>JAAUXT010128058.1_pt1 | contig 24820 bp, 29 predicted proteins | sample 7278171 | NCBI WGS metagenome assembly JAAUXT01 (sample SAMN14350112, study PRJNA611818) | marine sediment metagenome | isolation source: surface marine sediment (1.8m) | place: French Polynesia: Moorea | collected 2018-08
GTGTGTGTGTGTGTGTGTGTGTGTGTGTGTGTGTGTGTGTGTGTGTGTGGAGTGTGAGTGTGTCACCGCACTGCATCCAGAGACGCCCCATCACTCTGCAGATTCATTTTCACCCGCTTCTCAACAGATCTACAGTGTTTTTTCAGTGATGACAAGCTGTTGTGATTTGTCCCACAAGAAGGAAAGAATTGTTCAACGCTTCGTTAAGTTGGGTCTTTGCCTCAGAGTGACGGTGGCGGTCTGTTGTGCGTTGGGCCAGTCGGTTGAGTCTGGTGTGTAGATCTATTCCCGAGCCGTCTGGTGTTCTGGAGTGCGTAACTTCACAACGAGAGGAGTGTTTATGGGGTGACGATGCCCCTGACGACAGCTGTGCATTAGAGCTGTTGGCGCGGCGTCGGGCTGCTGAGAGACACAACACTCGGGGCTGCTGATCTGATCCTGATCGCCTTGGTAACGCTCGTTGTGTGGAGAGTGAACTTTGTTGGGGTGGATCAAAGTTTTCATCCTCAAAGTTCAGAGTTGGTGTTGGGCTTCAGGTGTCCACAGTGAATTCGAAATGAACCTTTGTCAGGGGTGGGACAAGGTTCAGCTGGACTTCAGAAGAAATTCGTGGTTCGTGGCCGTGTTCAGGCGGAGATCTACGGTGAATGTGGAACAAACGTCAGTGCGATCTTGTCAGAACCTTTCAACTTGGCGATTTTGCGTCAGGCCGGATGCGTCGTGCTTTTGCGTTCACACACCAATTGACGTTGTTTGAACTCAACAACTCCGCAATCTTTGTGTTGACGCGCGCACTGATCCAGTGCGAACTTCACATCGCTGCGGTCCGACAGGTCGGTTGCAGCAGCTGTGCCTGCTCTGCGCCCCAGCTTTTTTCAGACTCTGCTAATTTGTTGCAGTTTCAAGGTGGGTGCAGGTGCGGGTGCAGGTCGGTTGGAGGCCCGAGGCCCGACTCACACAGAGTGAGTCAAGCGATTCCCGGGGCCGGTCAGTGGGCAACGCCTTCTGGCCTTCCACGCTACGCCGTCGCTTTCAAAGGGGAAGGGCCTCAGTACATCGTTGCAAGTGGCGACGCAGCGTCCACTGCCTTGTGCGTGAACACAACGCGCGCCGCATTCAGTGTGAACACACACCTGACGGCAACTGACAGGGATGTACGAAAAGAGCGCCGGGTTCTGGGTGTTTTTGTTGCTCTGGAGGTGGAAGAGGGCCCGTTTCGATCGTGCTGTGGAGGAAAACAGACTGACGGAAGGTTTCTGTGAAGTTTCAACACTGGGCCGCGCTGAAATGTGGAAGTTCACACCTGTGTGAAGGTGGGCGCTGCAGCCTGGTTTTGGCACACGAGGCGGCTGTAACAAGTCGCTGCATACGTCGTGGGGGTTGCGTCGTTTCTCGCAAGGCGGCGCCCGTCTGCGTGGCGCTTCCGGTGTGACACAGGCCGCCAGTCGCGCCTAGTTGGACAGAAGCAGCTTGGTCTGTTCCTTCTGTATTGTTGCTTGGTCTGAGGCCGGATTCATTCATGGTGCGCCTGTGGACGCTCGTCCCTTTGCCAGTTGCGTCGTTTGAATGCGATGCGGACCGACGTTTGCGGAGGCGCAACACACGACAGATCCAGTGTGAACACGGTCAATGACAGTTTGTGCAGTCGGTCACTTCTTTCAAAATTCTCCCTCCGTGTGCTGCTCCTGAAATAGACCTGTTCCAAAGAGATTCGGACGGAATTAGCCAGCCTCGCTCTGTGGTATCAGCTTCATTTCACCTCATCGGAAGCAGCGAAGAACCCCCGTGTTGTCAGCCTGATCACAGACACGATACGAACCGAGCGAGTCCGATTGCCAAGAAGAGGCCGGATTCACCGTGGAATGGGTCTTGCAGTGTATCCCGTCAAACGGCGCTGCGTCGCTGCGCACTGGGTGCTCCGACTCCGTGAGACGCATCCAGTGTGAACGACGACACGTGGTTCTCACGCAGAGACGTTCGTATCCATGGTAACCAGGACAATCAGGCTCGGTCGAAGTGTGCGGCGCTGCGATCAGAAACGTCGTGAGGTGGCGAGATTTCGTGTGTGGCGTTTGTGTTGATTGATGAGTTGGTTCTCAGTGTGGAACTCGTGTGCGTGGGTCGCTGTTGCTGAAGTTTCAATGAAACTGTGGCTTGTGATTGCTGCGACTTGAGTGTGTGTGTGTGTGTGTGTGTGTGTGTGTGTGTGTGTGTGTGTGTGTGTGTGGGTGGGTGGGTGCGCTCGCGGGTGTGTGGTGTGCGTGCGTGTGCTTGTTTTGTGTGCGCACTGTTTTGTACGTGCCTCTCTCTATCCATTGCGCTTCACTGTCGCATCATTCCTTCAAGGGAACTGCACTGCTACGTTTCGACTCTCTATCACTGGAGCAGAGAATCAGACGACGATCCTTTCAACCAGCCCACAGCCCAAAGCGGCCTGTGTCTTTCGGGCCTTCACAACTTGGCTGTCGGAGCGTTTACGATGCTAATCTGCATGTGTAGCGCATGGGCGCTGCACCCATCTTAGCACGCGGTGGGCCCGGCGTCCCCCGCGGGTCGGGGACCCCGCACAGAGTACGCACGAGACCTGCGTGTTCGATGCGTGCTTTCGTGTACGGACCTCACACGTTGAATTTCGATTCACAAAGGAAGCGCCACACGTGAGTTTGCCGAAGACAGGCAGACCCACAGGAAAGGACCGGGTGCGACTGCCCGCATGACGAGTTGGTGGGCTCCGACGTTGGAACTGCTTTGGCTGCCGGCGTTTTGTTGTGCAGATCTTTATCTGCGGCACAGACTCAGTGTTATGCAATGTTTGATCTCAAGGCCTCTCTGTCTGCCGCATGTTGCCTGGATGGAATCACAAATGCATCGATTTTCACGTTGGCTGTGGCGCAGCGCAACATACATCGTACTCGTACCTGAGCACACACAGCTGATTCTTACATTTAAACACATGACGCTTGTGTCCTGTATTGTTGTTTTGCCTTGGTCCTGTATGAATACTAATTCCAGGGTTCCTCCCTTTGAGCAAACACGTGACGAATCCAACTGCGTCTCAAGGTTAGCCGCAGTCGCAGCGAGTACACTGCATGCATACTGGCTGCTGATAGACTTGGTGTTTGGTGAGAACCACCGGTGAAAAGCGTGTCCGTCCGTCCAGCAACAGTGGATGGACCCCCCCCCCCTCTCTCATTCGATGACCCAACGTGTGAAGAAAACCTCAACCCAGTCACTGTCACACACAACCGAAACGCAGCTGTAGGGTGGACCTGGCCGCCGACAACCCTGGCGGATTCTGTTTGTTGGAGGACAGTGAATCGGGGCAAGCTGCATCAGGTACGAAAGCCGTTGCCAGAGCTCGAGGACAAAAGCCTGAAGACTGGATGCGACGTGTCCTTGTCCCAGTCAGTGCCATCGCTTGGTGACGCAACGCCTGATAGAACTGGTGATGGGCTGTCCAGGTTGGAAGCGTCTTGCATTGCGTCCCGACGCGATCTCCGACGCAGCGCGGACGACGTATCCGGCGTGAATCCGCCCTGAATCCCTGTCGTGCGACGCTGACAGCCTGTCCTGCGTTGTCATCAGGATTGCCTCAGTTTGAAGGCTGTCGACACAATCGGGATCGCGTTCGGGCGCAGATAGGAAATGACAAATCCCTCCCTGCACAGGAAAGCCGCCTTCTGCAACCAAGAAGAAAATAGGATTTCCTCCCGATTTTCTTGTACCAATTTAGCAAACCTTGTTCGGGGCAGGACTTTGTGCTGAAAGCAGTCTCTAATGACACGACGCGGTCAAGCATCAGGATCGCCGAGGGTCACGAAAGAAAAACCCTGACTTCATACAGTGCGGCCTGGGTCGTCTAAAACTGACATGCACGACACAGGACATCGATAGAAATGTGTCCAGATTTACGTGGAGAGCAACTGACAACCAGTGTGAACTCAGTGTGGTTGTGGAGCAGTGAGTGGGAGTGTGAACATGCAGGCCAGGGTCGTGTGAGGCATGCGGTGTCTGCTCACCTGTGTGCAGATCCTCAGATGAAAGCGACGGCGCCGTTTGTACTCAGCGCCCTTGATCTTCAGGTGTGAACCTTGATCTTGCGGTGTGATGGGCGGGAGGCTACAACACCCACCGGGGATACGTCAGGATTCAATGTTGCGGGAGTCTCGTGAGACAGCGAGAAAACAAAAACAGATGAGGGCGTGTGTGGTCCAGGACGAGCAGTGTGTGTGTGTGTGTGTGTGTGTGTGTGTGTGTGTGTGTGTGTGTGTTCACGTGTGTGTGTGTGTGTGGTGCAAGGGGTGCGTTTGTGTTTCGGAGTGGGCCTTCCGTGCAGTGTGTGTGTGTGTGTGTGTGTGTGTGTGTGTGTGATGTGTGCGTCTTTCACTCCAGAACTCAAGTCGCGTTCATTCTTCTGCAGTAAAGTTCAGACCCTCTTTTACGTTCGTCTCGTCTCTTTGCGTGTTTCAGACGGGTTCGGGGAAGACGTATACGATGGGCACGGGCTTCGACCTCAACCTGACGCCCGACGAGACCGGCATCATCCCCCGCGCCGTCGAGCACCTGTTCGCCGGCATCGAGCGCCGCCGCTGCGACGCCCTCGAGAAGAACGAGCCGCCGCCGGACTTCAAGGTCAACGCCCAGTTCATGGAGGTCAGTGTCGAGGTCAAATGCGAGTGAAAATTAACAGTTTGAACCAAGCGGCCTGTGATCACCGCTCGTGGGGCACGGATGTCGCTTGCACGTGGCAGTGATGACGATGGTCTCGCTGATCGTGGGCAGTAAATTCTCGTCGAGTGGGCGCTGTGTCGCTGACTTGCACAGGGACGCAACACCGGAGGGGCCGATGTGAAACGGGCCTGAGCTACACGATTGTGGATGGTGCCATGTGCTCCGTTTGATCCGAGAATCATGAAGTGCAGAGCGGTGTGAGACAGAGAAGTCTGCTGTTTTGCAAAGTTTGCAGTACCGAGTATGTTCCACCTGGAAATTCAGACCTGACCTTCTGTCCTGACACTTGGTCTTGACATCTATCAAACACCGACTGCAGTCAGATCGTGATCCGACGACACTTGGTGACAAGTTGGGTGAAAGTCAGAGCAACAGGTTGCCCTGGAGACTTGACAATGTTTCCACCAGTGACGGTGTTAGACGCACAACTAGTGGTGCCAGTGATGTCTATTCGCTGTCTCTTTGCTGTGTATTTATGTTTTCTACTAATCTAGATCAGAGAGGGCAGGTGTCCCTGTTTACCTTGGCTCACAGAGGAGCGCGGCGCTGCGCGGCGGCCTCACGCGGATTCCAATTCACGACTTTCCGCTGGAGTCCTCTGTGGCAAAAAGTGTGGTTAACACCCGACGGTTCAAAAGTTAATGGTATGTGGCTTAGAGAATGGGCGCTCAGGTGCTGGGCACACTGAATGCGTCGCGCGTTGCGTCATGGCACGAGTCGGCAGGTGATGCGTCCTTGAGTCCACGAAACGCCTGTTGAACAGAGCGGCGCAGGGGACGACGCGTCCGCTGTGAACCCGGCCTGCGCGCCGGGCGCCTCGGACTCGGGTATCACAGTGAACGCGCCGCTGGAGTGAATCTGATGAACAGGTTTGGACTGGTCTCCCGGGGTGCGCTGTTCCCCGGAAAGTTTTCAAGATCAGCGACCCCTCAGCGACCCCCTCATTCCGGTCCCCGAGATGGCAGCGGGACGCGTCCCGTGGTGCGGCTCTCATACACGACAGATGCGCAAGACGTGGTGCAGGTCAATACCACAACTTCGTGGTGACAACACAATGGCGAGTCTTTATATAACAGGAACAGAATGTAAATCTGCGAAGCAAAGAATTCAAAATGACACTCTGTGGGCGAGTCACGTTTGTGCTTGAAAAATCTCTGTCTGGACTGGACACGCACGCACACACGCACACACACACACACACACACACACACACACACACACTTGACAGAACACGAGATTTTGTTCTTGTTTGTGGAGAAGAAGAGATTCACATCTTGCTTACCCCGCTCTGTGCCATATTTGGAGCGAGACTGGGTGTAGTGTTTCAGGATGCGGAATTCACTGCCAAATGTATCGAATCATCAAAATATCAAGGGCAGCGAAACGTTTGCACTTTTTCCAAGCAAAAGGTCGTGGTGGTAAAGACATGTAAAAGCGAGCATGGGTTGTGGCGAGAACTTTGGCACAGCTGCGTAACTTTGGTGGCAGTTTTTGCCGTGCAGACTGCGAAGACATCCTTTACTCCTCGTACATGTGTGTGTGTGTGTGTGTGTGTGTGTGTGTGTGTGTGTGTGTGTGTGTGTGTGTGTCCAGTCCCTTGGAGCGTGGAGTGTATGTACACCAGGGGTCATACGCACACAGTCCCGAGCCCTTGTTTTGTGCACAGCGCACTTCCGTCACGTGACGTGAGCGGTACAGGGGGCGTTAACCGTCGGCGCCCAACTTCCGTCAACTGTCGTACTTACCGCTGCGTGGGCCCCGCGTGTTTGGGAGTCCTGCCGTGTTTGCGGTGTCGCAACAGGCTCCGATTGTTCTTTCTGAGGCCGAGGCCGAGTTCACACTGCATGCATCGTGCGCTGCTTCCCAGAACGCGTCAGTGGGTCCAGACTCCTGTAAGCGTCATCACTCGCAGCGTCCAGTGACTGTAGCCATGTCGCACGCCGCCTCCCGTGTGAACCAGACCTCAGTACAACGGATGCTTCTGCCAGGGCGACACTGTCGGAAACCATCCGTTTTGTCTGAGAATCGTTCAGAGTGTGGAGCACACGCGCACTTTTGTTTTTGTTTGTGTCTGGAGGGCTGTCGAAAACCATCTGTTCGTTGAGAACATTTTGGACTGTCAATTCAGGTGTCTTTGTGGGCGTGATCTCGGACGGTGTGTTTCACGGGTGTGTGACTCGAAACCTGTCGGAGCGATTTGGAAAGTAGTGTGGAGCACGCACTTGTGTTCTCTTGTGTGGATCGTGTGACGAAATTGCAGGTGCCAGCAAAACTGGAAGGAAATGTGGAAAGTTGATTCCTTGGTTGGTCATTCCTATCTCAGTTCTCTGGAGAACATTCGAATTTGCATCATTTTGAGACGCGGCTCCAGACAGAGAAAACTGGTCTTGTCCATGTTGATCTGTGCTGTTGTGCTGAGCCACACTTGATTTGGTGACAGCATGACAAATGTCTGTGTACAAAAGTTCCACTGTCTCCTCGTTGACAAACTTCCAAGGTGGTGTGAACACTGGACACGTCAGGCGTTGGAACCCTCATGACGAGCGAGCTCTGCGTCGGGACTCCAGCATTGACAGACACAAAGATACAACTCGCAGTCGCATCCAATGTGAAACTGGACTCACGTGTGTCGGGACCCAACCCGTGACGTGTCCAGTGTGAATCGGGCTGAACACCTACCACGGTGGAATTGTACCAAATGAGTACACGGCCCGTACCTCTCTGCGGGTACTTCGCTCCCGTGTTCTATTCAGAGTCTGGGAGGCTGTGCGTGAGTGCGCAACACAGCGCCGCGGAACAAGATCTGCCTCCCGAGTGCGATCAATTTGCCTGGGTTCACTGGGCTGTGCTTTGAGTTGCGCAGGAAAAGTGAAAATTGGTGAGAAGTTTGAAATGCGGTGTGTCTCTGATGTGGTGAAGTTGAAGCAAAGTTGGTTGGAGTTCAGTGCAGACCATCCAGGCGAGAGTGCGAGGTGTATGGTTGTTTCCCGGTTGTGGTTGCAAGAATCCAAGCAAAGGAGACCACCATATGCCTCACTGTTTGTTGTTAGACATGCTCACACACACACACATGCACACACGCACACGCACACACACACACACACACACACACACACACACACACACACAGAGTCTGACGTGCAAAGTGTTCAAATTGGTTCTCCCGAACCTCCTTCTCACTCCAGTTCCACACGACATCTCACAGGAAGTTTCATTGATGACGAAGATTCGTTTGGACAACTTGTTGCGCGGTCGAGTCCCCATGCCAGAGAACTAGCTCTTTCACTGAGCCAACAGTCGATCCGAGGCCTGTACGACTGGATGCGTCGAGCGTTCTGAAGCCTGTGCGAGTCCCTGAAGCCTGTGTCGTCACCTGCGACGCCGGCGCCGTTGGCTTGAACGGGGACCTCACGCACGACCCACCCGGCGCTCAAGAGGCCTGACACTTGTCGGTCCTTTTGTGTGGTGTGTTGTGGATTCGTCACTTCAATTTATGTCTGCTTTTGAAACGCAATGCTACATTTGTCGCGAATGTCCCTGACTTCCATCCAAGGTAAACAGCAGTCGGGTGTTTGCCAAGATTTTGGAGGCCTCTTGCAAAAGCACTCGGCTCAGCATGGAGTTTGTTTCCCAGTGTTATCCATTGAGTCAGTCCTGTTTGCTGTCTCGTGGTTTCTTGTTGAACAAGTCAGAAGGGCAGCGCCGTCCAGCTGCTGTGGGACACACACCTGTGGGTAGCGAACCTCACAGAGGCGTGTGGAGCCCAAGCGGCGTGTTCACGTTGGGCACGAACAGGTTTCGTGCGTCGTGCAGCCCCTTTGAAGGAACAGAGCTTGATGCTGACTAGGAAGCGTTCGATGAGTGGAGAACAAGACAGGAAATGTTGAGCTTTGCACCAACAAGGACCCCCACCCCTTCCAATTTGTCGCGCACACTCCTTCCTGCTGTTGACCATGTCCCAGGTGCGGCGAACTTTGTGACAAAAATGGGCACTGAAAGCGACAGGGTGCTTCAAAAATTTGTTGGTGCGGGACATTTTCAACGTGAAGGTAACGCAGGAAGAGTTTCAGTGGGTAAAATGTGTCCTGAAGAAGGCGTCCTTTCTTCCGCACAACAGACTCGCACCGTGCTCAGTGGTGATCCAAAATGCCAGCGACAATTTACTGTTGAGAGAGTTGTCACTGTTGCCCCTCTCTATTTGCAGCCGTGCACTTGCGATACATCCACGAGCCTCGCTTCCAAGTCGTTACAGGGTGTACTTGTTCTTTGTACCCTGTCAAACTTTTGCGTGAACACATGCACACACAACTCACTCACTCACTCACTCACTCACTCACTCACTCACTCACTCACTCACTCACTCACTCACTCACTCACTCACTCACTCACTCACTCACTCACTCACTCACTTTTTTGCACTCACTCACTCACTCACTCACTCACTCACTCACTCACTCACGCACTCACTTTTTTGCACACACTCACACACACGCACTCGACGCTGTGGAAACGTGACGCATCCAAAGAGTTTGAACAGGCCAAACGAATGTGCGAATGTCGACGAATTTAGCCGCAGTCACGAAGGCCTCCAGTGTCAATCTTTGCCAAGTCTTCAGGTTTCACCGCAATGTCTTCACCCAATCCTCTCACTTTACATCCTTTTTGTGGCCTTTGCATCGGGACAGGAAAAGCGTTGCGTTCCTGTGGATCCGATGTCTTTTCTCTATTGTTCTGTGGGCAGAAAGGAAGAGATAATAAATCGACTGGGGGTTTTTAACGCTCGACGTAACAGGGGCAAAAAAGTTTCTTCGAGACTGAAGGGTTTCTCCTGGTTTGGTCCGATCAACTTGTCGCTCACGATAACGCCTTTTTTCGGCTTCACACCATTTTGGACCTTTCACAATGAAATTCGGTGTCAAACGGGTGAAGGTGCGGCCAAAGATTCGTGGTGTGCCGCACCATTGTTGTGACCGTCAGACTTTTTCCACAGAAGGCAATGTGGAATTGTGTCTGCTTGGCACAGATTTGTTGTGTCTCGCTGTGCCAAACAGATCTGACCAATCTACTGTCCCTCCTTGTCAAGCAAGTCAATCCGGACTCCACTCTGCAATTCACCTCGTGTTTTGCAGGTCACACGTTGTTCGATGCTGGGTACGGAGCAAAACTTGTTGGGATGGGGGCAGAGGCGGGGCGGCTGAGCAGCTTGGACTTGGGTGGCGGGATCTCGCGAGATACGGCGTCATGTTGAGCTGAGGAGACCTGCGCAGGTGGATCCTCCGACAAAAGGCCGCGGCGGGGAGGGACCGGAATAATGAAGTCGATTCTTCATCTGCGGCGCAGCCCCCGTTTCTCTTATCAGATCTACCCGTCTGGTGGGCCGGGTTCACGCGCGACGCGTCACTCGGGGACGGAAGACATGACGTATTTGGTGTGTTGTGACTCACCGTATTCCCTCGTCTTGAAGGGTCGGGTTCACGCTGGGTGGGTCACTTCCGGTTCTGACGCCGCTCCCAGATGTGAGGACGCTACGCGTGACCCACGCAGCTTGAGGCGGGCCTTGTCAGGCGTACCCGTCGTTCACCCGCCTGGGAGACTTTTTGCCCAAGACTGATATAAATCTCGATTCATCACGTTTTGAATTTGTCGTGAGTTTCAAAGGGATCCTGTTTGGCGCTGTGCAGATCTGTTATTTTTTCGGTGCCTCTGTGTGTGCGATACTGGGTTTCCTTTGAAAGGATCAGCAGATCAGTCATTGTGTCATTGTGCGCCGCGGTGATGCGCGGACGTTGAGCGAGAAATTCAAATAATTTCTTTGCTGCAAGACGAATCACCTTCTTCTCGGGTTTGAATTGAGGTGACAAAACTGGTGAATTTCTCACTTTGGCCCACAGAGCGCAGGCGTCTCCTGGCTCGGGTCACTTCTGATTGTGGATTTGAGATTTCTAATATTTTCTTTTCAACAGAGACTTTCAAACCCCCGATTTGTTTGCAAAACGACGAGGTGTTGACAACCAATGCGCTCTTGGGTTCGGGACTTTGCTTTCCCTCCTACGTTGAAACTACGAATGTGAGCAGAGAAGTTCCTCTCTGGCAGGCACCAGATTTATGACGCGATGAAAGCTGGAGAGAAAAGGAAATCTTGTACTGAGTGATGTGAGAGGGAACCGTATGGTTGTCGTACAACTATCTAATCGTCGTGTTATCTGGCGCAGAAAATTGCTGCCTCTCAGCCATCTGTGCAAATCGGTGCAATTTGACGATTTCATCAAAAGTGGCCCGGAGTGTGTGTGAACGCCCGGAGAGGAAAAGAAACACGAGAAATTGCTCAAGAAAATGCGGCTTTTGTGCAAGAAGCTTGTTTTCTTGGCCTGCACGAAGGAGGTTGTTGTTGCATTACCACGGGAGATTGTCCAAAAGTTGAGATCAAGTGGAGCATAGTTCATCTGGACGCGTCGTGCATGGCAGAATGTGAGAGCGCTCGCACAGCTCCAATGACTTGGTTTGGTAGACGCAGCGCATGACGCATCCAGTGTGAAGCGAGTGTCAGGCACAACATTGCAGAAAAAATACAGGGGGGAGATGTGAAGAAAGTCACGTGGCCAAAATTTATCTTAATTCAAATCTCAGCGTTTTCAAAGCCCCAATAATCTACTGGAGGCTTCGGGTGCACAAAGAAGCCACCAGTTGTAAATATTCACTCTGAAAGGAAACAGTCACCGAGGCAACGAACCGTAAGATTGCCTCAGATAACGTATTCACGCACCTTTCCGCAAAGAAGTTTGCAAACTTTGTTCACACTGACTTTCCCCCGTGACTTCAGGCCTGTGTCACACTGGGCGCACCAGGCACTGTTCCCCTGACCAAGTCAACGGGCGAGGCGTCGGAAGCGGCGATGTACTCAGCTCATCAGATCTAACTTGGGAGAAGGAAGAAACGTAACCCGTGACCCAGCGTCCAAAACGCCCAAACTCAGTGAGCGTACTGTTCGGTTTGTGGAGGAAGAGGTGAAATCAGAGGTTTCATGGCAAAGCTTCGGATTCCCACCAGACCCCGTTAAAAACAACGGGAATGGCTGGTTCAACAGATAATCTCTTTGTAGCATTAAGAATTGGGCGGCGACGGGTTCGACTTGGAACTGATCGTCTCACAATCAGAACGTCGTTGTGCACAAGGAAAACACACGCCCACACACTCACACTCGCTCACACACACGCATTACTCACTCACTCACTCACTCACTCACTCACTCACTCACTCACTCACTCACTCACTCACTCACTCACTCACTCGCGTGCGCTGAGCAGTGGTTGAAACCATTCAGGACAGACAAACTATCACGTGTTTCTGCTTTCTTCTTGCAGTTGTACAACGAAGAGATCCTGGATCTTCTGGACACAACGAGGGATCCCAGCGAGAAGGTCGGTATCACAGTCTCACGCTGCTTTTCGCGCTGAATGTGGGTCGTGAGTTGCACCCCTGCACAAATGGGAGGGGTCTGCGGTGACCCAGGGGACGTAACTCGTGACGCATGTCGTGTGAAACAGTTATCATCTCGACGATCGCGCTCAATATTTGCTGGATGACTGCGAGAAGCAGAATTTTCACGTCCATTTCTATGTTGGCGCAAGCTGAAAAAGTTCTCAGGGGCTTTGACAGTTTTCATGCTTTGTGTGTGCTTTGCAGGCTTCTGTGCCAAGTGCTCAGGTACGGAACCAAATTTATGCTAAGAATTCACAGACGCACACCGCAACATGTTTGAGCTCTTTGGCGTGTTTGACACTGGAAGCGTCACGCGCTGCGTCCCAGTGCAGTTCAGTGGGCGCTGCGTCGCTGAATCAGCGACGCAGCACGACGCATCGGATGACGCTTGCAATGTGAAACAGCGTGCAGGGCAGAACCTGCACCCTGCACCGTGACTGAGATTTGAGCATTGAATCTTCCACTGGTGAACTGGGAAACGGTGAACTCTTCCTCTTCGGATCCGGGATTGATTGGCTATTTTCTTGTTGTGGCAGCGGGTGAGTGAATGAATGAACCGTCTGGGTTCTGAAATCTGAAAGAATCGAAACCTGTGACGAATTGTGTTCGTTCCGAGAGGGCAGCACCGTCCGGGGCTGGTTTTATCTCCAGCACATCCAAAACAACGGCTGAGAGTGCGTGTGTGTTTGTGCATGTGCGGCGTGTTTCGTGCTGGGGTACTGGACAAGCAAGAATAAACACTTTAGTTTCACGGTGATTGCATTCCAAAGCAGTTTCACGTACTTCCCTCACAAAGCGACAAGTGTCCATGAGCTTACAACCACACATCAAAGAGAAAAGTTCGGGCCAGGCACAAAACGAAACCATCTTTGTGAAGCATCCAGGGTCGGGGGACCCGGTGTCTCCTTACTGGTGCCCGACCCAGCAACCTCAAGAACGTGACAGCAACTGTTTGCGCAAACTTACATGTAATTTTGTTCGGGGGGGGGGTGCTCTGGGCTGGGCCCTCTGGATCCGCCGAACCCGTTGTCATTGCAGTTTTGTTCAAGGACGCGGCGGTCTCGTTTGTGCCCTGGTGAAACTGCTGATTATTGCTGCCCTCGAGGGGGTGTAACAGGGGTGGAATTCTAATTCTTCTCACCAGGGTCGTTGTAGTTTCACGCCGGGGCAATGCACTGTGTTTATGGCTCCCGCCCTGATGCAATCGCTGGGGTTTAATTCGAGGGTTCACAACAGGGGTTAATGGAGCCTGAGCCTGCGGTGTGAAGCAAGTTCACCGAGAGCGAGAAGTACAGGTGTGTTCGCACCGCTCGTGCTGCGCTGTGGAGGATCCAGGAAATCCAGGGTCTGGGTCAGGGCTGTGACCACAATCCTGGGTGCGGGGCAACCGTAACACGCACTGAGAAAAGGCTGCACTGCCTGTGCCACACCAATGGGGCTGAGTCCAGTTTTCGAGGTTCAGGGTCCGGGAACCGGGGGCTGGATCCACTGGGGCTACAGGAAACAGTGGTTACAAATTCTGCTGTGAAATTGGGATTGCTTGTTCACTGTGAGGGGATCTATGATTGAACGTGTGTTGGAAATGTGCAAGCCCGCTACAGTGACGTATTGGGAGACCGGACGGTCCTGTCAACTGAGGTTCCGTGGGCGTCTGTGTTCCCTGCCATGTTGAAAGAACCTGACCTGCAAAGTCCCGTTGGGGTTAGTTACAAGGACAACGGACTCAAACACTCTCCCGCAATCACGTATCAAAGAGACCCGACCTGTCTGTGAGTCTGTTTATGCAGCGCACAGAACAGAAAATGAAAAACTAACACTAAATTCTGAAAGGGGACTTTTATTCGCTGACTTGAGAGATTCTGAGTCAGTGGAAACAAGAAGAGTTGCCAAAAACACACTTGTTGCCAACAGTCAAACATGTGAACGAAGGCTGATGGTGTTGATTGGTGACAGTGCACTGTGTGTGTGCGTGCGTGCATGCGTGCGTGCGTGCGTGCGTGTGTCTGGGTGTGTGTCGTCTACTTGTTGTATTCATACAGGTGAATGAAGACCAGGGTGCAGCGTCACAATCTGTTTCTCGTCCAAGGCAAACGTGGCGTTAATCGTGTTCATTTGTGTTTCAGGGTCGGAAGTCGCACATCAAGATCCACGAAGACGCCGCGGGCGGCATCTACACAGTGGGCGTGACGACGCGACTCGTGACGTCACTGCAAGACGTGAGTAGAGATGTTCTGGATGGGTGGGGAAGGGAGGGAATGAAACAGGGAGGAGCAGCAGCAGGAGGGTGGACAGGAGGGGCTGGGGAGGAGGGTGGGGCGGGGAGTTGGATGAAGTGGGAAGACGAGTTGAGAAGAGGGAAGACGTGTGTGAGGTGAGCGTGTGTGGGGTTGGGAGTGAGTGGGGACGGAGGGCACGGGCAGGATGATCATAAGTTCGGCGCAGAATGGCGGTTTTTGCCTGCGTTTGTAGTGGTGTTCATTTTCAGGGAAGCAACGGCCTTTGCGATTTCTTTTACGGTTCGATCCAAACCGTTCGCGATCTCCGCGATATTTCCCAATTTCAGAAGAAACTCAGCGTTCTGCTTGTTCTCGATGTGTTCAAGTCTTTGGTGAACGCGGTTCACAGATTCCTCCATTCCTCTCAATACTCGGCTGTCTTTGTCTCTTTGCGCCTTTCTCGAGATTTTGTCAGCGTATTTCGAGGTGGTGGCTCGGATGTCCTTGACCTCGCGCGGCTCGAGGCGCAGGTACCACCGCCCGGTGGCGCAGTCTCCGCGGATCTTGTTCGTTTCGTCGAAGCACCCGCAGCCGCAGCATATCTTCCTGATTTTTCCCCAAATCTCGCCGCAGCAGCTGTTCTCGTTTTCGTTTTGCGTCGCGCTTTTGTCGTTTGGCGTCTTCTTGTTGATGTCTTTTGGCGTCTTCCAGAAGAAAGGATCTCTTCGCACCAGCCAGTCCAGACACATCGTGTTCTTCGATCTGCAAAGGAGACCAGAAGAAGCGAAATGAAGCCAAGTGGCACGTAGGCTGCGTGCACGGTGCGCGCCTTTGATAGGCTTTGCGTCACAGTACCAACGGTGCAACGAGTGACGCGTCCAGTGTGAAGCTGCCTCACACCAACATGATCAGAAAGACACGCACTGATACTGACCTGCAGCCGAAGCACTTGATCAGAGTTGTTCGCGTCCACAGGGATCTCCGCACCTGAAGCAAAGCACCACACGATCTCTGTGTGTGTGTGTGTGTGTGTGTGTGTGTGTGTGTGTGTGTGTGTGTGTGTGTGTGTGTGTATGTGTGTGTTTGTCTGTCTGTCTGTCTGTCTGTCTGTCTGTCTGTCTGTCTGTCTGTCTCTCTCTCTCTCTCTCTCTCTCTCTCTCTCTCCTGTCTTCCCCTCGTTCACGCACCTGCTCCTGTCGCCAGCCCTTGCCCTCCTCCCGCACCGCCGTCACCAGCGTGTTGGACATCATGGCGATGAGCAGGTTGAGCAGCACCACGTACACGATGATGGCGTACAGGATGAGCAGCAGCACCGCGACAACGAGGCTGCGCCCGTGCTCCTTGAACAGGCAGCTCACGTTCTGCACGTGCTTCAGGTCCGTGTCGAGCCCCAGCGTCAGCACCAACAGCTCGTACATGACCTGTTTGGGGTTGTGCAGCACGCCCTGCAGGTCGCTCTGGTGGTCCTCCGAGGGGTCGCAGGACCCGTGCGCCGGCACGGGAAGCAGCTCGAACTGCAAGTGCAAGCGTAGATCTGTGAACCACACACGCACATTGCACGCTCACCTACAACTTTAATCCCGGATGGAGTTCTGGTTCAAATGGCAAAGACGTGCACTCAACGCACACCTGCAGTCAACAATCTAAAATTTTCCAAGAGCAAGCATGCCATACATTCCGACAACACACACACACACACGCACACGCACGCATACCTGCAGCTGGATCCCCGAGGCGAAGCCTATGGTGAGGACGCAGTAGAGGATTCCCCAGGGAAAGAGGTCGGCGAGGGCCACGTGCTTCATGACGGAGATGATCTGGTGGATGGGTCGGTAGATCCGCAGGGGGATCAGCATCATGAACCAGCCGCACAGTAGGAAGAAGCCCTCGACCCCGGCGAAGACCCAGTGCGGGGTCGCGACCAGTTTCACCGCGACACTCAAGAAGGCGAGGATGACAAAGCTCGTCTCTATGATCATCTCCAGGTTGTTGGAGACCCCCTCGACGAGCACGGTGAAGAGGCTGCAGATCCCGGCGTCTTCTCGCAAAGTCTCGTTCACGTTCCTCGTGCGCGTGGTGAGGAACCACAGGTGCATGTGCACCAGAATAAATACGGCATAAACCCCGATGACGTACTCCAAGGGCGACGGCGGCAGGATGGGTCCCAGAGGCGCCGTGCTGTTCTTGAGCCTTTGGAACTGGTAGCCGGACTGCATGGTTCGGGGCACCATGAGACCGAAGTGCACGACCAGCCACGCCCAGCTGAAGAACTGATAGACCCTCCACTGGTGCTGGGTTAGCGTGATGAGGGGCACGCGCTCGAGCAGCGCTCCCGCCAGGGCGCGGGACTCCATCGCCGCCACCACCTCAACCAGGCTTTTCTCGCTCGAGTTCACTGGTTTCGGTGCGGTGACTTTCTTGGTTGATTTTGCAGTCATCGTCTTCATCTCTATCTCTTTGGTGTTTGCTGGGCCCTTCTTTCCCTTTCCATCACCGTCCAGCTGGTTCGGATCCACAGAGTATTCGGGCAGCAGCCCAGTGATGTCGATCTCGTAGTTGCGCGGACCTGTGTTCTCCGACAGCAAGGCCTGTTCCTCCTCCGGGTCGGACTCCCCCGCCGGCTGCTCAGGCTCCTCCTCCACTTGCCGCAGAAACACGTTGTCAGTGGCGAGCATGACCTGGACACAGTCGGTGAGCCCCAGGGCGGCTGCGTACTGCAGCGCGGTGAGGCCCTGCTGGTTCACGATGCAGGACCGCAGGAAACAGACGGCGTCCGTCTTCAACTCGGCGTCTGTCTTCGTCTCAGCAGATCTGACGATTTCTTGACGACTCTTCCACCAGATCAGAGCATTGTGGACCACGGTGTCCCAGACGGAGATGAACTTCTCTTGTTTTGTCTCTTGCATCACACCTCCCTCCTCGTGCACGGCTCTGAGGCAGTCGTGTAGCGGGGTGTTCCCCGTGGCGTCTTGCACAGACGGCTCCCCGCCCATGTGTTCTATCAGCAGTCCTAATTGGTCGGCGCCGCCCCGCTTCGCCAGCCAGTGGAGAACCGTCTCCCGGGTGCGTTTGTCGCGGACGCTGCAGACGTTGCGCGGCAGCTCACGCAGTGGCGTGGCGTTGAGAAGGTCACTGACCTGATACCATCGCCCGGTCTCTATGGCTTCAGTCAAATCTGCTGCTGGTTGACAACGTCCCACGCTGCTGGTTGCTTGAGCCGGTTCTCCTGCGCTGCTGGTTGTTGGGATTGGTTCTATGTCGTCGTTTTGCCCTGAAGAAGTTGCCATTGCAAACTCTACACGTCAGTCACCCTGAGAAAATCAACACGTCTTTCCGAATCTGAAAAGGAAGTGTGTTGTGTAACAGTTTGTCCTGCAATTGGCGTTTTGGCGTCTGTGCCAACAGTCGCGTGGCAACCACGACGCCTGTATTGTTTGTTGCCCATCATGCAGAAGGCTGGTCTGGATTCGATGAATTATTAACCTGCAGCATCGCGCGGATCGAAGCTTCACGCTTGGCTTGATTTTGAACGCGAGGACATGCTACGGCCACTCTGGGAGTGAGATCAGGGGTCTGGAACCCTTGAAGGGCTGGGGACCAAACTCCGGACATTGAAAAATTAAAAATGGACGACGTTAAACAAAACCACGGGTTCAGTTCCTTTTGGACCGTTTGTCTCTGCTGCGAAAAACGCGTCGTCAGCTCTGCTGATATCCGTTTTGCTCGAGATTGTGTAACGCATTTCTGTGCCAGTCATGAGCGCTTCGTCCCTGTGTTGGTCAGTGGGGGGAGAGTCAGACCTGTTACGACACGTTATTTCCGAGGCTCGCATACACACTGACAAGCGTTCTTGTTTGATTGCAGACGATGCAGTGTCTGAAGGTGGGCGCCCTCTCGCGAACGACGGCCAGCACCAACATGAACGCGCAGTCGTCGCGCTCGCACGCCATCTTCACGCTGCACGTCAAACAGCAGCGCATCGTCAAGGAGCAGGTGCGTCGCGTCCGCTCACACCGGGTCCGGGCTGGGCGGTTCCGTGTGGGTCAACGTGGTGGACGGGTTCACACTGGGTCTGGGGGTAATCACGTTCTTTCTGATCCTGGGCCTGCCGTATTCACACTGGGTTTGAGGCTGGTTGGGTTCAGACAAATAACGTTCTCACCTGTTGAAATACTCCATCCACGTGATCGTGCGTCGGGCAGGTTCCGTCGGACGAGGAGGGCGGCTCGCCCGAGGTGCTGACGGAGTTCGAGACGCTGACGGCCAAGTTCCACTTCGTCGACCTGGCCGGATCGGAGCGCCTCAAGAGGACCGGCGCGACCGGGGACCGGCAGAAGGAGGGCATCTCCATCAACTGTGGCCTGGTGGGTCGGTGTGCGTGTGTGTGGTGTGGTGTGTGTGCGTGCTGGCAAAGGCTGACAGGTGGAAGGAACATGTCTCCAACTATGGCCTGGTGACTGTGTGGTGTGTGGTGCGTGCTAGAAAAGGCGGGTGGGCAGAACGAAGACATCTTTTGGCAATTGAGTGTGGAACAGACTGAAAACAAGAAAGAGTGCGTACGTGAAAAGGGGGGGGGGGGCGTGGATGGTTTTCGTTTCGTGTTTCATCTTCGCGTCTTCTCTCCGTAGTTGGCGCTGGGAAACGTCATCTCCGCTCTGGGCGATAAAATGAAGCGTGGCAGCCACGTGCCTTACCGCGACTCGAAGCTGACGCGCCTCCTCCAGGACTCGCTCGGCGGGAACAGGTGAGAGCGCAGCGCGTCAAATCGAACACAACCGCTCGGTTTTTTGCACGTTGTCGCAGTGCGGGGACGCAAAATTTCAAAATCCAAGCCCGTTTCGCGTGTCAACACTGACAAGTGTTCCGGTCGCACGTTGCAGCCGGACTGTGATGATCGCGTGCGTGTCGCCCTCTGACCGCGACTTCATGGAGACGCTCAACACGCTCAAGTACGCGAACCGCGCGCGCAACATCCAGAACAAGGTGATGGTGAACCAGGACAAGACGTCGCGCCAGATCTCGGCGCTGCGGGCCGAGATCCAGCTGCTGCAGGTCGAGCTCATGGAGTACAAAACGGTGAGTGTGCGTGCGTGTGCGTGCGTGTGCGTGCGTGAGGTGGGGTAGTGATGTGTTTACGCTGTCATTCTCTGCGAAAAGCGTGTTTCAACGCCGTGACACTTTCTTGTTTGCGCATTTCACAGGGTAAACGGGTGGTGGACGAGGACGGCATGGAGAGCATCAACGACATGTTCCACGAGAACACGATGCTGCAGTCGGAGAACAACAACCTGCGGCAGCGCATCAAGGCGATGCAGGAGACGGTGGAGCGCCTCACCGTGCGCAACACCGAGGTGCTCGCCGACCGCGCCGTCGCCAGCCTCGGGAACGTCGACGGTGCGTGCAGTGGGCCGGGGAGTGGAAAGAGTCAATGTTGTTGTCGTTGGGGGGGGGGGGATCTACGGTGTCGAATCTCGGTAAACGCAGCGCGTAGACAGCGGCGTCAGTCTCACATGTGTGTCACGTGTGTGTTTGTCTCGCAGAAAACAACGCGAACGACGAGATCACGAACCTGATCAAAGGCTACGTGCAGGAGATCGAGGATCTCAGGTCAGACTCACAATTTACGCAGTTTCCTTTTGTTAACGTATTGAGCAGTTGGCGTCACCTGACAAGGGGACAGACAGCTTTATGTGCTGTGTGTGCACAACGTTTTTCGTCCGATGGCAAAGGTGGAGTGGTGCAGAGTATCTAGGGTCCGTGACTACGACACGATGGGCAACAACGACGTTTCCTGTTGTGAAAATATGAATTACACTGTTGTGTTTTGCAGGGGGAAATTGATGCACTCGGAGGCAGTAATAGAGACGATGAAGCGGTCTGCGCAGGTGCGAACTCCGTCGCGCATGTCCAACAGCCCCATGATGAGCCAATCCCTGACCGTCCCGCTGACGACCGGAGGCTCGAGCCTCGACTTCGACGTGGGCGTGCCCGAGGACTCGCTCAGTGACGTCATCGCCCTCGCCAAGAACGAGATCGAGCTGGAGAAACGGAAGGCTCAGCGCAGGCGCAATACGAGTCAGAGGTGAGCGATGATCGAGAGTGGGCGATAATTCGGGGTGTTTGAGGACGGGGGTAGGAGAGAGAAGGTGCTCGAGGAACCCTCTGCACTGTGGGACCCGTGGGATGGGTGTGTCGTTCGTCACCGGTGTGGACCGACTTCAGTCAGCTTTGCCTGAACACAGTCAATGTCTTCAGGATCAAGCAGACAGAGTGGCAGAAACACCAATTCATTGAGAAGGAAGTCCCTCGAAGGCTTTGTGTACGTTTCCGGGAGGTGTTTACACACGTGTACGACACTGTGAAACTCGAGTCCACTGTGTCAACGAGACTCCTTCTCAACCACGCAGCGCGTGAAACAGTAGCCCAGGAACACACAACATACGCACAACAAATATTGGCCCAGGAGTTTGCGCACGTGGGAAACAGTCCACGTCGGATACCCCCGGGGCGGGATCCTGGGTGGATCCCGGGTCAGATTGTTGGTGGATCCCAGCGAAGAGTCCACACTTTCAGTGTTTGTGTTGCATGGTGAATGAGTTGGGAGGATGCGGCAGGGCGAGAGAGTGGGACGCCATGACAAACCTTCAGCACCTGCTGGCGGTCAATTCGTAAAGTCGTGAAACACAATTTCTGACAGCTCTAGATTGTAAGATTGGTAGCAGAAGCAGATGTAGCAGTTGTGTGTTGTTTTGTCGTGTCAGGATAATTAGCACGCGTAGACACAACCAAAAGCGAACTCTGAGGGCCTCTGGAACCCTCCTCCATTCCAAAAGTTCACACTGGCGCCCACCCAATTCAAACAAATTCTTAAAATTCGGACTTGAAAAAGTACACAATCTGAATGAGTCAACGTCACCAGGGTTTGTCCGAAGTTTGTTGACTGCAGACCCGCCTCTGTTCCCGGGCCCCTCGGGATCAGCGACGATCCGCTCGTCGCGTCGCTCAGTGTTCGCAGCCGTAGAAACGTGTTTGTAGTAGTAGCCACGTGTTGACGTGTGTGTTGTGTTGTTCGATGTTGACAGTAGTTCGCACAACAGTAGTGGCCACCACCGCCAACACAGAGTCCGCTCCAGAACGTTCAGGTGAGAAATTCCGAAGATGCTACCCCCCGCCTGTGGAACTAACTCCCCCACACCCATGTAATCCCCGTACCCCGTAACACCCCTCCCCCGCATAAAGTCATGTTCACACTGAATACGTCATGTGTCGTTCTGCCCACCTTCCGTCTGACCTCTGATGAGATCTGTGAACATCGCACCCCCGCCTCTGATCCAGGGTTGTGAGTCCTACTCCCCCTCACTGAGATCCTGGTTCCAGTCAGACCCAGGCTTGTTCATCCTGCCCCAGTCAGACCCGGGCTTGTGGACTGGGGGTTGAGAACCCTCCATCTGAGAGCATGTTTGTCGTTCTGTGTGGCATGCACGACTCGCAGAATCTTTCAACAAGGACAAAACACTTTTTTCCAAAAACGCATGATAACAGAGTTTACTGACATTCCTGCGTTTTGTGCTGTCAACTCAACTAACGAGCAAGTTGCACTAACCAACCAAACGCTCGCGGAAAATGCCCAGTGGCGCATGGGGATATCTAGCTCCACGCGAAATGGTGCGTCTTTTTGACTGGGCATCAGAAATTAGTCTCAGGAAATTGCTTGCACATGACATTCGTCAAAAACGTTGTTCTTTCGGAGGTCAGTTCAGCTGAGACGAAAATCGGGGAGGAAACGATTGCCGCACGCACTCTCCAGCCGAGCCAGGATCAGGCTGGGATAAGGCCAAGTCCAATCTTGAAACGTTTGGAGGACGAATAGTTTGCGCCTGAGAGGAAGTTCAGTATCAGCGGGAGGGGGACGTTATTCGGGGGTTCGGAGTTCAGGCTCGTGGTACCTTGGTCCGCTGGAAGTTGCCAGTTGTAAGTGGCAATGCGAGGGAGACGGGTGATCTGTGTGTCGCGACACGTCTCCCACCCGGCCCATTCACGGCCCTGTCGCGGCGCCCCGGGCGCTGGTCAACCCTCCACACGGCGTCACCGCGGGGGTCATTACCCCGTCACAGCCGTCAATGAGCGCGGTGAGTGATGCCCCTCAACACCCGCTGTTGTGTCGCCTGTTGAAAAGGATCAGATTGAAGCCCGAAGCCTGTTTCACATTGGACTCGCTATGGGTTGCGTTGTTCATGTCAATGTGGAGTTTCTTCGGCTTGTTACGTACGGTACAAGCCTTGCGGTACAAAATTTTTGTTGGCTTTTGGAGGTTGCCAGTGAAGCTGTGCTGCGTCTTGACGTGGACTTGTTGAAAATCCGTGGAGGACAGTGCGTCAGTTACGACGCAGCGCATGTGGCCTTGGAGATGCAGAAGATCCACTCAGCGTGAAGAGGGCCGGGGTCAGGGAGGCTTCCGTGTCCTGCTATTTGTGTCAGGTCACAACATGACACGTTGTCCAAATTGACACTTTGTCCAAATTTGTATGTCCACAATCTGCAGTGGTTGAAATTGATGTGCAATGATCACCGTCTGCAGTGAGTTGGCCACGAAGCCAGGTTCACAAGGAGTTCGTCGTGATGCGGCGGTTTCCCTCATAACAAGGAACAGATTCTTCCAACCCCTTCAAAAGTTTGCACGCATTTTGTGGACAGGGCGAAAATTGCAAAATGACACACAATACCCAGTTTTCGAAATCTCAGCGAGAAAGAGCTGCACTGTTTCAAAATTCATGGAATTCTGAGTGCGGGAAAATGGGCCCCTGATCAGTGAGAAACACCTGCTGACTGACGCACCCAGTGGACGCGCGGTTATTGGGAGGGCAAGTTTATTTCCTGGGGACACGTGTCACTGTCCAGTGACCGCAGATTCCCAGATTGATCAGATGTAGATGGGTGACAGTCATCAGCGTATTTGTATCGCGCTGCTTATCGGTTGTCCCGACGTGATTCCTGAACAAAGGGGTTGAACACTGATAGAGTTGCGGTCAGGTCGCGTTGCCTTGAAAGACCTCGGAGCACAAAACACTTCACGAATCTGAATACTTTTGTGGTGAGGACTGGTCTGGTTGGCCAGGAACAGACAGCACGCACATCTGACTCGTATGCACCCTCACACACACCTTCTTCACACCTTTCACACACATTCACACATACTGGTCACTCAGTCACTCCCACCTCAGAGACGGTCGGAGGGCCCGGAGTCGGAGCTTGGAGAGGCCCCACGACTACCAGCCGGCCTGCGCCAGCATCTCGGAGGAGAGCTGGAGAAGCTGCCACAGCGACCTGTGAGTCCCGCTGGGCGACGCGTTGCCTCGTTCCCGTTGCAGACCAGTTCATGTTCTGTTCTGTGTTTCGTTCCTGTTGGGTCCACCTGAAACCCCTCCGGAAGACCGCGGGATCTCCTTGGACAATTCCAAGTTCTCTGATATGTTGCGAAACATGAAATGCAGTGATTCTGATTTCAAGTCCCGAATGCTGACGAGTGTGTCTTTGTTCGCCCTGGGGTGAGGAGGCCCGGAGCAACCCGTGGTTGTGTACAGAGGCTGTGGCGTCCGCGGCACACGCAGAGTGAACGCGGCCTGAGTACTCGCGGCTTTCGGGGTGTTTGTTTGGTCGGCGCTGTGCGGTGCGTGGGAGAGCGGGGACGCGACCGGCGAGGTGCTGCCGCGAGAGACTCGGGGTCACAGCGCTCCCAGCTGATGACATAATCACACGGGAACACGGGACTTCCTTGAGATGCTCAGAGAGGAAACACAACAGAACGGACATGGAATTTCGAGCGGGGAGCTGTCTTGTGTTGCCAAGCTGATCGGTTTCACGCGCACTGCGAGGCCGTCATGCAGGATTTCTTTCTTGGAGTTGGCCAAATTCATTCAGAGTTTGTATTTTGTCCACAATCCAGTGGAGTTGTGTGAACCAAGGGTGTCGCCTCTCAGCTGGGAGCGCACAAACACAGTCGCGTGTTCTTGTTTTTCCCAGCTTTGAATTCATTCGTGTTGCGTCTTTGGTGCCCTGCATCTTTCTCGCATGCAATACACCTGTGTACACCTGTTCTAACCAACAATTTAACTCAATTAACTGGTTATGACAGAGTTTTGGGCGCACTGTGTAACGCTCTGTGTTTGTATCTCTGCAGCAGCGACAAGGAGAACGTGAGTGAAGAGGAGAAACAGGACCACGAGGGGACGGAGCACGAGGGCAAGGACGACCTGGAGACAGAGGTGAGGTCCGGGAAGGGTCTGCAGGAGGTCCGGGGTGGGTCTGCAGGAGGTCCGGGGAGGGTCTGCAGGAGGTCCGGGGAGGGTCCTTGAGCAGGGCCCTCCGTGAGGAGACTGAACGCCGGAAGCGACTCA
>JAAUXT010077331.1_pt1 | contig 24815 bp, 28 predicted proteins | sample 7278171 | NCBI WGS metagenome assembly JAAUXT01 (sample SAMN14350112, study PRJNA611818) | marine sediment metagenome | isolation source: surface marine sediment (1.8m) | place: French Polynesia: Moorea | collected 2018-08
AACTTTCGGCTCTCCCCAGCTCGCTAGCTGGAGCAGTAACGGTGTGTGTGTGGGACCACGTCGGACCCTCCTGACTCAATGAAGTGCGATACCGTGGGAAAGTTAGCACCCGTCAGGGTCCACTGGGTAAAGGCGTTGAGGTCAGGAGTGGGAATGGTCCCCTCGGATTCTGTATCCGTTATGGAGAGTTTGATCCAACTTATGAGAGCCCTTCTCTCGGATGTACGGCTCACACTGTACTGTGTGTAGCCATGAGGTACCTGTCAGGTTGAGGATTCGTCCTGTCGAGGCAGATGCTCCTGCAGCGTTCATAGGCTGGGCCATTCCACTCCTTTAGGAAAGGAATGACCCAGTGTTTATGTGCGTTTCCCACCATCACCCCTTTTATAATTTGTGATGCTTTGACGCTCAGCATCAGAACTTGGACAGAAGTGCGCCACTATAAAATTATCCTAGTCAAGGCACCCCAATTTGCAGGTTATACACGGCCCCAGCACAAAACCTTCGCACCTTAATTGTCTTGTGAAGGCCACATGCAGCTACAAAGTTGTCCAGAAGCGCAATAACAAAAGCCATCGAAACATTTCAACGCTTTCTCACATCAGCGAGTATACAATCTTGTTGAGAGCAACGAAACGACTGCGCTCTGCCAAAAAGTTTGGCGAACAAGTTTCAAACAATTATCCGCCAAGGTGTTCGGGTTTTTGTCAATATCGCGTTTGATGTTTCGATGATTACCCAATCTGTTTCGGGACCTTTCCAAGACAGCCAAGGTCGCTTTTCGGACCAAATGTTTCGGAGCTGCAGGGTTTTTTACTTTCGCCTGCAAATCCAATGAGATCTTGGTTGCCATGTCTGGCTTCAACACATGATTTGTCAAGAAGCATCGCGAGTGAGTGTGCATCGAGTGATGTTCTCCCAAATTTGTGCTGGAGGTAAACAGTTTTTCTTTTTCACATGTCAGATTATTTGAACTAAAGTTGGGCCACTAAATGATTTTCTTCCCTCATTTTGAGCCTCAAAGGGTCAGACGCTGGCCGAGAGGGAGGTCATGCAAGGACCTCTGCCCTGCCCTGATCCGCCCTCACCAAAAGAACCTTGGGATCGTTTCTCTACGTGTGCTGCTTCAAAAGACCTGGTGTGAGAGGGGAAGGTGAGTCACATGGAAAATTGTTCAATCAAAGGGGGAAAGTAGTGAGTTCTTCAGGGAGAAAAGAACTGCTTATGCACACAAGAAGTTTCTGTGGTTTCACAGACCCTCTGAGGAGACAAAGATGCAATGAAGCAGATGATAAATGTATTGTCAAGAAAGGAAAACCCTTGCGTTGCCGTGTGGTTCAGGGGGGAAAGGTGGTTCCCTTGAGGAATTGCCTCACCACATGTTTGGAGAGATGTCACAAGATTTGGTTCTGAAAGTGTTACTGGTTCTTCAGAGTTGCCAGACCAGATGTTTTTGTGACAAACCTTGTTCTCGTCTCTTCCCCGTGCAAAAGAAAAAACACAGAGTACATTTTTTGACAAACCAAGAACTTGAACCATGTTGACTTGTTTGAATGTTCATTCCAGAAGGAGATAGCAAATTTGTCTGAATATCTTTTCAAACTATTCTAAGTTTCACCACCGCGGAAGTGGAGTCAAGTTTCCTTGCAGAAATGTGACTGACATCCACGTGTGTCTTCCGCTGCGCGCGGAAGCGAACACACGTGTACAGAGAGGAAGCGGCGCACGACATGAAGCAGCGAGGATCAGTTGCCTTCATTATGAGTGACGCGCCTTTGTCAATGCTGCTGCTCGCGCCTGCTGGATGAACCTGGCGAAAAGAATATCTTCGCTTTGATGTCGGGTTTTGTCGCGCTTTCTGCTGCCTTTTGACGCAGTGACGTTGACGGAATAAAGGTCGCCATAAATACGTTAAGTCTCTGCAAAATAAGGCGCGTTGATGTCAAACGATGTGATCAAAACAAGTTGCCAAGAAACCGTTCTTCGTGTGCTGCAGATCTTTTCACATGACACGCTGTTTGTGCTGCTCGAACTCGTTGGCTGTGATTGTGGGGAAAACATTTCAAGGGATGCAATCACCTGGAAAGGGTGTCGCTCAGCGCTCATTATCATTCCTTCCAGAATCATTTTCATGCAGAAATCTGCCAAAACAAGTGGTTCCACGAGAGAGATTGATGTCATGAGCTTCCAAAAGCAAATGCACAAATCAACTTTGTTGCCTCCATCTGAAAGGAAAGACGATACACTTAGATTTCCACTCGTGATTGAGATCATGATCCTCAAATCCATCATCATTGTTCAGATGCTCAGGCGCAGCGCGGGCGGGTGGCGGGTGCAGCAACAAATTCGTGCGGCGCTGCCGAAACACTGTGGACTCGCACATCTCTCCGAAGATTCCGTCGTGTACCGCCGCGTTTGGTGTTGAACAATGTGGTTGACCTTCTGGGAGTTTCGTGTGGGTGTGTGAGGAGAAAGCTGAGAAAACTGTGCGAATGAGCCAAAAGTTGCCTTGCGGCAACTTCAACACATTCGTGAATTTCACTCACGGCCAACACCACGTGACAAAAATAATGTTTGAACATAATCTGAGCAGTTTTTGGCACAGCTTAATTGTTCGGAAAACGACCAGCGCTCACCACTGTTGAGCACCGTCGTTCCACGCAACGAAGGAAGAGAACCAACGAGTGGGCTGGTTGGGTGGGTTGTGATGATTTCTGATGAAACGTTCTTTACCTTTGCAAAAAAGGAGAGTCCTCTTGCCATAACAAGCAGCTTGATGAAAGCTTTCAACGTGGCATATGTACAAACACCCTTCAATCAGCCACCGCTGGAACTCGGCGCGGAGGAGACGCTCGGCAGACGCTCCCCACGCAATTATGACCGCAGCCCGACAGCACTTTCGGGTTGTTACCGCTGTCCTTGAAATTCTCGGGGATCCCCGAGTAGCCTGCCCGAGATGTTTCGGTAATCTCGAGTGCTTCTTGAAAGGATTTCTGCCTGCAGTTCACGACTCGGGAGAATTTCCAAATGTGGGATATTTTCCTTCATTGTGTTTCAGGTGTTGGGTTTGCAAAGTTGCCCTCAACTGAGCACGCAACTCAGTATAAGCAGAAACTGAGCCCTCGGACATGTGTGCACTCGCCTCCGCCTTCAGTGTGCGCACTTCAGTGTCCCACTGCATTCAGTGTCCCAACGTAATCACCCCATAACATTCCGAAAATTTTGTTTCACTTCTCATTTTGTTTTTGCTGAGCCCATGTGGATCTGCGTTGTGATCTTTGCTTGCGAACTTTCTGCCAGTTTGCTGTGCGGATCCTATCCAGATTATCATGGTTTGTTTGTCAGAAACACGGATTCAAACTGGCACAACACCAGACCTTGCCCATCCAGCTCCATGTTTTGTTGCGATCTGGTCCTCTGAGATTCGCAGATTGAACGTGATGCGAATCAAGAATCGAGTTCGAGTCTCACAACTTCGGTGCCGTCCGGGCGAAATTTTGCTTTGGTTGAAAGACAAAACGTCTTGAAGGAACCTGGTAGGACTTCCCTTTTCTCTTGCATGAAAGTTGCCAATTGACTTGGCAAATTCCAATTTTGGTGTTGAAAAGGAACAACGGAAAAAAAGAAGTTCCAAATCCATTCACTTTTGCTGCTTGGTGTTGAAACTGAGAGAATTTTTTCTCTGTGTTTCAAACATTCTTGTCACATCTTCAGAGAAAGGCCCTCAAGGTTCATTAACAACCTTTCAGACGCTTCGATTCCGATGCACAGAAGGGTCTTCAAATAGGAACAGCTGCTTTCCCCGGAGAAGAACAGTTCATTTAGAAACAGCTTTCCTCGATTTCTTTCACCATCAACTCTGTCCTTGAAGCTTTCTACTGAAAAGTCTTCTCGATCTTTTGATGCACAATTTTCTCGAATTGTGTTGTTCTTTACTTTCCTGCACACGAAATTGTTTTGCAACAACAAGAACATGATGGACAAGGCAATCGCAAATGGTCACTTCCCTGTATGAACACAAAGTCCCCTTCCATGTAATTTTGGTCAAATTCATTTGGCACAGTTACAAGCAACGTGGGAACGTAACATTTCAGCAACAGCACGAACCTCTTATGCCAGATGGCAAAATGGGTCTTGCCGAGGTGACCTGAATAGGTGAGTCTATGGACCTGCAGAACGAAACATCGCTGATATTGTGGCAATGCGCCGACAGAAATCCAACCGTCCGTGCAGCATGCAGTCTGTTGTGGATCCCCCACCGGGCAGAGAGAGGACCATGCATGGTGTAATCGCGGCCCGGTCCACAGTGCCAGCTCCATGGCAGGTGGTGAGAAGAAGAGGAACATTCGTTGTCGTCACAGCTAGTCGCACAAAACTTCGTTGACAGACAGGCTTGCGACTTTTCATCAATCTGGATCTTTTCGGTTCCTGGTCTCACACAGAACCGGACAGCGGAGGCACCACAGATGCATGAGCAGATGAGGCCACAGTCCTGCTCCACCAAGAGAATTGCAGTTTGTCTCAGCTTGAGAAACAGAATTGAACCAATGTCAGACCAAGAATTCCTCCATTCTCTCAGTGGTAGAATCTGCATTTGTGCTGTGTGAAGGTTCTTCTCCTTGCGTCCCAACATTTGTACGTATATTGCATGTTTTCATCTGTAGAATTGCAAGCCCTGCTTCCAAGAATGCCTTGCCTCAAGGACTACAAGACTCCATGCGAACTGACAGGCTCAAAACTCTTCAATAAACTGAAAGAATTTACGGACGCCCGCCCTTCTTTACAGTAAGCAATCATCATAAATCTTCTGGATTCACTTTATATCTGTGCGGATCACTGCCTGAGGTCTCATAAATGTCACTCCATCTCGCACGGGGTATCATTGATAATCTGTAGTTTTCATAAATGTTCCCTGTTCGGATAGATGGGCAGGATCTTTATGTCTGCGGAAGCGTTTTTGCATGTGCACTGTTTGTTTGGGTGCAAATAAGGTGCAACCTCTGTTGGAGCCAAGCTGGCCTGAGATCATCAGAAGGTTGCACACAAATCATTTTTATTCGCACGCGGGGTCCCTCATCACTGCACCTCTCGTTCACCTAGCTCTCGTTCACCACACTCATGTGTTTTCCGGTGAGACAAAGTGAGAGATTTGCAGAGCACACCAAGCAATCTCGCTCCTTCAAAAATCAAGCCCACAAAAGTTCTGCAGTCCACCAGGACAGCTCCTACGAGAGGGCTGTCTACGTGTTCTTCGCTGCGCCACAACATCAAGGCTGTTGGCGAGATATAAATCTGGACCTGCAGCTGAAAATTCGTGAACAGCCCACGCACGTACAGTTACACACAAAGTCGCATCGGTTCCTCGGTGGGATTTTGCTTTGGTTCCTTTGTGGGGCTTGTATATTCCACACACACACACAGCTGAGCCGATACATTCCACCCGAGCGACACCCAGTTGATGCCAGTTCATTAGGTTCAACGCGATTCTTTTGAGCCTCAAATTAGAGGCAGCAAAGGAGGCTTTCAGGCGGCTCCACAGAACCTTCTCTGCAACAGCTCCAGGCAGAAAAATTTCAGATCACGCACACTCATTGATGCAACCTTTCGTTCCTGATAGGAACTCAATTTTGGGTTCCCGCAGTTGCCTTTGAGCTCTTGGAGCATATCAAGCAGAAACTGTGTGATTGAATGTGATTCCCATCTGTGGACCGGCAGTGTTCGCTTAAACCACGGGATCTTCGATTTCAGAGCAGCAGCCGCAAGAAATCAGTCTCTGACTCCACCATGACCACTGAAGGAAATAAATTGAAAGCAACTTCAAATTCCTGCAGGTTTATTTGTGTGGCGGTGTGAAGTTTCAGTTTCACACAAGTCTCTCACATGTGTTGACTTCCACGGAGTCAAACGCTGCAACTTAATTGTGCATCTTCTCACGCCACGAGGTCAAAAAGTATTATTTGATTTCGTGCGCCCTGGAATCTGATTTTCAGCATGACTTGTAACTTGCCACACCGTTTCCCGACTTCAGAGGACAAAGCTTTGAGGTCTTCTTTGACTCAAGCTCCCTTTTTTTCTTGATTCCCATCACAGAATTGGCTCTGCGAAGAGTCTTCCTGGTCAAATGACCTCTCTCCGAAAAACTCCTGCCCTCAGTGTGTGCAAAACCCGTACAGTTTGATATTCATCCACAGGGGACCACACACAGCTGAGGCCCGTCGCAGGGAGGTGGTTGAATCGGATGGGACCCACATTGCCGGACCTGTGCACATTTGACTGACCATGACGCTCGAGCTAAATGGTTTGGAATGCATTTGATCCTCAGGCATTGGAAGACCGCGCACTTGAGTCTTTTGGGTTCTATTCGGGTGCTGTGCACTGGAATAAAGATTGAGATTCATTACCCTGTGGACGAATTTCAAGAACCTGCAGACTGCAGGACGGTGCAAGCGGCTCCCACTCCAAGGACCTTGCGCGCCTTATTGGATTTGTCTTTCATTCAATTCTCTGCTGTTTCTGTACAGAATTGCTACTTGATTCAAGACCTGATTCAATACATTACTGCCTGCATTGATATTTTGATTGAATAATGAAGTTCCTTTCCCAGATAAAGGAACCGAATAATCTGCGCAGTCCGACATGAATATTTGCAGCGAAGTTTCCCAACACGACACAACAGGCGGAGGAAGTACAAAACAGCTCAGGGTCCGTGGCCTTGCTGTCTCACAGGTGAAAACTGAACACGAATTTGCTCTGATAAAACTGAAGCATTGTTTCAAGAGATTTGTGCGCAGAAATGTGATACGACCGGAAGAGAAGCCTTCCGTTTCCCGGGACCACGGGTTTTCAAAACTTGTCACGACATGCACCGCGGTTCTGGTTGTTCTGACATTCTGGACACATTTCCACTCGTGCTGTTCTGTTTGAAAAGCCAGCTGCGGGTCCCTTTCTGCGAGTTTGTCTCTTCCGTCAACTTGCAGACAGCTGAACTTAACTTTGCCAAACATGAAGATGAGAAATCAATGGAGGTTCACCGATGTCAGGCCATAATTGAAACTTCTGCCCCCAGGATTTCCATATCTCAGGAGCAAGTTGATGTGAGCTCGCTATCTCTGACAGCTTATCCATCTCTCTTCTCAAACAGCTAATCATTGTCTCTGCTCCCAACACTGACCTTCCCACAACACTCAATCTCTGCAGTGAGGGATGGCCACAAAGAAACGACAGAAGCCACAAATCCAGAGCGAAGTTTCAATCAAGCAAAGTCGGTCGGCTCAAGCCAAGAATGCATGTACTGTAGCAGAATGTGCATGTCAAGAACACCACACCTCAAAAGCCAACCGAATAGTTTTCAAATTCACTTCGCTGCGTTACCCTTTGATCAAGAACAGTCCGAACACCAGAAGATGAAAACGGGCAACACTGTCACTTGACATTAAGATTCCGAGTCAACACCGGAACTGAACTGGAAAGCCTCGCGTGCTGTTCTCACTGCCCATCAATTCCAATCACAACGTGCAATTCTCAGAGAAAATAATGTGAACGTCAGAGACAACTCAGTTCATCTACTTTCTCCTTAATGCAGCTTGTCAACCAGGCGGAGAAGATAATTGAGGTTTTGCACGCCATACGTGAAAATCCTCCGGGGAGAAATGGACTGTAATGGGTATCAACTGTTTCCTTCCATTACGTTCTCACGGTAGACTTGTACTCGTACTTTTCGCTCTTTTCCGTTTATCAACTGAGTGCAGCAATAATTCGACAAAGTAATTGCTCACAGGTACTGCTAATTCCGGCTTTTAGTTCACCGAGTGTGAGGCTGGCAGCGAAGATCGCGCTGAAATCGTTAACTGTCGCTGAGAGGCTGCACTCAAATGTTGCATTCCAATGTACATTACATCAACGAGACAGGAGCAGCCGCAAGTTTCAGATTCAATCTGTCGTCTTTCTCGTCCATGAAAACAACAAAATTGAGACATGAATCTGTCGTCAGAACTTTCGTGACCTGCTCCACCCCCCACCTCTGCCCCCGAACCAAAGTAACGAAAAAGAAAGTCAGTCGGAACAATCAACCGCACAGAGAAGTCCCTTCCACATTTGCCTCAACTTTATTTTTATGGACACGTAAATCTGAAAACTAAACCACAATAAGTTAAACCTTGAACTCACGATATGTACATTCTCTTGAAACCGCTTCGCTGTGCACGAATCACAGTCTGGCACTTTGGCATGTTTGAACACTTCAGCGATCACCATGCAGGTTGCAGCAGCTACAGCTACAGTATGTCTTGGCATTAAAATTTGGCAAAATCATGAAAGTTTTAGCTGAGCGAAAGCACCGAAGGCGACGACATGTGTTGTTTCGTGCGACGACCAGGAGTGTCCCGCCCGTGTCGTCTTCGTGACTAATCTGGAGGATCTCAGAAGCCAAACTAAGACGCCAATTCAAAGCACGACGAAGTTACAATTCTCACGACAAATGACGTACGCATGGAAACCTTTCAAAGTATTACATTGCAGAAACAAGTCGGATCCTGAAAATTGTGGCCGAAGGTGAGGATAATTTTTAAGTTTCCTTGACGCTCGAGGACGCTGCAGCGTTGTCCTCTCTGAACTGACGGAAAATCGCAGGGTTCCCACTCACCAGTCCAACTAAAATCCCCCCATATTTGCCTAATTTCAAAACAATTTTCCTTGAGTTTTTTTTTGCAAAAACTCCACCTTTTGTGGCTCTTTTTTCATTTACATGTGCCCCCCATAGATCTACACTGAGGGATGTTGTTGCAGAAAGGTGGCATTTTTTTGTTTGTGTGTTGTTCTGGAGAGTTATCATCGGGTTAGAAAAATAAAAACTACTCAATGCCAAAGAATTTAGTGTGTAACAACTGCAATCAGAACACTTTCCAAAGCCTTTTTTGTTGTGCATATTTGTTTGAAAAAAAAATCCCTTGATTTGAACTATTTTCCGAAACTTTTCCCCCTGATATCCCTGATGGGAAAAAATTGCCAAAATTTCCCCCGATTTCTCTGGTCGGTGGGAATCCTGTATTTGTTGAGTGACACGCGGAACAAAGCCAACTAACCATCAAACCTCAACGCGCCACGAACTCGAAACACATTCACTTGTAATTTAAAGTCACCAGTGGAAAATGCGCAAACCGACAAGCGAGAACGAAGCATGATTGTCAACTGCAAAACACAACACAACTTTGACCTCACAATCTTCTGATGATATGAAACGTTGTGCAGAAAACTAAAAAACCTTCAAACACCAAGCGAAGACGCGCGCTGCAGCGCGATTTTTCTGCGCGTCACGAGTTGTGAACAGGACGATTTGAAAACCTTTGCAGGGAAGAGTTTGGAAAGACCAGTTCATTGCTGCCGACTACAAGTCGCGGGGTTGTCTCTTGGGAGTCGAGTTGTTGGAGTGGAAGAGGTTCTCGAACCTGTACTTGTTCCTGAGCCCGTGCGGCACGCGGGTCGCCACTTTGTTCTTGATCACAGACGACACGGTGATGCTGTTCCCCAGGAAGAGCACGAAGTACAGCGCGCTCAGGGCCGTCACCTACGCGATAAGATCCGATTTGAGCTTCGGACGAACACGTCAAAGTTCTGCGACCCCCTTGTGAACCAAATGGCGCGTGGTGGTGAGGAATGTAGTTCAGATTCAGACGTAAAGTTCTGTATGTTGTCCAGCAGCTACATTGCTGCAGCATTGCCAAGGCGTCACTGAATGCACTCAAGTCTTGCGCGCTTCAGAAAGTTTTGGCCTGATTATTTGTTTTGTGACATTCGGAGAAATTGCGGACGCCTCGTACCTGCCACTCGACAGTCTTCTCGTCCATCGCTAGGCGCGCGAGTTCGTACGAGTTGTACAGCTGGAAGAAGTAGCCGACCACGAGGAAGGGAAGCACGAACGACAGGTTCCGCCACATCCACGACTGGAAACCCTCTGCACGGGCAACACGGGAAAGAGTCACTCTGGGGCCCTCCTCCACAAAAATAATGGTTGTGCGACTTGTGCAAAGTTCTGATTTTTGACGAACGCAGCGACCTGGCCACCGAACGTTTAGTATTTCTTCCAGGTTGTAGTCAGAGTCAAACCTCGCACCCCAATTCTGGGCTCGTGGTGCTGGTGCAACAGCCTTCACTTCACAAACAAGAATGTCTTCACGCGAACAAGAACTTACCAACTGTGATGTCCATGTTTCTCCGCTCACCGAGGGATCGCAGTCTGTAGAGCGAACCTTTTTGGTAATAATACTGCACCATGCTTACAAAGCCTGGAACAAAAGAACACCCAGGAACATTTGAGGAACACTGGCGAGATATTTTCGACACACGTTTGAAATTTTGGACACTGATTTCTGGTTTTGACAGTCTCCATGTGGTAGATTCAAAGGGAACGGAGCAGGTTTGTCAGCTTGACATACACAGGGCCGACGCGAATGCGCAACGTTGCAAGCGTGTGGGTACTACTCACTGATGTACATGCTGAAAGCGACGAACTGTGTTCTGAAGGCTCGGTAACTGTACCCATCCGTCCTGCATTCATGAATGTTCGACATCATACGTGAATTCAACAAGAAAACTTTACGCAGAGTTTCTGCATGACTGTGTATAATTTGACCAATTTCTCTTTCTGCTGGAAACAAAGGGAAAACAACAGAACTCACCAAATGAGATGGATGCCAGCACAAACTGTTGAAATGAAGTGATGTGTCATCCACCAACCTTTTATCCTGCAAAGAAGGGATCGATCACCTGTGAGTTTGTTGGGGTTTTTTCCTGACGAAAAATAAAAGAAATCATACAGAAGACAATTGATGCGGTGACTGACCTGGAGCCGTTCACTTTGAGAATGTGTTCACGAATCGTTAGTGTGCAGTAATACCAGACGAGCAGAAACTGATACGCGGCGTCGGTCACTCTGAAGAAATCCAGGTGTGTGAAACACTGAGCCACGAGTCATCGTGAAATCAAGCTGAACATTTCAATTCCTAGTTGCACTCACCGAAACGGCGGAAACATCCACAGCAAGAGAGCGAACAAGGTTGTGATGATAGAGAGCACCAGCTTGAAGTTCTCATAATTTTCTTTGTACTTGTACCTGTTGGTAGGAAGGTGTGTACGTTCGATTGAGACAGCGCTCAACCCCAATGTGTCCAAGGATTGACCACAATCTCGACAACTTCGTTTGTTCAGTGTCACCAAGAAGTTTTGCTTTGCGCAAACACTATGAGCTCCGTGAGTTCACTTACTTGTCCCGTTTGCTCAATAACGAGACGTTGACGGACCCCAGAATAATTTTCAGGTACACTCTATAATAGTAAAGAGAAAGAACACCAGTCGGTCAAGAGGCAGTCGTTTTCCTGCACAAACTGGCAACGAAATCTGCACCGAAATGACGGCAAGCAAATTGTTTGTCCCGTGCCACGAGTCACTCGCTTCTGTTTTGCTGGACAGAGAGACACTTTTCTGTGTGGACCACGGGAGTTTGTGGAAATACGAAACGATTGAAATTTCACGATTTTAAATAATCTCTTGGATCTTGGACGCCATTTAGGACAGTACTTCGTACCCATTTTCGTGTGGTAATGTGTCCTCCATCTCTCGAAACTCGCGTTTTCTCTCCTCTATCAGCTCCTTGATCTCGAGGACCTTCTTCTTATCTCCTTCATCCAGGCTTTTGTCCAGCCTAGAAAAGCAATCGACACGATAATACGATCTGCATTGACTACTGTGTGCCGGTTGTGCACAAGCAGTGATGGCGAGATAGAAACCAAAAGGAGAGCTCCCAAGCTTTGCCGAGTTTTGAGAGGTGGTGGGCAAAGCAAAATAGTGATGTGAAAGTTGAGATTGAACCAAAATCAATTTTTTGATGTCGATACTTGGCGGTGAGCCAAAAAAGACGGAAAGATGCCAAGTTTCCGTCCAATGGCCTTCAATGGGTGAACTCCCCCCCCCCACCTCTCTGCCCACCACCACCACCTGAAGTTTTTCCATCCTGCAGAGTGCATGGTGTGTTGAGACCAACACCTTATCTTCGGTTTCACATTGCCGTTGCAATGGTTTAATGTCTGACGTGTTGCACCAGAGGAAAGCAACACAGCGCTCTTCACATTTGAGTTGGAAATTGCTCCGTGCAAACTTTTACTTGGAACTTCTTGACTTTCAAAGAATATATTTGGTTCACATCATACATGCGAGGATTATCAAACCATTGTGGGATTGTCCTGTTCTCGCGACACGACCAACATCAATAGATTCGGCAAGTCAGCTGTTGTCTGGAGTCATCGACGGTAAACATGCAAATTCCCACCATGGTTGACACATCCTCGTTTGCCAGTCACTGATTCGCGCGCTATGTTGGGGTCATCTGCACCCGACAAAACAAGAAGCAGTGCTCAAGGCAACTGCAGTGCGAAGTCTCTTGCCGGTAATGTTGCCAATTCTTCCTTGTCCTCCTTGTCTTTAGTTACACAGGGGGGGGGTTGGCGGGGGGAGGGGGAGGGGGGCAGGGGACATTTTATCCACCTTGCCATACACTGCACTACCACATGGTGCTTGCCCTAAAGGGACTTCGCACAATGAGGTCAAGGCAAAATTTTTGTTTTTGTTCCGCAAATACGCGAAGAGCAACAATGTTGCGACCTTTGATGCGCACAAACAACACGCCACCAGTCGGCCGACATCGTCAAACTTGTTCTCTCTGTGGGAAAACTCACTGGTTCAGAGTTGTCAGTATCTGTTTGAATCTTCGCTGTTGATGGACAATCCCACTGGTGCACTGTGTCTGCATCGCCTTCACCGTGTCCACCGTCTGGTTGTACTTCCCGTGTGTTTCCTGCGAGAAAAGAAAACGAGTTCAGCGACAGGTTTGCCATTTGCTTCACCGCATTTGCAGTGGGCATGCATGCTGCAGTCTCAACTTCGCAAGAGAGTGGACGCTGTTTGTTTCTGACATTCGAAAAACATGTTCCAAAAACACACTGCTCCAGATAAATTTCGTCACTCGACCTAGAATGAGCCAGAAAAGCATGACGTGTGTCTGTGTTGTCACCTTTGTGTTCGACATGAAAACGCTGCAGACGTTCACACAAGGAGCAACGCCACGTCCTTGTGTGGGTTAGTTCGCTTACCAACCTGTAAGGTTTCGTATTCTTTGGTAAGTTCGTCCCATTCTTTCGTACAACTGGCCAGCGTCGACATTTTGCAGCTTTTCTCTTGCAGACGACCCTCCGTGCGTGCATCCGGTTGTAAACTCGAATTCTGAAGGTGTCGCCACCGACGGCGACACCAGATGCCGCACAAAAGTTTCCCGCCAAATGCCGTTCATCGGCAACACCATCGCACGCGAAAGCAAAGTACCAGGCTTTCCATCGAAACCTTGGACTCGGGTGACATCTGTTTCGTTCAACAAGAACACTCATCAGTGCAGATACGCACCGAGCCTGCAACCTAACCCATGAGAACTGAGCTAGTAAGAGAACAACAGCGAAAGTTGTTTCCGGCGAGGGTGGGGCTGAGGGATCCTGATCAGATTTAGAAATTTTTCTGTGTGCGCGCGCGTTTGCGTAATTCGGCCGTTTCAATACCCCCCCCCCCCAATACACACACATGCCCAGACAGAAAAGCTTCATTTTGGAAGTGTTGAAGTTGCCTTTTGTGGGTGTGAAGTCAGTTCACGAAAACTACCGGAAAGCCATTGCGACCACGAACCGATTTGAATTGTGTTGAAACGAGAGCCAACTACGAGCACCAGTTTATCAAAAAGGTTCGCACGTTTTATTTCTACACTGATTTATCGTGGCCATGATCACGCATCACAAAGACATTCACCATCACAAAAATCCGACAACACGCGAGGGTCGCGCAAAACATCGGGTTCGTCTCGCGTCCTGTACCATCCGAAAACAAGCGTCAGTGGAGCAACCATCTTCGAAAAAAGTTTTGTTGAGACGGACGGAGAAAAAGCGAACACTTCAATCTCAAACAACCGCTCATTTCAAAGAGTTGCTGCAAATCAAGCTCTCAACCTGTGAAAGAAATTCCTGATTGGAACGAAAAGTTATCACACAATGCAACATTTGTCATTCGTCGCAACCTGCAACGCTCCAGTGAAAATTCCAGAAAAAATAAAGACTCCCAAAAGTCAACCTGTGTACCCACAACCAAACAAAACATCCAGAGATTCCATTTCAGAGTTGAAATAACCAGCAAGTTTCCGCTTGCTGAGGCTGCGTGGAGTCCATTTGCATTTTGAGAAGCGAGATGTTTCAGCACCTGCACGAAGACATGAACACCACGTGCACTGTAAGCTTGCAGATTCGGCAAAATTGGCATCTTGAGCGTTAATTCGGTTCAGGTTTCAGTTTCACGGCCTCCCTTCTTGACTCAGACAGCATCACACCAAACATCTACGAGTATATGCTTCACAAATATCGTTGACGTTCACGTCGAAATCATGTGCGAGTTGCATAACACGCGAAAATCAGACGACTTTTAGCATTGCAAGTTCAATGGGAGCAAGTCATCTTTCTCGTTATCTCACATCACAGGTCAAATTCGTCGACTGCATGGAAAAGTGTTTCGATATATCTAAGGAACGGCCGTTCCCAAAGACAGATTTACCTGTTCAGTCAACTTTTTGCTGTGCATGAACTTTTATTCATCTTGGTCGCCCACAAAACTTGTTCAATTTGTCAATCAAATTGAGATGTTTTGCTGAAAGTGAGTTTCTCTCCAAGGTTTCAATGAGCTTTGGTACTAAGTTTGTGGTTTCTCACGTAGGTGTGTCTCCGACACACCGAACTGCCAGTCACGACCACACAGGAACACTTGTCATGATTTTGTTCGCGCAGCGCAGGGATGAACACGAAGGGAGCACGAGGCGGGCCGCGGGCGGTGCATCACGTGACGACGCTGTGCAGGTGGTTGTCGAGTGCCGGAGCGCCCTCTGGCTGCGGTCGCGGACACGTCGCGTCGTCCACTGACGGAGAGTCATCGCCATCGCCTTCCCGACCCACCGACGTACCTGAAGTTTCAACAGACGCTTTTGTTCAACTTGTTCGGCATTGTGCCACAAAAGATCAACAAACAGCTGGAGGCCCACTGCTTCACAAGCTCTCGCAGCCTCTACTTTGTATTGCAACTGAATTCCAAGCTCCAGACTCAACGAGATAGAAATCTTTTATGTTGACCAGCTTCACAGATGCAACATCAACCAGCTGGTGACGTGGCAACCGGAATTTTCGACTCCTTCTTGGACATCGTGCACTTACAATGATCCAAAAAAGTTTGACATGAGGGTCATTCTTTCAGCAGCGAACAAACGGGAGATTTCGAAGTGTGCATGCTTCAACAAGGACGGTCCCGACTGACAGGCCAAGCAAGTGCACATCACTTGAATCCTCAAGGAAAGTAAACCACGAAGCAAACACTGACGGGTCAATTTCGGTCTTGAATGCAACGGGAGGAAACAACATTCATTTCGAAAAAAAAAGGAAATGGGACGATGCTGCACACAAAAACAAGTACACATCCAGACAGTGAGCGCAGAGAAATCTGAAATGAACCTGTTCAAACGTTGTCCATAGAAACATCAAATTCTTGCTCCTAAGCAACATGTAATCTGAACAACAACAATTACAAACTAAAAACTCGTGTCCTTGTCAGTCGAAGGGCAACGAAAGCGGTCACTTGGAACTGCACTGAAGCAAAACATAACAGACAAAAGGGGTTCCAAGGCATGCCAGTCGCACCTGTGACGTGTCTGCTCACAGACGGAACCCGCTTGCTGTCCCCTGCTGCCTTTGCCGTACCTTTTGAGGAGTGACAGCGAATCCAAACAAAATGGAAGGAAATCGTGAGAAAATGATGTCCAGCTGTACAACATGCCGCAGTCTCACACACTTCAAGCCCGTTTGAGGTCGACAAGAGCACACTTGGTCACAATGGTGAATGCAACATATTTGTGTGTGTGTCTTAACAGTCGTTATCTCCACAGGCACCATTTCTACAAACTACATCGTGTTGTTGACCCCACGTGACACGCACCTTTGATGGCCCTGTCGGCCTTGGCGCGGTCCTCTCCGACGAAGAGCCCCGTGGCGAGGAAGAAGCCGCCTCCGATGACGCAGATGAAGCAGCACATGTAGAGCGAATACTGGAGGCTGATGAAGTTGGCGGCGACCTCGCCCGCCACCTCAGGGACGTGGTTCCGCTTGATGGAGTCCGACACCTGCGGCCAATCAGAAGGCAGCGATCAGTCGCAGCTCAACCACCCACTCAACCGAGAAGCCGAGGTTTCGTCAAATCGGCAGAAGTGATCCACGAAAATGGGCTCGTCAGTGATCGTGCAGCAACACGGGTCGATGTGAAACAAGTCGATGCACGACACTGGGCAATGATGGCGTCGGGATCAGACGAGATACTGACCACTCCGATGAGGTAGGGACTGCCGGCATCGCCGAAGGCGTGCGAAACGAGTATCTGGAATGCGCTGGCCGTGGAACGCCGCGTCGGTATCACTATGTACTGAAATACAAATATCCAATGTGTACAGAAAACCTGAGGGTTCAAGTTTCTGTTCAATGTTGAAATGCTTTTCGACATCACAACATTTTCCACCTGCTGGTCCTTTTTCCGATTCAGTTGTTTCGACTTCAGCAGAAACTTACCAGTATTCTGTCGGTCACAATGGCCCATTGAACCACTTGCCACATGTTAGTCATTTTTTCGTTTCTGTTTCGACTGCAGCAAAAACTTACCAGTATTATGTCGGTTACAATGGCCCAATTGAGACACAGGAACGTTTCCCCAATAAATATTAACACCTGAAAAAGCACACCACTTGACGTTTGCAAGAAGAAATTTCACTCGTGTAAAACCTTTGAACGACACAAGAACAACTGCAGCGGGTTCTTACCCAAGTGATGATGGTGTGGAACTTGGACAGGATCATGGCCAGGTAGAGGAAGGGCGCGCAGGCGAGCAGCCCGAAGGCGCACACGATCGGGTCCGCCCCGGGGTACTTGACTCGCAGCCGCCGCGCCGACTCAGACCCGATGCCGACGCCCAGGAACCCGGCGATGCACGTGATGATGCCGAACTTGAGCGCAACTCTGCAACACAACCCGTGACTCTTGACTACGAGTCAATGCACATCGGAACGCGCAGGGAAGCTCAGGAAATGTCGCTCACAGACGCAGAGTTTGTCGACAAAAGCGCCAAAGAAGTTTCACAAAGGTATCTTTCTCGCACACCACACTGAGGCGACCGAAATATTTTGTTATTTTTTCATCAATGAACTCACGAGTCGTCCGGTTCGTATTGCTGCTGCACTCGGATGGAATACTGCATGAAGGCGGGAGCCCAGAGCGACAGCGCGCCCGCCACGAACGCCACGCACGTGAAGCCCGCCGACGACAACAAGTAGCTCTTACTGAGAAAACCAAGTGAAAAAGTTCCCATCATCAGTCACACAATATCAGCTGTACACCTGCACGTCGGTACGACAAAGTTGATGTCGAACGTGACGAGTGCGAGTTGTACTCACTTCTTGCACAGGTACTTGAGATCGGTGGCCCAGGCCGTACTGCTGATATGACTGCCGCCCTCGGACGCTCCGCGGGGCGGCTCCTTCACGATGAAGATGATGCCCAACACGCACAACACTCCTAGACCAGGAGTCACCTGCGAAGGCCAACACGACAATGTGTTTATCTTCGTTCACACTGTGTTTTTTTTCTATCTTCAGTGCAGTTGTCTTTCAACGCACGAGTCAATATTTGAATTGGCGCAGTGATACGTGAGAATGAAATTGGTGAGACTGAAATGTGAAAGAGAATTGGGACCAGGAAGCCCAATCTCAACTCACCCGAAGTGCCCACTGCCACGCTCCGAATGCCTTCGCCACACTGGCTCCAACGATGTACCCCAATCCACTGTCAAAGAGGAAATCGATGTCGTGGAAACGATGAGAACATTCGTCAGTCGTGGAAACAGACTTTCGACCAATCCAACGTTGTCATCAACTCGTTCAGTGTGCGCGACAACATTAGCAGAGGGAATTAGGACGTTCACGATACGTACCTTCCGATTGGAATGGCAAAGTAGAAGACCGCCAGAGCCTTGGTTCTTCTATCCTTGACGAAGATATCGGCGATGATAGTCGGTGCTATTGTTGAGTAGCTCGCCTCTCCCACACCGACCAGCCCTCTCAGCAGCAGAAACGCCCAGAACCTCTGCAGCACAAGAGTTTCAATGAATCTGCTGTGCTGACGAGGCCGCTGAAATACCTGCCCGTCTGCCATCATCAATTTTCTCCAACTATGAGATGTTTTCTTTTTTGTTTGTTGAAAAGAAACATTTGCAGGAAAACACGTGTCGCTGACAATGTCAAAGTCGCTTTCTTGGACCTGCGAGCCTGAAATCTAAAGTTCGTCGCTTGTTCTTCCCAATTCTTCCCAATTCCTGGGTCGTTTGATTTCTTGGGTCTGCTGAAGGTTTGGGACTCACGACACCCTGTTTGCGTTAAAATATTCTTTTGTAAAAATTTGGAAAACTGCTTGAAGCCGAAGAGGAAGTGGCTCGTACGATCCGAGAGGACAACAGAGACGTCACTTCGGGGCAGCATCACAACTCGCGTTTCTTGTCGTCCTCATCAAAGCGATCGACCTTGAGCTCCGCCTGCGCTGCTGACAGAAAAGCTTGAGTACTTGCGCATACTTACATTTTGCGGTACGAATGAGCCGAGCAGAGTGACTATTGACCAGAAAAGGATGCCGCACGCCATGATCATCTTCCTGTTGTATCGATCTCCCAGGTAACCGAAGATGGGTGACAGCACCATGTAACTGCAGATGAAGGCAGTCTGCAGAAGGCCTGCGTCCGAGTTGTTTATGCCGTAGTATTTCTGGATTTCCAACAAAACACCTGAAACGAAACAACAGGGACAATGTGTCAGCGTCTGTGGGCCCAACTTGTGGGCGCGAGTTCCTGGAGGGGTGGGGCATTACTCGGGATTGGACCGTCATCCTTCCGCGGGGAAATGTCTGTGATTGAGTGGAATGAGTGGAATTATCCTCGCTAAATGCACCGGTGGCGACCAAACATTCATCACTTGCACAGTTGCTCGATTGCATGCCAAGATACTCGTACAACGGGAACTCAGGAGGGTACGGCACAAAGGAAAGGTTTTTGCGGGAAAGAGCTGGATGAAAGCTGGCAACTGGGAGCCGAGTCCACCAATTCACATTCCAGTTGCGTCAAGAACTCTACCTGCGAGTAATTCTTTACTCAATGGAATCGCTCGACTTGATCCCACATTCAGCTCAATTGAACGCGCTCGCTCACTGCAGCGAAGAACAAGCGAAACGACGCGAAGACCTCACATCAAGAGTACACGAGTACCTGGACATGAAATAGATTCAACTGCTGACGAACATGCAAGCACATCACTGTTGTTTCACACCTGCGGCCATGGAATGCAAACAAAATGTGAGGCGCCTGTAAAAAGTGTCCGTTCAGCCAGTAGGAAAATTCGCTCCTGAATTCATTGACGCAACATTTCATCACGGCTCTTCAGGCGCCTGTGTTTTCGAAGATGGAACTGATCAGCAGAAACTTTGTACGTTCTCAAGATTCTGCTCCACGAATGACCTTCACTTCACCCGCAGGACGTGCGCTCGCAACAACGGGCAGCAAATATCATTTCAACAACTGAAACCAAGTGCAATCCCTTTCACCCAAACGATCCCGATTTTTCCCGTCAAAATATCTTCACAGGCGCAGCTTTTCCAGCTGGAGGCGAGAGCAATACTCTCCTCATTATGTCAAAATTACATGAAACCCCATTTTGCCACGCACCAACATCATGATATCGTAACTTTCAATGATCGAGTGCGTCCAAACAACCATTCTGACATCCGTCAGTCGAGTTTTTGCGTATTGGGGCCTTGATCCCTTTGTGCAGGGAAATGCGAAGAAGACACTTGCAGTGCATGTGCACTGTGAACATCGCCTCGCGCCACCCAATCGCGCGGCCCATATTGACGAGTCGATGTGCCGTACTCTTGAGCTGCGCATTTCCCCGCAAGGTCGCGCGAAGAACGTTCTTCCCATGGCACGTGCCAGCCACGAAACCAATGAAACAAAGACGACAACTGCACACTGTATGACCCACAAAAAACATTGAACAGTCGCTGAAAGTCATTCGTGGATTCCAAATCAGACGCCTTCGTGCTCCACCAGCGATGTCAAACTGGGAACAAAAATTGGTTCGCCGCGTGTTTCCGAAAGATGCTTCGGCATCCTCTCCCACAACCGTGTATCACGATCAATGGAATCCGTCAGGCGACGCGCAACGACGCAAACTTGCCCTGGGCCCACCGCAACCCCACCACGACTGTGGCGTGAACCACGCAGAAAAATGAGTTGAAGCAGGGTGGCACTTTTGGCACAAGTCGTGAAATTTCAACAATTTTTTGTTTCCAGTGTTTCACGGGGACAAGAGTGATCGTTTCAACAAGATTCCCAGCAGAAACCACTCGACCTTCTGATATCAGACACCTTTGTTCTCAGGATTTTCACATTTTGGCGACTCAACTTGACCAGCGAGGACGATCATGCCACAAGTGATGTCTCTGGCGCAAAGTGCATTTCCTGCAAGACGTCTCCAGGAAGCAAGGGAAAAAGTGTCGCGACGTGATCAACATCTCGCAGACTTGCCTTTGCAAGGCGTTTTGGGGCAAAACGAGAAGGAAAATGTCCGGGCCGTCATGTCGCAGAGCAACGCGCTGCGGTGCGTTTCTTACACAGGATAAGTTTCAGTATCGATCTGTTTATCAGGTTCAACCACGTAACGTCTTCAATCGATTTGCGCCTTGCCACAGCTTGCCGACCAGAACAACACAAACTGATCAGCTCAGCTTTTCACCCAAAATGTCTTGGATGAGAAAATCCACACCCAATTCAAAGTGTTTGCAGCTCGTTGGAACAGACTCGTAGATCAAACGAATTCTTGCCAGTTTCGGTTCTAAATGAACTCACCTTGGCCAACAGACATGGCTTTTTCTTTTTTGGTGATCAATTGTTTGTTGCAACTTTTCACAGATTTGTTGGCGTTCGTGGTCAAGCTTCCTCGACTCACTTCACTTCTGAAGGATAAGGCGGTCACGTCGAGTGAAGAGAGCAATTCGACGATTTACGAGCGTCGAAAGGCAATTCTTGGCAGTTGATTTGCAATTTTTTGCAATTTTGTACAGCAGATTTGCATTTTTCATCGTCCCGTCGACTTTCAAGTTCAACTATCTACGCACCAGAGTTCCTTTCTCTGACGTCTTTGACTCTTTTTTCACGCCAATGATCAGGTGTACCCCGAAGCCTCTTGGCTTTCTTGGCAAATGAAGAAGAATTCAGGATAACTGTTGTGTGGAAGCGAAGCTCGGTGAGAGTATCACTCACAGTGCTCTTTATCTCAACATCATATTCAATTTCCTCCACATAATACAGCAGAGACAGTTTACCACAGATAATGGTAAACAAAGTGAAAACACAACATGCTCGCGCAATGGGCGTGAAAGAGTTGCGAAGTTGACTGCATTCCTTTGCACTGCCAACTCCTCTCCATCGCGCACGCACCTCGATGACCCGAAACACCGCACTCGTCGGCGGCGCCGACGTCGACAAAACCAGACGGCACAAACAACTCGTGTTTCAGACGAAACAGGCAAAATAATAGGCTCTGATCGGCAAACAAGCAAGAAGTTTCAAAAAATTGCTGCCAAATGTACCAGCAAAGAAACCCGTGAATTCACAAAAGGGCGTCGTTACTCGAAGCAGCAAAGCGATTGTCGCGTTTCCCCCATCACCCGAAATTCGTCAAAAGCAACACGTCATAACGCTAGCCTTCGACGACCAAGAAATTCTGACACAGATGGTTTCACGGCAAGACCGGCCGCGGATTTTTTTCTGTACAACTACCCACCAACTGCAGTGAACTTACCGGCGATCGTGACCCTGTCCATATAGTTGATGAGGTTGGCGACCAGCAGGAAAAACAGGCACCAGAACGCCTGCGAGTTTGACGCCCGCCACTCGCCATTCCCCGCCGCCGCCGCCGCCTCTGCGTCACCCTCCTTTGCAATGAGACTGATCTGCTGCAGTGGAATGTCCTTGTCTTGAGCATGGTTGCTGGATGGAATGTGTCCGTTGAGAAAAGGTTTCGTGTCGCCTCCCGTTCCGGTATCACAGATCTGGATGAACTTGTACGAGTCTTTCACCAGGTTGTTGCCAGCGACTCCGACGACGGGCACACACAGAGGCTCGTTGTCCACGATCAGGTGGATGCTGGCTGCGGTCGCGTCCGTTCCGTTCCGGTAGTCGGAGTTCGGTTGAGTTTCCTGCGTCGAGTCATCCACGTTGCTTTCATCCGTGGTCACTCCTTCCACTTTGACAGGCTCAGCCTCATCACGACTTCCCATTTCAGCAGCTTCTTTCTTCTTGACTGGACTGTCTCAGTTTCTGGACAATTTTGACTTCGTAGCACTTGCCCGATTCGTGGCCAGGAGCTGAAAGTTTTTTTTGATGTGCTCTTTCGACTTTGCCTTGCCACAAAACGACGAGATGTGTTTTGTCCTTTCAGATGTTTTGTTTCACTGAGTGACTTTGTGGTGTTTCTCTGCGATGACGTTCACTTTCGAGTTGAGTCCATCTCACTGCTCTTTACACCACAACCTGTTTGCTCTTCTCAGTTACCCAAATACGAGTACAGCACAATTTAGGGTTTGTTGGCAAGTCCCAGTCTGACGTTTGTATTTTACTGCCGAACAAGCAGATTTTATCAACTCCAAACCTTGGGCGATGATTGATGCTCGAACTGAAGCTTGAGAATCGATTCCCAACCGTGGTGACCTGTTCACCTCCCGAGCCACGACCGACTTTCGTTTCACCTCCAACACGTGTGCGCTGCAGATCTCGTACCAAGTTGCGACCAAGTTCACGTTGTTTGGTGACGGAATTTTTGGTTTCTCTTCTTCCAACTTGTTCCCGAGTGCAGCACGCGGTTACACAAGTGCAGTTTCTGCTTTGGTTTCACAGCTAGATGTCTGTATATTCAGCCACAATCATTCGTTTGCCTAGCTGAGAGCTTCAGTCAACACACACGTAGACAGACACCGGTAACCTTGCTGTTCTTCATACCTTCACATCAACCTGTGTGTGTCGTTCAGTAGTCCATGGACGTCACACGACAGCAGTCTTCATTCATTCCTGACTCGCGCCAAATTTGATTTGCGTCCATTCACTGTCGCTGTTTCAAGTCTCTGTAGAAGAGTTCGAGCAATCTCCAGAACGTGGTGGCCTCGCACACAATGACGTCTCAACCATTCAAAGTCACAACCGCTTTCGATGAGGTCATGTACGTCTGAGAGGAAAAACACCCGATGTTATCCAAAAAGAAATGAGATTCTGTTGTCTCTGCGACCCTGAGTACGTCCCTGCTGTGTTGTGTTCATCTGTCCAAGTCTCTTGAGCTACACCCCTGGTCAATGCCTGTCCTCAACACAGAGATATTCAATGAAACATCGAGAGATAACACACGCAAGCGACTGGCATCGTGGCCATTTTCCCATTGATTTTGGCTGCTTTCACAGCGCAGCATGGCTGAATAGCGGCTGCTCTGAGGCACTGCCTGGGTTTTGTGCAACTCACATGGCAGCACAGCCACGCAAGGAGCGGTAGCGAAAGAAACGCTCGCCTGCACGTGCACGCTTTCGGAAAATTTCCGACCGAAACTTTAAACTTGTCGGATTTTCACGTGATCAAGATGGGGGCAATTCACGTACAGCAAAACGGGGATTTCTTCTTTTGCAAACAAACGTACTCCTGAAGACAGGCTTCATCTCGTCTTCATGCACTCAGCCTGCAGATTCCTGATGTCAAGTTCAGAAATTGAATCAACAGCAGAAATCCAAGAACCATCCAACCTGCTAAACCAGCCCAAAACCTAATTTCGGGGGGGGGGGCGTCTCACCAGGCTGAAATTTTCAAAGTTGTTCAAAATGTGCCACACCAAAAACAACATTTTCAGTGCTGTGGTAGTTTTGACCACTCCTTCATGCTCAAATCTGTGCCGATGGACTTGTGTCCTGTGCACACCGGAATGTGAGGGACCCCAAGACCACTCAAACTTCCAAGCAGGAACATCCTTTGTGCAAGTGTTGCAGAGTTACGGGCAAAGTTGAGTTTCCCTGAGGGTAACTCAGCTTGACCCATTTGAATGTCAATGAGGTCATGTGACCAACAAGAAGGCTATCGCCTTAAAAGCGCGCGGTCTTATGCCGTTCACGAGAAAGATTTTTTGGCCATTTCAGAAAATTTTGAAAATGTCCACATTGAGTTGGCCAGCCAACCCATGTTAAAATATAGGGGGGGGGGGTTTACTCAACTGGCTAAAAAATGAAAAATACTTAAAATGGCCCAAAAATGATCCTAGTTAAATTTCACTGTGTTCAGTTACCCCCCCCCCTTTGGTAACTCAATATGGGCTAGCCAACTCAACACAGGCAAAAAATAAAAAAAATGCTTAAAATGGCCTAAAAATGATCCTGGCTAATTTTCCCTGGTAACTCAATGAGTGTACCTTCACACACACACAGACTGATGGTGATTACAACAAGAAGCAGTGCTCAAGGCAACTGCAGTGCGAAGTCCCTTGCAGCGTTGCAGTGGCGTTAATGTCATCAATTCTTCATTGTTTATCAATTCTTCCTGGTCCTCCTTGTCCTCCACCAGCCATGCTGTCTTCTGCAGGG
>JAAUXT010133288.1_pt1 | contig 24812 bp, 25 predicted proteins | sample 7278171 | NCBI WGS metagenome assembly JAAUXT01 (sample SAMN14350112, study PRJNA611818) | marine sediment metagenome | isolation source: surface marine sediment (1.8m) | place: French Polynesia: Moorea | collected 2018-08
CTAGCAACCAGATGCAAAACTCCCTGGCAACCAGATGCAAATGGCTAAATCTCATGTTCTTTTTGTGATAGAGACATGATCTTTGGCTCATATGAAAGGTATTTGAAAGTAGTTTGCAGTTGAGTTTCAAAAGAATGTCCATAACAACATCCCGAGCAACCAGATGCAACAAAAAAAACAGGAAGTGACCAACAAAGCAAACACCCCGGGGACTTCGCACTTGCAGTTGCCCTGTGCACTGCTTCTTGTTCAATTTGTGAAAGTGCAGTTCAAATTAAATTTTTGACAGTTTTTGACACATGTTCGGATTTTTCTCCTGCGGCCCCAAAGCTCATTACAAAAAACTTGTGTCCCTTAATTGGGAAGACGTGGTCTGTCAGCTTCACAGTTGACATTTAACAAAGCTTTTGGGCGAGTCCTTTGAACACACATAAAAACGCTTGATTAAAAGGGAGAAAACAAGTCAAATGCAGCGAAAGGTTCCTTCGACTCTATGCCTTTTGCAATACAAGAAATGAAGAATTTGGCTTTATTGTAAAATCGATATCCAATCCCACAATATGGATGTAGTCCATCCATCAATCAGTGCTGGTCTAATCTAATGGCACTCTGCATAATCCAACAGTTGTCTAACATCAACCAATCGCTAGTTTCACAGCCAGTGCGATCGTCTGCGCATCCGTGTTTTGTGGTCGTGAGTGACACCAACGGGAGTTTGAATTCTCAAACAGAACCATCACAGTAACAGACCTCACAACCAGTATTTTTGCATTCAAGTGACATACAGATACGGTCTTCTTGTGTGAGCGTTCTCGAAGTTGCCTCGCCCAGTCAGCGCGTGCAACAGTGCAGTAGGGGAAGAGAGAAGACAAAAAAGAAGTTGCCTGCCTAATGAATCCCGGCCGAGCCATTAAATCTCCGGGTTGAATCTGACTAAAAGCTTCCTCCATGATGAGACATATCGGAGTAAATGTACACGCATGAAAACAACAATCTTGCCTGAATAATTAGATATGACAGTTCAATTTACATAGCTATCCTCGGTTTTACCCTTTCCATCCTCTCTTTGTATCAAAGTGCATTAGTGACCAGAAAGAAGGACACGATGCGCGGTGTGACGATCTTTCTTCATGGACCAAGTTCTTTCGATTGTCGGTTTGCCCGCGTCAGCTATTTCGTGTGTGCGTGTGTGTGCGTGCGTGTGTACGCGTGCGTGTGTGTACAGGAGTTCGCGTTCGGCAAGTGTGCGACATCCTCATGATGTTCATAAATGCACGATGACCTTCTGCAAAAAAAGAAATTGATTGAAGACTTTTCGCTCAACAGTTTACTCGCAGCTCTTTGACTCATGTCACGTTTTTGATTTCTGCGAGAAGCAGGGACAAAAAGTCTCTCCCACAAAGGAAACTTCAACGCAGCATTTTTTGCCAAATTCTTCATTTCTTGGAAACCATTAAATCTATCACCATCAATGTTTGGAGTTGTCGTGTTCAAAAAGTGCATTTTGATCAATACTTAAGCACCGGCTGCAGTGCTACTAGAAAGACAGAAAGGCAACGCAAAACTGCTTCTGACATCTTTGAATCAACTGATAGCGTTAATTATGAACCTTTGTCGTTCAACTTTTTGCCAACGTAAAAACATCGAATTCCGCCCAATTTCAAAGCTTCAACTTGATGACGAGGCAGGAAAAAAGTCGATGAAATTTAAATCTGCACCAAATCCCAACGCCACCTGGATTGAAAAATATAAACGCCTTGACAGGTGACGAAATATCTGAGCAACGAGAAGAAAAAGTTGTCACAAGAGACGGAGCCAGAATTTGGTCAGGGGGTCGACCCCCAAAGGGGACAATGATTTCAATTCGATAATTTAACTTGCATCAGTGACACTTGCAGCAGTAACAATTGGTATTTTGGGGGTCGAATAGAAATTTTTCCGGGAGTCAGAGGGGGCACAGTTGTCAGACTTGAGACAGCCGCAGGGTTCGTTTCTTTCACTGGACGAATGTTCGAGTGGAGACTTCAACAGCGAAGGAGAAATTCAGAGCTCCTGCACAGTTTTTTTTTCTCGATCGCCGCAGCATGTTCAAAGACGCATGAAAAGATTTGGCTTCTGACTTCAAGGACGACAGGACAAGTCATAGACTAGTGTGGTTTTCCAATCCCGCAGATTTTCGGACAAGGGAAAACACCAAGCTGTTGGATTGGTTGGGTTCCCTGATTTCTGGCTGCATCGTCAGAAGATGATTTGCGGCTCAAATCAGGGGTTAATAACAAGAACCAATGAAGCGTGAGCACAATCAGAACACCTTTGTTCCACAATAACTGCATCGATAATGGTGTTAAATCGCAGCAGAATGCGATCTTCACAAAGCTGCACTTTCCAATCAGGCAGAGTGTCCTGTGAGCAGGAGTTGGAAGGTCTCTGAAACCACGAAGATGAAAGTTGCAAGTTGTCATGATGCAAGAGCAGACCTAGGAGGTCCGTCCCAGGCCCCGACCAGTGGTCCCGAAAACAGTTTTAGCCGACTCTTGGTGTTGTGACCTGGTCCTCTGAACTCACCTGGTTTGTTCACATTTTGAGGCTGAACCAAGGGTGGAGGTGTGCATCAACGCACCCACCCCCACTGAATTTTGGGAAAAGACTGATCTTTTCTGTGAATTCCCGTTGTTCAGGATGTTTTTTGCTTTTGATTCCCAAGGGCAGCACGTATCAAACTGCACTTTAGAGGCCAACAGATTTAGGATGGACACAAAAACTTTTGCAAGCTCATCGTGCGAATCAGAAAACACGCTGATCCCTGGCGTTTGCTTTGGTTTTTAGACTACTGTCGGCAGAGGTGTAGTCCAATGTGTGCAATGTACCACGAACTCATTTGCTTTACTTTCTACAATTTTTTCAGCTGAAATCCAGACAAAGGTTTTCTCAGAATCTGAAAAACCCAAGCCGACAGAAAAAAGAACTGTTTGAGAAAGGTTTTCTAAACTTTTACAATCGAGCAACTTGTGATATCGATACGTGAGAAAAAGGCGTCATCTTTGCCAAATGCGGTACAAAATGCGTTCAAACGTCTTGAATGACATGCAGCAACAGCAAACGATACGCGTCGAGCACGTTTTATGAAAAGACAAACGTTTTACCACTTGAGTTGTGATTAGGGGTATTCAATTTGTTGTAAATGTCAGCCACTGATCACCTTTCCAAAGTTGAGAAAAGTTTTTGTTTTTGCTCCAAAACTATCTCACAAATCTGTAAAATGTTGTAGAATCTAACTTTCAATCGTTCACTATGTTTGGCCTGTGGATCTTCGAGCTCGCGTGTTTGGCACCTTGGCCAAGCTCACGGCTCGAAGACGGGTCGAATTTTTGTAGCAAGCGCATTGATCACGCTGCAGAGATTGTTGAAACATCTGTCACTGAGAACAGATCTGGTGTCATTGCGCTCATGTGATTTTTGAGAAAAGCAGGTCTGAGACGAAGCACCACGCACAAACTTGGGACCAACGTGACGTATCGCTCTGGTTGCGTCGTGCGTTGCGTCGCGGTACAAGGCCCGGTCCAACACTGAATGCAAAGCGCTGTTTGGTGGCAAAATGCCACTTGGCACTGATACCACCAGCAAGTAACAGTTTGGACGCTGGTCTTCTGAAGACACAACGCTGTATCTCCACATGCAGGGAAAACGGGGTGCGAAGTTGCTCTCTGACTTTGAACGGGGAAAACATTGTCGCGTCCAAACACACTACAGGAAGAGGATTTGCAGAGTCGCGCTCAGTACATGTATTTGTGCGTGTATCCACTTCAAAAGACACGACAGCTGCACGTGCAAACACCCAGAATTTTTTGCAAAATGATTCCCTGGAATCCTATTCATATCAAAGAAATTTTTGCAAAAAGCTTTGTGTGCCCTTTGAGGACACTTTTACACTTTTCGATGCCAGAATCTTTTGATCTGACGAAGGTAAATCAGCCATGAGACCAGAAAGAGACAAGAAAAAAAGTGAAACCAAGTTTCTTGGTCCCTGGATGGACTGCAAGGCAAACAAGAATCGCGACAAAGTTTTGAAGAGCGTGGATCCACTTTTTGCTTTTGGCAAGAAAAATGACAATGAACTTTCGGAAACCAAGGTTCAAGAACACAGGGTGAAGACAACTCGAAGGACTGAATTCAGTGACCTTTCAAAAACAGGTGCCATTTGACCACTGAAATTCTTCTGTGGAATTACGGGCATTCAAGACTCAAGAACACGTTGGACTGAAACAAACGCTCAACACAGTCGTGGCTTGCGCGGCTGTTGGCCTCATGTCACAGAACAGTGGCTTGAGACTCACCGTCACCAGGCTGTTGTCAGCCTCCCTCCCGCAACAACACGGAGGAATCGGCAATCCTTTCACGATTTGAACGGGCGCTCGTTCCAGCACCGAAAAGATTATCCGAACAAATCTTGAAAAAACAGGCACCAGAACTGTGGTCTGCATTTTTTGTCGGTGGTATATTGGTCTGTTCATTGTTCAAAACCATTTGAAAATGTCCAAAGTACCGCCAGAACAGAAAATTTGTGAATTTTTGGAGCAAAATATCTTTTGGTGGATTCGTGATTTTCAGCTGGTTGTCTGTATTTCTTTGATCAAGGGTAAAGTATTGATGATTTTCATCCTACTGCATGGTCTTTCAGATATGGTAGGCATTTGGTTCATTTGGCGCTCTGGTATTTGGGCAACTGAAACGTTGTGGGATTTTGAGGATACATGTTTTGGACAAATTTCCTGCTGTCTCCACAAAAGGACAGAAATTAGGTGGGTTGCAAAGCCCTGATGTTGGTTGTGGAAAAGTCTTGAGACATTGAAAAATTTTCTTGAAGTTTTTCCATCACACTAGAGGTGCTTTTTGGTTGGTGTTGTTGCTTTGGTGTGATTTTCAAGATGCTGAATCCTAAATTCAGATTTCTTGCAATTTTGAATGAATTTCTTCACACCTGCAGCAAGCACATCGTGCAAAAATTCTTGGAGTTGGGGAAATAAGTTTGGTACATTGTAAGGGTTGTTGGTGCCTTAATACCTGATATCCTGGAACTTGGAAACATGTGGTGCAGACGACCAAGTCCCAGTCAAAGTTTGTGGATATTTTTGGTGGCTTGGAAAGTGATTTGCACATGTTTGAAATGTTCAGTTGTTTGGAAGCAGGATGACAAATTAGAATGATCCCAGTTATGGTATTCAGATCTTATTTTTTAATTTGTTTTTTTGGTTTTATTTATTTCAGAAGCCTGGCCATTTTGTGCAAGGATTTCTTGTTTTTGGATAAAAAGTTCAACAAATCTATTTGTTGCAACCAAACACTTTTGGGAGTGGGAGGTCAAAAAAATGTTGAAAAATATTTGTATCTAGACATTGTCAGGAACATCTCTTGAGTCAAAAAAAGAACACTTGAAAAGATTTTTTGGTCCAGCTCCCTGTTGACTTGAAAAAAAATCAAGGTTTAACTTTTGTTTTCAAATTTAAGTGTTTAGAAAGGCAAAGGAGTAAAGGAAAGCTTCTTGTAAAAGCCTCCTGTCAAATTACAACAGGAACAATGAAGCTCCCCCTTGGGTGACGTCATCAGACCCTCAGAGCAGGGAGTGCCCCTTGGGTCTGACGACGTCACCCTCGGGGAAGTAGATCTACAGCCCATGGTGAATGGGTTGGTGAAAAGTGTGCAAAATCTCTTTCTATCTCTCTCTCTCTCTCTCTCTCTCTCTCTCACTCACAGACAGACCGACAGACAGACAGGCAGACAGACACACACACACACACACACACAAATTACGAATATCGAAGAATTTGCCTTGTGTCGCTGTGTCGCACGGTGACCCACCCACCTGTTGGCGCCCCTGTGAAAGTTGCTCTGGGTTTAGAAAGCGCAGGGCGCGAAGGCGGCGGTTTTGTCGCGTGGCTCTGTTCAAGGCGGTGGTTTTAGCATCAACGTGGGCGATGATGGAGAAAGCGACGGGCAAAAAGTGTGAAGCCAAGCATTCAAACCGGTTCCCAGGGTCCCGGCGAGCCCTTCAGTGCTCTATTGCTGCTCCTCCAACCATGATCAGTGGGCCTGACAACAGCCTAGATCTCGTCCTGAGCTTTTATGTGGAGGTGTGTCAAAGCCACTTTCCGTTAAAGACCGGCGTTTCTGCCCCTCACTTTAAACTCACATTGCGGTGAAAGTACTCACTTAGCTGGGAATATAAGTGAGCACAAGGATACTACAACACCAGAAGGTGAGTCTAAAGGCTTTTTTGGCTCGTGTGGACGTTTCTAGCACAAATTCTATGCAAGTCGTGCAGAAGTGACTTCTCAACATGGCTGCACCCATCACATGCAGAACATGTGAAAGTTTGCAGTGACCCTGCTGCTGGCGTCTCTGCAGTCGGATCTGGAGCTATCTTTCGGGCAAAATGTAACTTTGCCGACAAAAGTCACTCTGGTATTTGGAGAGAGTCCAAATTTGTGCAGTGTGAAAGTTGCAGGAGGCAATTTGAAAATGGGGCGGTTCCTTTGCCAAGGGTGACCGTCTCACTTCTGATCCCGGAAGGATTGGGCGTTGACTTTTGGATCTGGTGTTGAAAACCCGACGTCTTGCATTCAAACCTAATATTGGTTTATCAAATGGGATTCATGAATGTCATTCTGCTTTCCTTTTGCGCACTCTTTTGCAGATTTGCTTTCCAAAATTCTCGCAGTATTTCGCCTTGATTGCAATTTTTCCATGTGTGTGGTCTTGTCTTGCAGCGATGAGGAACAGGTGGTATCTGAAGCGACCATGCAGTGCATGGTGTAGGCATGTGCACACATCAACCCTTGTCGGATGGGAAGGCTGCGATCAGTCTGGGTTGGCTGAAATGAGTATTTTTTATCTGACCTGCCTGGTCACGCAAATCGAATAACTCCCAAATTTATGAAGTCAGGATCAGATTCAGGGGTGGATCGCTGCGGGTATTGTTGATGGTAAACCAGCAAAAGTTGAGAAAAAGTAGACCAGGGATAAAGAAAGCACATCTGATCTCTGATCTCTTGTTTTTGGTGAAACCCCATGTCCAGATGTTTTCCAAAATCTGCCCAATGCAAAAGACTCTCCAGTGGATTCTGGATCTTTTTCCGCACTGTTTTATGTTTTGTTGAGAGTGAATAAGTTTCCTTTTGCAGCCACAGTGGTGGAAAGAAAGCAGGGTAAAAAGACTTGCTGGACATACGAGTACTGGTGAGACCACTTTTCACCCAATTCTGGCTGTTCGTGAAAATGAGTTTCGGTTCGAGAGTACCAAAGCTGAAGTCAATTGAATTTTCTGGGTCACTTGTTCACAAGAATTGACTATTTCTGTGTGCAGTTCGTTCCATCACATTTCTTTGCTTGTCCAGGTTTTCCTGGTTCCACACCCACATTTGTGTTGGATTGACGCACTGCATCAGTGGTGCGATGCTTGTGAGTTCTTGATATTCACGCAGAAAGCTCACTGAGATTGAACGATGAATGACATTTTGCAAGGCTCTTTGATGTCCAGGTGAACATTTGCTTGTGCAACTGTCGGATGTCGCATGTTTTCACCCGTAAATGAACCTTCCCGCCAACCCTGCTTGAAGCTGTGGAGCAGCTTCACCTGCAAGAGTACCCTGAGGTAGTTAGGGTATAAGAAGCTCAGTTGTGAGCAGCTTGGGGTTGTTGTTTGGATCATAGTTGAATTGAATAGTTGGACAAAACATAACAATAAATGTAGTCCAGCATGTTGAGAATTCTACACATCGAGTTTGTTTGCTTTGGCTAGTGAGGGAGCTTGATTACATTGCATAGAGGGAAGGCACTTTGTGAGGTGGGCACCCGTGCCCACGGGTGGACCGGGGGATCCGTGAGGACCCGAGCCCACCCCACACAACATTATTCATGAGCATGAAAGAAACACACACACACACTCACACACACACACACACACACACACACACACACACACACACACACACACACACGTACGCACAAGCATGTACGTGCAATGAGGCAGTCACCGACAGACGAAACGCTTTTGAGAGTTGGCTCAGAATAAAATTTTTTGTTGGACCACTGAATTCCAATCGACTGGACTTGAGATTTGAAATGCTCCAGTCCTCGAGTCTTTTCAGGGGCACCAAGAAGCAGGAGAGGAATGACTCTTTGAAGTGCTCCTGAGCACTTGAACAGAATAATCCGACGCGGAAATGCGAGGTTCACGAAGTCAGTGGAGAGGCACGAAGCGTGTTGAGGCGTGATGCTCCGAATGATCTCACAGAAGTTTTGTCAATAATTGATTGTAATCCTCCCGAACGCAAAAACCACGCGCACGGCGGCGCGCTTCTGTGACGCACAGCTGTGAAGGCTTCTTCTCCATTCCGCGCACATACGAGTCATGGACTGCAACTTGCAGGGTTCGGTCTGCAGCGATTTGTATTCCTGAGGCATGAAAGCATTACACTCGCCGAGACAGCCTTCAAAAGTGCACACACGTTAATGGAAGAGATTTGGCTGTTTGTTTTCGTTCAAGAATCATGTTGCCACCAATTCGACAAAATAGAAAAGTGCAACAACGAACTGAAATGTCGTTGAAATATGGAATATACGAGAAAACTTGAATGACGCGTTGCAGAAATACTGGAAAACGAATTGCACTTGAATTGAAATGGAGTGACTGCAACTGCTCTGTTGTGCATAGGATGAACAATGCCTTTTGCAGCATTGTTTTAATGTTGTGAGAGTTATGCTCACTACACAAAACGCCAATTTTGGATTTTCACTTTGCTTCATTTGTGATGTTGCGACAGAAAAGGTAGGTGATAAATTCTTGAACGCATGTGGCATCGTATCGATTCTCTTGTTGACTTTTGAGGTTTTGAAGTTCGTTCTGCGCATGAGGAGGAAGCGCGTGCGTATCCGCCGAATCAGTCCAGTCTTGTCTGCTTGATCAGTTGAGGCGGAACTCAGATCATCACACGAGTCCCGATTTCTTGTGAAGAATTCTCGCAGGTTGAAGTTGACAAATGGAGTTTCATCTTCGTCTGGCGGATCTCTTTTTTTGGCAATCGATCTGACTTGATGAATTGTTTTACTTTTGTGCCCAAATCACCAGAAGTGAAGTCTTGACACGACAAAACTTTGCATAACACAAGCTGGAAAACACCTGTGCTTTTTCTGGCATCGCAAATCAAATACTGCAGACTTCGGCATGAACTTCTTGGCAATATCAGCTGCAGTCAAGCATCGCATTTGTATTGATCGAATTTGAATTTCGGTGAGTGGCCTGTGCAACATGTAGTGGTTAATTTTAAACTCCAGTTTCTGTGGCTCAGTGCTAAACTTAGCTGCTCATAAACATTTGCTCGTTGAGATCACCCTTTGAAGCAACACCACATTACATGCAGCTGAGACAAGCTTTTGGCAGGCTGTGCGAAGTCATTTCACAGACAAGTGTTGAGGCGCTTTCATTTAGGATTTCTGAACGACATGCTTTCATTTAAACGATTTCCAAAACTGGAATTTTCGGAACTTCTCTGGGACAAAGCGGTGGAAGGTGCATTTTTGGTTTGGGATGAATCATACTGAAGCCCACAAATGAATTTTATTGATCTGACGAGTGGATTGCATTTCTTAACACGAGTTGAGGTTTTGTGTGACATGAGCTTCAGGTTGATTTATGAAATACCAGGAGCTGAAAATATCTCCGCGTTGCACAGAGCGTTACAGGCTTCGAAGTGGCGAGGCCAGCAGTTGGAACTGCAGGGGAAGTGTTGGGGCCCGTGGTGCCTCAGAGTTCTCCCTCCCGGCGAGCGTGTCCCATTCATTCTGTGCAGGTCATTGTCTCAGAAAGTTACAATCTTCAGAAGCGGTTGTTCGGCTGGGGCCAAGACCACGCAACAATCGCTGATAACGGCACTTTGACCTGGAATGGACTGCAAAGTTCAGTTTTGGTCAAGCTTCTTCCCGGGAGCATCTTTGGACAGACATGTTTTCACGGACAGCTGACCTTCACAGTACACTGCCCTACAGCGATCACATGTCCGTGAACTGTCGTGCGTGCACGCATCCAACAAGAATGCACGGCAATTGAAACGACATGTCCGTCTCAAGTATTTTGCATGGAATGTCAAGAAATCTAAATATTTGAGGAGTGGTGGTGTGTTCCCATCCTGGGCAAATCTTCTCTCCGATTTTGCTGCGGAAATCTTGGACGCGTCGCTGTCGAAACAACCAGTTCACGAACCCTGCAAAAGCATGGATGACAATAATTGTGTCTTGGAATGGTCGTCCTATTTCACAGAACTTAATGCACGATTTTCGTGTTCATTTTGCATGTCAATAGCTTGAGAATGGAGTCGAGTGATTAGCTTCTCGCGCGGTGTCCGGTCGGCTGCGCCCCAGTGCGCAGCGGCGCCGCAGCTTCGGCGATGCGCCACTGACCGTTGTCATGCGCATTGACCAGCTGCGCTCGCGTGGAAACCGCCATTTGCGACGCTGGGCGGGAAATCTCAACGGGAGATCCGACGTGTGTGTTCGTGAGAATTTGGCCAACTTTTTTTCGAGGAGAATGATCCAGTGATCCCCCCTTTCTTTGGAGCATGAGAAATTGGACTGTTTGACATTTGTGTTCCACTTGTCGCAATTTGTCTTCAAAGTTATGCCCGACAGCGACCTTTTAATGAGTTGTAAGAATTTTAAATTGTCATTCATATCTTGGCGACGTTTTGTGCCCAGGGCAGCTTTCTTCATGTCGCAACACGAACTCGCCAGTTAAGAATCACGCACGCGCACGCGCGGTCGAGGTGTGTCCATTGACTTTCCGCGCGCTTATCTGTAATCCACAAGGCAATCAAATCGGACTAATTATCAAACTGTCAAATGAAGTTTTTTGTGCCCGTGAGATTAAATGCAATTGCAGGTGAGGGGACGCGATCCAAACACTGTCGACGGATCGATAGTCATTTGGCCGAATCTGCTCTGTTCGTGTTGTGCTACGAGTCGTATTCCACACCGCACACTTCAGAGTCGCACGTGCTTTTGCAAGAAAAGAAAGAAAGAAAACTTCAATGTGTTGACCAAAACATGCCTGAAGCTCGAGTGGGACCGTCTTGCCGTTTCACTTCGGTCATCTGCTTTTGACTTGCCCTTTGCCCTTTCGTGATAACCAAAACTGTGATTCATAGCGTTCAAGCGGAGACATCAAAAGCTTGAGTCAGATTCTCTTCGTGTCATGATGTACAAAATCCCGTGCTTTCTGAAGCAAAGAAAACAAACATTCGCAGAAAGGGCAGAGTGGAACAGCTTCTGATAGGGTCTGTCTCCGCGGTACAGAGAAGTTCTGAAATGCAGCCACGGCTCACTGCTCGGCAGTTTCCAAACGCCAGCATGTCACCCTGTCGAGTCAACCTGTCATTGGGTTCGTGGGACAATGTGTTCGTATTAATATTTCATCGCTATTGTTTTTGCTGACTGCCTTCCCATGCATGTCTGTGACTGTGGATCAATAGGCACCTGTGTGGCTTTGTGAGATCGCTGCGAAAATGGCCCGGCCATTGTGTGAGAGGTATTAATATCGGTTATGTTTGTATTTGCACGCCAGCTTCCACCGTGCCTGCAAGGTCGCAAAATAATCTGAGACTAATGCATTTGAGGCACATTGGTGAGCGTTCCAGAATAATTTTCTGAAACGTTGTGGGTCACTGAGAAAGAACTGAAGCAAAGATTCTGCCAAATTTTGACGTTTGTGGCTTGCCACTGAATGTGACGAGAATAGTTTGTGGCGATGTTGGTTTGCCAATCACTTTTTGCGATGCTTCTGGTGTTGAAAAACCGCACGTGTGTGTGCTTTGGCATTCTGTTTGGGAAAAATTGATATGTTTTGCGAGAATTCCAAGCCACCTTGTAAGTTTGCATTTTCGCGGAGCATGTATCAATGTTTGATTTTGCCGACTGAAAATTTTGCCTTTTTTGTCGAGTTGAACCTTGTGCACGTTGCGCTCCAAGTTAGGCACGTTTCAACAAAAAAATCTTGAAAAGACAAACGCCTTTTAAGTACCCCGAACTGTTTGCTGACGACATTTTTCTGCTGGGATGGTTCACTGAGACTTGCACTGGCTGCTCGTGCATTTGTTCAGCTGCGATACGTGCGCGATCTGGGTTGCCAGAAAATTCGAAAGGATTATCTTTTCTCTATTCAACCGTTTCCAGTGTTTTGTTGAGTTGACGGGCACATGCAATTTGAATCTGACTGTCATGAGCCTTGTTCCTTCGTGTCGGACATCTGCGTCAGAAAGGCGGTTATCGGATGTGAGAAACCCCTTCGCATTGACTACGCGTTATGGAAAAATCCATTCACTGCAGTGGATTGAATCTGACATGACCGACTGCCTTCAGGCTGGGCACATCAAGGCAATCGCTGGTGTCCATCTGGAGTCTTTCGACAGACCCACCCCCAGGGTGCTACCGGTGGAAGTGCACTGCCTCCCCTCCCCTGGAGGTGAATCTTTTGAGGAGGAATTCAAGGAACCGTCGCGCGGGACAGGCGCGTAGCTCCACCGTCAAGTCTTGTTTTGGTGTTTCTGTCAGAGACTCGTATTCTCGGTGACGATGTCAACGTTTCATTTGCTGGTTTTGAAGACTTGTTTGCAATGCTTCCCTCTTGTGTCCCCCTGGTGTGGAAACTTGACTCCCGGCGCGCCACTAGCAGTGGGTAAATAATACTTACCAAATATATCTCACCCAATTCAACACCAACTTTTTCGATCTCGTTATGCAAGGTCATGTCCCAACTTGAATTCATGTTCAAATTTGTTCCCACATCAAGTGAAGGTATCTAATTATCAAATCTGGTTTTGATGTCACAATACGTTTCATAGAGTTCAGGGACAGCGAGACAAGGTCCATACCAGGGCTGTCAACAGAGCATGAGGAAACCTTTGAAATGCAAGACATGCATGAAAACACCGTTCAATCTGGTTCAATGGAAGCCGTGCTGAGTTAGTTGTCCAGCGGTATGCTTTTCATTCTTAACAAGGCGGTAACCAGTTGTAAGTTCCGATGTGGCTATGACTGGTGCAGATTGTTTTGTTGAGATTTAAGGTTCACTTCAAATCAAATTGTTGGACTCAACCTGCGGCTCTCACCCAGGAGATTACAGGCCGGGGCCGGAGATCTGTTTTTCAGCCTGAAAACACATCAAAACCAAACTGCTGCCAGGGACGGGGTAATTGGATGTGAGAGCCCCAGACGAAGGTTGGGAAATCCTGTAATCACTGGTGGAGCATTCTCCCTGAAGACCAGTGGCCTCAAGGAGGAGGGTCGGGCAGCGGCGGTCATGACCCCAGAGTCCAAGTCCTCACACTGTGGTGCGTTTGGACGTGTATGACACCGTCTCCAAATATTGACATTTCATCTCCTGTCCACACAGCCACGACTGCTCGTGGGGCTTGCTGTAAATGTGGCGAAGTTTTGTGTTCAGATCAAATGTTTGATCGTGTTTTCGTTGAGATTTTATCTGACCGGAAGCTTGTCTTGGATGGCGTGAAGTTCTGTTCAGTAATTGACCTGTGTGTGGTTCACAAACTTCATTGTGGACTCAGGAGAGTGGAGCAGTTGACAAATTATTGGCCTGGCGTGGCCTGCAGGTGTGGAATGGCCTTTCGTTGAATTTTCCTTTCCCAGCTCTCGTACCGTACCCACTCATGTATCAGTCGCACCCGGCAATAAGACGCACCCCAACTTTTCAAGACAAAATCAACACGTTTTTGACATACCCACGCACCTTTACTTTTGTTGTTCGATTTCGGGGCAAAAAATTGTCTTGTCCATGAGACGGTACGGTGCAAGACGACGCACCCCTGCTTTGGCTAATGCAGGAATTGATGCTCACTTTTGGGGCAAAAAACTGCGTTTTAACAGGCTGATACGGTGCTTTCCTCCTTTTCGTAGCTCTGGAGATCCCACAGGCAAGCGCACTGACAATCAACTTGCGTCGTTATGCAGATGTCCTTTCCACAATCGAGCGATTGTACACACTGTGCCCACGTCTATGTCAGAGGTTTGTTTAAATTGAAGCTGCAAAAACGTTTGTGCTTGGAGTTCTGCCTCACCTAGAACAGGATCTCATACATCACTCCAGAAACAGACAAGAAACTGATTTGCTGCCATGATTTCTGGTCTTTGGCTCATGTGTGATGCAGCGCACGACTGGGTGACCCCTGGACACTGTGAAATCCTTGACGGCTCGACCAAGCTTGGATCCGGTCAACCTACATTGTGACTTGTGAAGCTGTGAGGCTCAGAGCATGCTGGCTCTTCTTGGAATGTTTGTTTGCTGTTGTCTGTGTCTGAAACACCTGACCCTTGAGGTTTTCAACTGTAGCTCGGCAAGAACCTGACTTCACCAAAACATTTGAGACCAAGGTGTGCCAAGTTTTCAGGAAATTTCAAAACAACGTTCTGCATGTGCAGTTGGGGGTTGAACACAATCTTGGTTCCAATGTCAAAATGATCGTAGGTTCGTAGTTGGCGGTGACTTCAACTCCAAAAGCCGATGCTCATCTTATTGGGGTCATCCAACTTGGATGGGACGGTGAAGAATTGGAATTTAGTGAGAGTCACCCGAACAAGTTCACGACATCAGGTGTTGCATTGTAGCAGTTTGGGCATGGCTGCTGGAAACTGGGATAACGTATTTGGAGTGATGACTTCTTTTTGACATGTTTATAAGTTTTCAACGGTAGAAAGTAGTGCAAACGGGGGATCAGGCTTGCTCGAGAGGGTTGCGAGTTGTCAACGAGAGGCGTGTGATAAAGGGCGAGAAGATGGATAGTCTGTTTGCAGATCAGGACCTGAGCCCCTCAAGAATATTTGAGATATGTATGAGTAACGAATGGATAAAAGCGGTAAAGAAAATTTGGGTTGTCATGTCATGCAGTATCAGATGCCACGATTGTGATTCTACGTGCAGACTCAGGACTGGCAGCTCTGACACAGCCCTTGAGACACGGATCAACTGTTGGTCGCGACTTCCTTGTGTGTCCGACCACGCGCTAAGTTGGACTCCGTGGTCTGTGATGAGAACTGCCGTCTTGATTCGTCGTAAGTGCGTTTGTCCGTCCGCTCTTGTTGGTCAGTCCGTATTGTCATTGTTCCGGAAGGGGCACTTGCTGAACACTTTTGAGGTGAAACAAAACACACCGACAGAACCTTTCTTTTTTCCAAGATCCAAACATGTTTAGAATCTGAGGGAAATGTTTTCAGCTCCCAACAATTGCTCGCACACCTGCATACATTGTATTGCACACAACAGGTTGTAAAAGTCGAAATGTTGGGATACTTGGTGAAGCGTACCACTGTGTCCACAGGGCTCGTACGTGTCACGAAAGAAAGCCTTGTGTTGGGTGCAGTTGCGGTAGCAGCACGTTTAATGTTTCTTACGCATTGTGTTTTTGACAGGCTGTGCATTCAGCAGGTTGGTTTATTAACTGCCAAGCAGATTTACGCATGTTGGTTGACGGAAGTAGAACTGTAAAGCTGACACATCATAAGGGATCCGTGCATTCCTGACTCACATGTTGAGAAGAAAAAACACACACAACGCACACACAACCTGCCAAAATACCCTCTGACACACGAAGTGACAATTGAAAGTCAAGTCATTACTCTGTGCATTTCCAGGTTCCCAGGTAAAGTGAGAATCACTTGGCCACGATCCACCCTTTGCCTCTCGCTGAAAGGGGAAAAGAAATGACATTGTGATCCAGAGTGAATGTTTCCAACATTCAGAGGTTTCACATTCACACCACATGTGTGTTTCTTGAAAATTGGTTCCAGTTTACACGCGTTGCTGTGGAACGGCCCAGGGAGCTTCACCTGTTCGGGTGTGACTTTTTACAGTTTGTCCGACAGACGAGATTTGAAGGAAGTCTGCTGGTCACATTTGACCGAGTCACGAAGCGTCTTCGCAGACCTAGAGCCAGACGCTTGCTTGCTCATGAGTGGTCTGAGGAATGACCACCTGCTTTGTGCGATCTTCAAGCCTGCAGCCAAACGCCTTAGTTCGTAGAGGTGGGTCTTTGCAGGTTTGATTCAAGTGGAGAAAAACTTCGTGCGCAAAATCCCCTCTCGTGTTGTCGTGAGCCCCACCATTCATTAACTGACTCGGCATTGGTCTTCTTATCAAGGAAGAGCTGAAGACCATCCATCACTTTCTGCCGCGACGGTCACTCGCCTCTCACTCTTTGAACTCGGCTGGTTATGGATGACTTTGCGTGCAGGAGCTGAAGGAATGTTCGGCTCAACGGGAGTCAGTCAACTGTTTGCAGACAAGATGTAGACAGCACGAAGAACCAAAGTAAACGCTAAGTACACGAAGTCCTTTCAATCTGACCTGAAGATTTCAAGACTTGGATCAGGTGCTTGTCAGATTTTACAGGCTGCGTAGTTGAACCGGCTCTCGCGTCTTTATTTCCATTGGTCCCCTGACCCGGCGAAGTCGCTGAGATACGGCTCAACTTTGATGATGTTCTTTGGCACGGCCAGAATCGTTGGACAGTGGACGCAGGTGACTGTGGTCCGTCCAGTAGATGTGTACCAGGCATGTACCTCTGGGTGAGCAGTGCGACACCGACTATTCTCATTTGTTTCCCTGCCCAACACAGTGCACGAATGAAAATAGCTGGGCGTGTGTCTACACCGACTTGTGCTCTTATTTGGACTTGGGTTTTTGCACTTTTCTGTCACCTTCCCCGAGAATTTTTGAACGGCACTGTTGGTGAGACACAAGTCAAACTGTTTTGTCCCAAAGGCATTTTCAAGCTTGTTCTAGGACGGGTTTTTTTTTTTTTTGAGTTCATCAGGGGCAAAAGTTTTGAATTGGCGAATTCTGGGTACTTTGCCTATTTTCTATTCTGTCTGAAATGCAGACATACGCTCGTATCAACGAGTCTGTCGCTTACCTCAAGCAAAAAGTAACACCAAGCGTATCGGTCTCTTTGTGAACAGGACACCAAGCAACGGAAGAAATTGCAATCTCGATACCCACGAAAAAGAGTTCTTTTGACACGAACAACAAAGCCAAAGTAAAGATTGCGTGGCAACATGATGCTGGGGTTCCTGATGCCGACAGTCGATCTCCTTTTCAGATTGTGTTGAGAAAACCGACTATTTAGAAAAAAGTCCTTCTTGCACACCCTTTTGTGGTTGTTGGGACAGGAAACTCTCAATGAGTGCAAACCGAAAATGTGGACAGCAGGGTCTTGGACGGACTCAACTCTTGTGGTCCTGCGTTGCCGCGACCCTTCAGACAACTGTTACCCATCGAAGCAAAACGTTTTCAGCTTTGAAAGAGCAGTACCAGAACAACCTTGTTGAGCAAGAAAGCACTTTTGCTGAAGTGATTGTAGGAGCCTGTTGAAGTCAGTGTTGAGTGGAAAAGACACACCACAAGAACGCTGTATGGGTTTTGAGACGTGATTGGAGTTTAAGACCAGAACGGTGAGAGACTTTGGCGATTTGACAATTGACTGAGGTGAACTTGCTGTGGTAAATTTGTGCAGACAGTTGAGCGCGTTCAGTGATCAGACAATCTCTGGAGGGACAAAACGCATGTGACAAAACGTGTTCCACAGGATGTTCAACAAATTGACCACTGCAAGAAGTGTTTGCTGGCAAAGCACTTAATTGAGGGTTTTACAAGGACACTTGAACGTCGTAAATGACAAGGCCTAAAGTCCGCTTCAGTTAAAAAATGTCCAGATGATGACAAGCCGACGCACAAGAACTCGTATCTGCTTAATTTGCTCATTGTGAGGGCGAGCTCAAAAGAAGTTTGCAGCAGTCAGTAAAACTCCCTTTTTGGCTCAGACACAGACAAATGAAGAAACTCATTGAAAGTAACAATTCCAAAAGGGGGAACTCGTGAACGAATTACAGGACCCATTCTCATTGCAACGATCTGTTTGCACACGGTTGATTGCGCACAATATGCTGCATTTGATTATCACGTTGAGTGGCGAGTTGGCATCACAGTCAATGCATCTGTTGTGTTCCCCGCTGCAACACAGTGGCGAGATTGTCTTTTGGCAGAAGCATCTGTTGCACGTAATTACTGAATCGGATGCGTGTTGTCCTAAATCATTCATATTCATAATGTGTCAGATAGGGAGAAAAGGTGCGTTGATAATGACCATCGATTGTGGGTTTCAGACTTGAAAGCTCCGTGCAAATGACCCCATCAAAATATCGAGTCGCGGCTGTAAACAATGGGAGTTGTGAATTGAATCGTAGTTTCTGAATATTCTCGTTTGGACGGGAAAATTAACATTTTCATGAAGTTTGGCCTCAAAATTGTGTTCGTCTGACAAGTTTCTGAGTACACGAGAACCAAGATGTGTGCTTGCCTAACATGTAAGAAATCAGTGCCCGTATTAGTTCCTTGCCATATTTAACGCAAGAATGAAATGGGCGCAGGTTCCATGGCTGAATGCTCAAAGTTGAGACCAGCGCAGAACTTTGCGTGCTTCAAGTCATACATGGTGTAACATGATTCCACGTTGGTTGCATTTCGGTGCATTTTCCTTTGTGTTCTCCCTGAAAGCTATTGAATTGAAAGAATACATAATTGATGAAGAATTTTCAGATTTCCTTCGCAGGTGTAAACCTGTTGCTTGTGTGGAAGTTAAAGAGGGTTGCCATTTGCGATTTGGTCACAGTTGGTGAGGCCTGGCATGCACGGCCTTTATTCGTGATCTCTCTCTAATTCTAGGTTTACGTCCCATGGAGGGATAAACCCCTTTCACAAGTGATCACATACACTGTGGGGAAACGTGTCGTCTCTCTGAAGCCGATTCAAACACCCGTTCCAGGCTTTGCATGTTGAAATTTCGTGTTTATTGACTTCTCGCAGGAATGAGAGTTGGAGCCCATCCAGGAGGGGAGGCGCCCCTTGTCCCCTTCCAACCCCCGGCCACGATCTCTAAATACCCGCAACGTAGTCCAGTCATAACTACACTCTGAAGGATCTCAATGCGTCTCAACTTAATGGGCTGTGAGGGAAGTGCTTTCTCCTGGGGTGTCTAGACAAGCCAAGGGCTGCTGGTGACGTAAACATGCTGGACCTCGGGCAGGTCACACCCAGCAGCAGAACTTGTGTGGTCAGTGTGAGGTGGTCAGCGCAGCCCCTTTCTGGGGGCAGCGACAATCCTGAGGACATCATCTGCTGGACACGCCCATGTTTGTGAATGAATTCTCGTACAGATGAATTGTGGTCCCATCCAGATGAACCGAAGAACAGGCTCTGAACTTGATCACTGAGAACCGTTTTGGCTGGAAGAGTCCGAGGGTGTGTACAGCTTTTTTTTTAAATTGACCTGGTCCTTGCGGTTGACAAGTTTTCAATTCGCACGCAAGTATTTGTTGGCTGGAATGTGCCATTTTCTTGCGGGTTTCACATCGCTGGAAAGTCAGGCTAATTGCGTTGGGTTTTGTCTGGTACTGTGGTAGAATCTATGAAACTCCCTTGGCATTGGTTGAGGCTGAAGATAATTGTGAACTGGTGTTTGAAAGAGTGAAAAAGTCTACTGACTGAGAGTGTAGCGCCCGTGCAGCGAAGCATGAGAGTTGACCTGAGGGCTCCGAGGACCATGCATCAAGCGTGGTCTTGTGTGCAACAACGTATCACATGAGCCGAGCCTTTCTCGAGATGCCGAATCACTCATTCATTCACTCGGGTTCAGGTCTGTGAGGCGGCCAGACACGTCAAAAGGAAGGGATAGACTTGTACATGCAGACAAGGGCTGTGGCTGTGTTGCTCGCTGCTCTCTTGTGTCTCTGTACATAGAGGGAACGTAATCAGACAAACACGAGCAGAAGGCATTGTGTGGACAGTGCTGGAGTGTGTGTGTGATACCAGTGTTGGATCATCATCAGCAGGTGCTGGAACAATTCTCATTAGGTGAGAGAAACAGCTCATTCTTGGATTATCACAACTTGTGCTCCTGGGGCACATGCCGGATTTCTGTGTTGTTATCCATTTTCCACAGACCAAAGGGAACGTACCGGTATAGTTTTTCAATGCTGGGAATTATGCACAAAACACGCACGCAAGGTTTGGAAGAATTTTTTCATTGAATATGGGTAGAACAAGAAGAACATTGAATGAAGTCGGTTTGGAAGGTGTGCCAGAAAAGTCCGTCAGACTTGTCTGGACTTTTGAGCAGTTTTTGGAACACGTTGATGCTTTTTGTGCGGATGAAGGGGAGATCATTTTACCTTTTAGACTGAAGCTATCCTGGTACACACTCGGTGAAATTCATGAAGATTGGGTTTGGTTCAGTCTGACGTGTTGTCAGTCTAATTTTTTGCCGGAGTGACTGATGAAACGAATCAAGGACTCTACAAAACTTCACAACGACATTCTGAAGCACTGAAAAGGAAGAGCACGGCAGACTTTATTGCACTTGAAGAAGTGCTGCACTTTTTTCAGTCTTTTCTGGTTTTGGGGCTTGTATTGGTACCTGGGGACGTTCTGCGCAAAGTTTTGTCACTTTGTGACACACGAGTAACCGCCGCAAATATTTCCGCGTACCCACACACCTCAATAGCGCTGTTGACACACGCAACCTCTCAATATTTAGAAGTTTGAGGGGAATTAAAATAGAGAAACTGGTAACAGGCACCTCTGCCAAACGTAGTAAAGACCCTTATTTGGCCATTGTTACCTTCTGAGGTTTTGGTTCATATTGATCAGGAGCGTCTGCAAACAGCGGAGCATGCTCCTCGTAAGATTGGAGGAGCCTCGTGGAATCTGAGCCAAGGTAGTTTAAACAACCTGTGTATTTGCAGAAGTCTACATTTGTCAGAGCAATCTCACATGCAGTCTTGAGTGAGGAATTAGCATGAAGAAGGTGTACCTGTCTCTTAAATCTTTCCGGTGCTTGAGGCTTTGGCTTGCAATGGGTCTGCAGAATTATTTTTTGTGGGACAGTGAAGCTTGAAAAAGCCAAACGTGAGAAAGAGTCGTGACTTTGGGCATTATCTGTGGCAAAGTTGATCCACTGCGTGGACACTTGCTGTGAGACTTCCAGGAACATGGGAACCACAGAGAAAAATGTACCTCGGGTGCACCAGCCTGAGAACATTTTTGGTAGACCAAGACCCCAGAAAATTTTTCCTAAAACAAGTGTTTCCGCTGTCCACGAAATCAAACCACTGAAGCACAGAAAAGACAACTTTGGTTGTTTTTCCAGGTCGTGCAGAGGTGTTACTCACTGCAAAATATTGTGCCTTTCTGTTTGATTTTTGACAAGGCCCGGTGAAATAGTACAGCGGAGCACAGTGGTGTCACAACACGAACATCAACATACTTCCATGTGGGAGAACCTCAGAAAAAAGAGTTTGACGAGTTTACTTGATGCCAAACGTTTGTTGTAGTGAGTTGTGATTTCAAATGAATGTCTACAAAATGTCACATACACATGACAACAGCATGAGCAGCCCCACTGTGCAGAGTTGTTTTTCTGCACTGGTGTCTGATACATGTCCTTTGGGTTGTTCCAACACCAAGCGGTATCAAGTGATGGCCACAGCGGCGGCCCTTGGGGCAACTTTCCTCGCGCTGTGTACACAGGGGGTAACCATGAATTCATTGTCTCCCGGGGCAGCGAGAAACGTGCCCGTTTTCTGGGTTGACCGGGCATTGATTCGGTTTTTCAGACGACACCCCTCTCCATGGGAAACGTGAAGGTTCGTTGTCTTAACATCGTTTCAAAAGGTTTCAACCTGAGATTGTGAGCAACGGATCTCAGCACTGACAGCAGCTGTGAACCCTGCATTTCAAAATGGTGTTTCCTTGTTGGTGTGGCAGAGCGCCTGACTGTCAAGTCTTTGGTGTGTAGCGAAGACTGAGATCGCATCGTACCACACTATTCCTGCGATGTATGAAGTGCACTTTTCGGAGATTTTTATCATCACAGAAGAAAAAAAGCCCAATGTTAAACGGCTTAGTAGTTTCACCTTACAAGAGAAATTGTGCCATTTTTTAAACAACTCGCGGGAATTCTCGATCCCAAGTATGAGTTAAAGAATGCTATTTAGATGACTGGTACTGCATATTACCCATTGAGATATCTGTTCACTGATCTGCACATCGCGAAAAGGACTCGGCTTTTTTGGATGACTCATACCTTTTGCCATCTAATATATATTGTGTGTGATTTGATTTCGGTGATATCCGAGTGCTTTTTCTTCCTGTCATATTTGAACGTCTTCATGACAGCGATGGAAAAGTTTGCCGCAAATATTGTGTGTGAATTGAAGTGCGTGTGTTAGTGTACTGAACACGTCTTCAGAGCAGTGCGAGGGAGTCTTTGGTAACGATAATAAAATATCGAACGTAAGACTTGGAGATGTTTTTATAAAAGGGTCTTTCTCCGCTCACTTTATTTTTGCACAATCCCTTTTTGTGTCTGCACACTTTTTATGGAGGTTTCAATGCAGAATCAGAATTTGTTGCTTCTTCTGCTCGAAAGGAGCGTGAATGAATGGAGAAGTGGGTCAAATGGAAGGGTTTTCAGAAAGGTGTATGCTTGTGAACGTTGTTGCACTGATCAAATGTTCACAGCCCTGAACAACCCGCCACAAGGTCTGTTAATGCACAACTGGATCATCTGGCGGATGGAGTGGACAGAAGCAGGAAGTGACCACAACGTCAAAAGTCCATTTCCGTTGCCTGGGTCTTTGCACCAGAGCTTACGTTGTGACGTTCTGTTGTCTCAAGGAACCGCCAATGCTACGATTCTGCCTACAGCAAGTTGCAGCTCACACTAACGGGTAGTTGTCGAGTTCCATGCTTCTTGAATGGAGTAAAGCTTGTAGTCTTGCCATTTGTTGTGAGTCGTTTGCATTCTGAAGCATTCTACGAGGTGTGCTCGGAGCAGGCAGTTGGGTTTGTGAGCCAAGCGGGTTAGGCATCTCAAAAATTAGGTGCAAACGGTGAGTTTTCCCATTACCCGAAACACGCAATGCAACTGTGACAGAGCATACTTGTAGGTACTAAAGTTGAGGAAGTTGTGGGATTCGAAAGCGTGTGGCGTGTCAGGAATGTTCAGTCGTGAAGCGTCGGGCCGCTGGGTCCGTCGCTCCAAGATGAGAGGGACACGAAGACAAACAAGCCACAAATTGTGGGTGGACACAGTTACTGATTTTCAATTTTACTCTCTTGAAATTTATTCGATTCTCTCTGAAAAGAAAAAGAAGTTGTGGGCCGAGTGACACGCTCTTGCGTTGAAAGCAATCCATGGAATGCATTGCAGTGAGATTGTGGAGGCTGCAGAGTTCCTGCATCAAGTTCTGGGACAGTTTGACCTCCAACATCTCAGGTGTTCGTTCCCCGCCATGTGAGAGAGGAGGACAGCATCTTGCCCAAGGAAGTTTCCTTCAGCCTTGATGCACAATTGCTGTTTGGGTCGCTTCTAACAAATGTTGTTTCTTGAATAGATAACAGGTTAAGATTGCCTTGATGTTGGACTGAAGAGCCACTGGGCTGAAAGCACTTCAGACCTTTGAATGCATGTGAACTGAGAAAGTTCAAAAAACTTTCTGAGGGCATGTTTGAAAACAGCTGAGCTGCGGAATGTGCCAACGAGAGCCTGACCGCACAACAAAGACTCTGATGTGGCAATTATGGCAATTAATCTTCATGTATGACCAATATGAAAAGTATTTTGTGCCAAGATGATATGAAATTGCAAGGATGCCTGTGGCATTGATACTTGACGTCCACACAGGGCAAGATCCACATGGACAAAAAATGTCCAATTAAAATATTCACTTCAAGATTCTCATTGAGTCATGAAAAACACCTCCCCCCTTGCGACCCAAAGCATTCTTGAAACTTTTGTGTTCAAACAAATTTACACATTTTCAAAAACAAACAAACAAAAAATTTGAGCGGTATGTTCTGCAAGACCAACTGCAGCTGACTGGCGAAAAGTCTGTCAAAGACTCGTTGCTTGTTTGTCCAAAAACTCGTTTGCTTATTTTTCAATTTGGTGCATTTTTAACTGAGCATGAAGAAGTAAACATCGATCAGCTGTCAATATTTGTGTTGACACAATCATTTGTGCAAATACAATGAACAAACGAGCTGTTTGTGGTGAAAGGAATCTTCTTTTGTCGTTCTTGTGTTCTGGACTCAAGACATGCCAAACTTGTCCCGACGGCGACGATTTCATGGCGTGATCGGCGGGAAATTGTGAAGACATCAGGGTGTGGAAGGAGAACAGACAAACCCGAGCGATGTCTACACTGCCTTGTACGAGGATCGTCTCAAAATAGACCGATCGGAGGACTGTAAAGTGTTCTCACAAGTACAATTGTATGTGTACTAACAACAACATTACAAGTACATCTTGCCTTACCTGGTAGTACCTTCTATCCATAAAAAATTTGAATTTTTGTACTCATGAGTACAACTGTATACTTAAAAAAATATCAAATGTGATGATCTATCCTGCACTACAGTGATAGGTTGAAATATCTATATGTAAACTTGAGAGAAAAAAGAAGCATAAATACCAAGAATTCCAAAAAATTGTATGGTAATAGTAATCTCTAATAGCAAACAGATAAGTTTATCTAATTTCTAAATAGCTGAAAGAGGTTATTTGGCTATAATCATAAGATCCCTAAACTGTGGGTTGATGAGCTGCACCAAACACATTTATGTAGCACAGGAAGTTTTCATTTTTGACTAAACACAAAGATGTACGGTCCTCCAATCGGTTTATTTTGAGACAGTC
>JAAUXT010081986.1_pt1 | contig 24799 bp, 19 predicted proteins | sample 7278171 | NCBI WGS metagenome assembly JAAUXT01 (sample SAMN14350112, study PRJNA611818) | marine sediment metagenome | isolation source: surface marine sediment (1.8m) | place: French Polynesia: Moorea | collected 2018-08
TAATAATTAAATATAAAAATATTTAGAATATAATTAATTGGCTGAGGCCAGCCCCCCCTGGTGGGGGAGGAGTGTGGTGTGACACACCAGCTGTGAATTTGAACCACCGCGTGACAGGTGGCAGCACTGTTCATTCAATAAACACAGAGATTCACCGTGGTCAGTCTCACCCGAGATACCCAACTGATCGTTTGTGATATCACTACAACAAACAATTGGTATCAGAAGAAATCTATCCGTTCCACTGATGTCACTTCCTGCGTATGTTGTCAATTTTCTGCCCCCGACTTCGCGTTCTGCGTGTCTGTGCATAAGTGCAGAAAAGTTTGGAGTTGAGCCACACTCCTCCATTTTTAGGACACTCGATTGAGGCTTCGATTGACTGAGAGGGTGGCACGCGTCTATCACTCCCGTCTGGGCTGAGACTTGACACCACTGGGTTGTACCCTGGTTCCGTCCACTCCGTCTGTAAGATATGGTTCTTCTCCGCCCTTGACCTCCACCAGGCAGGCTTCAATTCAATGACGCCTGCCGTCAAGTCACTCCGGAGTGAACGTGTCAGGCTTGACGTAGACGACAACGTTGCCAGTGTCTTCCCCCTGTGTCTCCATCTGTATGTGCAGTTCCTGGGCTCCCTCATCCTCCGGATTCGCCAGACACTCCTCACTCAGGTTCACCTGACCAGAAGGTAAAACCAGGTGATGTCACTTTGGGTCATGCAGGGGATACAAAAAGACTGCCGATACCCAGCGCACATGTGATTCAGACGGGATTCCAAACGACCATATTTATTTATTTGTTGGAAACGGGCGTGTTGGTCGTCCAGGAAAAATGAAACCTGTATTTCGACAGAACCAAGTGCACTCACCAGTTTTAGAATTTCTGAAGCAGTGGTTGGGTGTCTTTGAGGTTCATCCACTGTGACAGACAGCTGATGTTTTGTGGATGACGACGTTTCGTCCTCTTCTCCCAAATGTACCACGTTCTGACCCGTCTCTGAAAACACATTCAAGGTTCTGACGTTCACTCAAAAAGACAACTGAATTCACTTTGGACACCGATTTGTGAGCACTTCTGCAGATTTCTCTTTCTTTCGTTCAGAAGTGGCACACAGGAAGCTGCTCAGGACCAAAAGCACTGTCGTGTCGCTCACCCTGGTGTGTAACAGTGGCCTGTTCCAAGGTCTCGCCAGCTGCTGACGACCCGTCACCATCTCTGAGCTCCCGAACGTTCACCATTTCAGTCAAGTGTTCGCCTCGCTGCGATGCCAGGTCTATTTTTATCACCTGGTCTCCAGCCTAGAAAACAGGTCCCGTGCAAAATAAGCTCGTGTGGACATTTGGAAGAGGGACCAATCAAGGCGAATCAAAGAGCAGGTTCTCCGCGTCACACCGACCTGCACATAAACGGCCGCTTCTTCTGGTTCCCCCTGAACATCAGTGTGGTCTTCCGCCCCTTCCGCACAGCCGTGAACAGAACGCACGTGTCTCGCCCGCGACCCGGCGTCGTAGAAAGTTTCTGTGCAGAACCTGCATCCGTGCGGCCGAACACCTGGAACAAACAACACACGCGACGCCGTGATGAAGATGTGGCCGCTACCAAAGCGGACGACCAAATTGCCAAGGCCATATTGCCATATTTAAGAGTCGCACCCTTGTGAATGTTGAGATGATCGCGGAGGTACGTGGAACGGGAAAACTTTTTCCCACAGACGTCGCAGTTGAACGGCTTCAGCCCCGAGTGGGTCGCCTCATGCCGGTCGAGGTCCGCTGAAACGACAATCACGAGACTCTGACTCTTGATGTCGAGCAAAAGTGCTCGTCTTACGTCGGATTACATTTCCGTGATGGTTTCGGTGACAGACGATGAAAACCACAACAAACGAAGTGTGCATCCGTACTCACTCTGCCTGTAGAAGGCTGCCTCACAGGACTGACACTTGTGGGTTGGATTTGTGCTGTGCTTCTTCATGTGGAAGTTGTAGTGGGAGCGGCGCAGGAAGGATTTTCCGCACAGGATGCAGAGGAAGTTGCGCTCTTCGGGTTTGTGGACCGGCATGTGGTTGAGCAGTGTGCTGCGCTGTCGGAACGACTTGTCGCACAGGGAGCACCTGTCAGGCGAGCAGAAGTTGTATGTTGGACGAGAGAAGGTGTATATTTGAATCGTACACAAACAAATATTCAAAACAGAACAAACAAATGGCGAGCAGCATCGGCTGAGTGTGCGCATCCTCGGACTTCGTGACACAAGTGGCAGTGTGGATAGAGGCCTGGGCCAGCAAGACAAAGAGCGGGCGCACGCGCGTGCGTGTACTCACCTGAATGGCCGCTCGTTCGTGTGAATCCGACTGTGATTCTGGAGACTGCCCTTCTCGGCAAACCGTCGCCCACACACCTCGCACTCGAAGCGCTTTACACCAGAGTGGAGAAGAGAATGACGCTGTAGCGCCGTCCTCGTCCCGAACTTCTGACCGCAAAGCAGGCACACGTTCGGTTTGACGCCTGAATGTGCCACCATGTGTGCTGCACAAGAAAGCTCGCCGATCAGGAATAAGAAAGAAGGCGTCACTTGCTGATGCCTGTTGCAAACTTGAAACACACACGATCGCACAGAGGAAAGCTGACACCGAATTCCAGGAGCGACTGTTCTGACATCAAGTCATGGTGAGGAAGAGTAACGAAGCTTCCCGAACTCACCTTGGATCGCTGCTGCGGACGAGTACTGCTTGTGACACTCCGCGCACTCAAACGTCTTCAATCTGCCGCAAAAATGGGATCGATGATGAGCAAAAGAATTTACGCAGAGACCAACAAACTGTCATGTCCAAGGCAAACGGATTCTGGTGGTGCCGTTGGTATCGGCTGCACGAGAATACGGAAGACTCACAATTTTTCGAAGCCCTTCATAGCGACGTTGTGCTCCTTGTACATGTGGTTCACCAAGCTCTTGCGCTCAATGAATTTCTTGGGGCACAAGCTGCAGACGTGCTTCTTGTCCCCTGCGACAAAAACATTTTAATGTTGGAAATTACAACACGCAAGTTGAAAGACGGCCAAGGAACCGCTGTCCTTCAATTGGTGCAACATACGAAAATGTCGTGCTTCGGTTCTTGTTCCTTGTGTGCGACGCCGTGAGGACCACAACAAAGACAGTGGAACAAAACACACTTCAAGGTGGTTGCCTCACCGGTGGTAGAATACTGCGTGCAGCAACGCACAAAACCTTCCACTGTCAATGGTCCCCAATTTGGGCCGTTAACACTGCAGACAGCAGGACCGAAATAATCGGCAGGTACAGAAGGAATCCCCCTCCCTCCCTGACCTGTCACTTCAAGAATAAAAAGATCAAGAAAAAGTGTCGCGGTCCGACTGACCTGTGTGAATGCGCTCGTGGCGCTTGAGGTTCGCCTTGTATCCGAAGGTTCTGCCGCAGTGTTCGCACGCGAACGGGTCCGCCTGCTCACGGTCGATACGGTGCTTCTCCTTGTGGACTACGCGTGTGCAAAGCAACTCGGGAGTCAATCGGTGTTCTTCTCGAGGAATGCAGCGAACAACACAGCACAGTCGGACCTTGGTCGAGGTCGCCCCCACCCAGTCCGAACCTGGACTCGCTGAAGCTTTTGTTTGTTTCAATTTCGACCAACGTTTGTTCCGCAACAGAGATCTAATTTTCAACTGGTTTGATCAATGAATGTAAAATTGAGAATATCACACAGCCTCTTTCCTCCGTACCATTCAGTGCGCAGAGCGTGGAGAAATGCTTTTCACATTCGTCGCAGTGGTAACGCTTCTCTCTGAAAACGCGTCGAAATATTTTCAGTGAGAAGGACAAAACCACGCGTTTGGGCATCGTTATTGGCTTCCAGAAGTGTACTGAATTGCAACAGAACGACGAAATGTCGCAGATAGAGCCAAAAACTCACTCGGCTTCGACTGTTGAATCGTGCTCAGACTTCATGTGTTTAGACAGCTGCTCTCGCTTGAAGAAGCCTTTGTCACAGCTGAAAATCAGACGACACACCCGCTTTGCACACGAAAAAATCTCAGACAGACAATGTCTGGACACACAAGAAGCAAGTTGCATGTCGGGTTTCTTTCTTGGTTTTCCATCTGCACGTCTGATTTACAACTCCAAAACGGGTCTGCCAGGCACACATTCCTCCGACCAAAGGAGCTGAATGGTTCGGCCAGCCAGTGTATGTGGACTTAGTGTCCTCGACAGGACTCACTGTTGGCATGGAAACGGCCGGACAGAGTCGTGCACTTCCCTCACGTGACGAATCAGGTTGCCGAGACTGGACGTCTGCTTCTGGCACACAGGACACGTTGTCCCGTGACTGCGGTGGTGTTCTGCGGGACAATGAAACAAAAGAAAGTGCAACTTTTTATTTGCGCAACCTGTCTCATATGTTCCAAACGAAATATGGGAAAAGGAGTCGAGCGTACCAATGCCGGTCCCCCACCCCTACGTCTGAAAAATAGTTGGGCGTACACGTACCCTTTATGTCTGTGGTCGATATCGATGTTTTGCAGACGGCACACACTTCGCGTCGGTGGAAATCTGACGGAACTTCCTGATCTTCTGACATACCTGCGGAGACTTCAGATCTTGCACTCAAAGGCGTTTTCGACAGAACGCAGAACAACGACTGAACATCAAAATGGAGACTCGCTGCGTCCGTGTGGGAACCAGATGCATCTGTGATCAAATCAAGTCTGTCTGAGGCTCAGAGCGATTTTTCGGAGCAGTGCACGGGCGACGCACGATTGAGGATGACGTCTCACCACTGTGATAGGCGTGGTCCAAATCGCTAACTGGTTTCGCAGGAACAACTGTTTTCTCCGCCGGCAAAGCAACGAATTTGGTTTCGCCGACTGCAAGTCTTTCCTGTGCATCACCCAAAATATAATACGTTGAACAAGTGTTTTACACAATGCACAGAAAATCACCAGAAAACTGCAACAATGATCGATTTGATAGGTCCATCCCAGGTGGACAACACGGATCTTGCGTTAGTGAGACCACACTGATCGCAACCTCACGTTGCAGACGCAAATTCGGACCAAAAGAAACGACAAACCTGTTCCTCGATGGCTGCTGGTTCTTCGAAATGTTCGTGCGCAATCTCTGTCTCCACTGTGACTTGGGACTCAACCTCCAGAGCACCAACATTGTGGTCTGGTTGATTTGTATTGCCACCATCGTTTGTCTGCTCGTCACTCATTTTGGCAATGAATTGTGAAACCCGACTCTGGTCACTGTTGTTTCCTTCATCACTGGTCTGCGAATTTGTAGCAGTCAGAGTTGCCTCTCGTACACCGGCGGCCGACTTCGTTGCTTTGTCTTGGAGTCTGTGGCTGATTCTTTTTGGCCGTGTGGTGACACCAGATTGAGACGTCCTCCTCGATGGAATTGTCACGCTCTTGCTTTCTTCCTTCTCCGGAAGAAAAACTGCTGTCCACTTTGCCGAACACAGGCCTTCAGTTTTCGCTGCCGGCGAGCCCAATGACTTGAATCGAAGGCCCTGCTGTGAGTGAAGACTTTCAGTTCGGGCTCTGGTCCTTGACGCGACGGCTGTTGCGCAGTGGCCGCGTTCGCTCACACTTTCTTCACACGATAGTCCAGCTTGCCCCACAACGTTCACGAGCAGATCCGTGTTTGTCTTGTTCACGTCTGGCGCAGCATCATCACCAGAAATGTGTGACGACGCGTGGGGCACTTGAGGCGCTCTTTGTTGCTGCCTCTTCATGGAAGCCTCGGTGAGAAGCAGCAGCGCGTTCCCCGCATCAAGAGCGTCCGCCGAGCTGGTGGAGAACTGTCAACAGAGCGTGTGCTGTCACTGGATGTGGTAGGCGGAACAGCAAACTCGAGAGAAATGGGTGACAGGCCACTGCAGTTTTATTTTCATCACTTTTGGACCAATGTGAGAAACGTAGGTTCTAATTGACCACCTTGCTTGGGCCTTTGGCCCGTGCTTTTGGCTTCGTTGAGGGAACGTCTACCTCTCTGAGGCTGAACTTCGCTTTCTGCTCAAACAGCGAAACGACCGTTTTCCACGCCTCCACCTGAATATAGAACAAGAACGAAGCGTAGGAGAAAACAACCCTCGGAACAATTTGTTGTTGTTGTTTTTTTTTCAGTATGTCACAGAAGGAATCCAACCTTTTGGTCTTCAGTCATGGAATCCACCAACTCCAGGGACTGTGCGATCTGAAACACAGACACGAACTTGTGTTCCACAGCTGCAGCCAAACTCGCGAAACAATTTCGGGGGGGGGGGGTCTTGGTTGCGCTCGGTTTTTGCGATCTGCCGATGCGGATCACCAGTGGTTGGCGTGAAAACAAAGAAGCGATTTGGCTGATCTGGATCGAAACACTGAAATCCGCAAATGGTTCGGAAAGCAAAGTAGCGGGCGTTCCAAAGTCGCGATCCGCAACGGCAAATGGAGCGCCACCTCTCAATCGACAACTGGATCGGTGACCACTGGTTACACAGCGAGACTTGCACTGATTGAATGAAGTCGGTATGTTGAAGGGACGTCATCACACTCACTCCAGACTTGAACACCTGAAGTACAGCAGTCTGTGGCTGGGCCGAGTTGACATCCAAACAACGCGGAGTACCGCCACCCCGTCCACTGCCTTGAACATCCATCGTGTCTGGCGCCAAGCAATGAACGATCGTTTGGACTCTGAAACACAGATCATCTGAGATACAGAAAGGACAAAAAACCACCCTGCTGGTGTCAATGGGGAGGCGGGGGGGGGGGTAGACTCCATTGAGCAGTCAACAAGTTTCGGTTCCCGACCCGTGTGTGTGCTTGTTTCTGAGGAGCCACATGTGCCCAAACTATATTCACATGACATGAGATTTTACTGTAATTTTTGTTCAACCAATTTGAGGAACAGAAACATATCACTGGAAACTCACCGAAAATATCAGTTCTAAACAACAATCGATTTCGTCCTACTGGCGTCGCTCATTTAATTATTAACTTTCTAAATATGTGTTGACTCTGTATGATCGTTCTTGACAGATTTACAGACCTTTTACTCGATTAAAACTATTATACTTGTTTAAATATGACTCTTGTATTTCATACATCAAGACAGTTCCAATGCAGAAAAATTTTTTTACGAAAGTAAATTCTGAAAGCTACACTCAGGTACCCATTGAACGGAGCAACCGTTGTTGTTCGCTCAGCTGTTGAGCTTCAAACTACGGGGTGTTGCTCACACAAGACGGGACATAGAGTCTAATGGAAGGAACAGATACAAAAGATATGCTTGTCGCATTTGAAGAGAAGGTGAGTTCGAAATCAGGTGACGAGTCCACAGGGAAGGGATCTGGTCTTCTTCGCCAAAGAAAGGAGATGTGCTGACAGGGAGAAGTAGATTCTATTTGGCCTTGTGCCCAAAATGGGAACTGCCAAACTTTTTGTGTGCCAGCTCCTGTGTTTAGCAGTAAATCCCAAAATGGTTGTACACCAGGGAAGCAGTTCCCCCTGAAGGGCTGTACCCTGGGTAAGGGACTGTGGAAGTGTGACCAGGCCAGGGCTTACATGTAGTGATATCACAAACACACTGGTTGGTATCTCAGGAGAGACTGTCCCCGAGGGCAGGAACCTCCATATTTATTGACCTCTTTCCAATCACGCCATCTGGTGAGTGGTGGTTTTTACAGCTGGTGTGTCACACCACACTCCTCCCCCACCAGGGGGTGGAGGGGTTCAACTACAATTTTTAATATTCTGAATAATTTTATAATAATTAATTAGATAGAAAATAGATGCGTAATAGCACAATATCACTATTTTGCTGGTTTTTCCCAGCATCCCTCCCCCCATGGGGTGGTCACGTGACCCCTTGAGGTTTTCCTCTTTGAAAAAAAATGGTGGCCAATGCACATAATATCACATCAGAGGAGATAGAATTGTTGGGTTTTCTTCATCAAAATATCATTTGCAAATTGGAGGAGGAGTCAGCTTGTCAAGGACTCACCAAAACTCACCCCTGTGTGGTACAAGCAGTGGTGAGGCATTTCAATTTAGGCCCTGCACCACACCAGGTTTTTGACCATCTCGTGTGGTGCATCATACACTCATATTAAAGGTGAGTTTCGTGGTTTTTGGTCCAAGTCACCCCACAACACATGTGGGTGGGGTCTCAAGGATACCTGACCAGGTCAGGGTTGGAGACCAATCCTGTACCCCAGGTGTTTGTCACAGGAGATAGCCCCAGTAATATGTGCCTGCCTTCCCCAGCCCCAGTAATATGTGCCTGCCTTCCCCAGACCTCAGGTAAAGTGAGATTTAGCAACAGAAATCAAGTCAGGTTGAGCTAGTCAAGGGCTACAACTTGTAACCTTTGGCAGGAGCCCTTCGTAATCTTCAGGTACTTTGAGGAGGTTCCACTGTTGAAGGGCGCTCAATGAAAATTGAGCGACCGAAACGGGGTGACCAAAACAAATCACCTGTAGGCAGCGTCCACCAAAAGTGTGTGTAAAGTATGTGTACAGTTTGTGTACAGCAGTTTCATGGTGAAGATAAATTTCAAATTTGGATCTTTCAGGTATTTTTGAACTTGTATAGGTCAGCAATAACATATGAGTGAGGAATTTATCAAGTTCTAATTTTCAGGTTTTTGAGGGCAAAAAGTTTAAATTTGTTGGGGTTCCTAAATTTTGGACTTTACTGCACACAGTAGGTGATATATCAGAATGTGAGGAAGGATGTTATTTTTGATGAAATGTAGTTTTTTGATCAGGTGTTGGACTGGAGTCATTTGTTTTTTCATTTTCAAAAATTTGTACAAAAATGGTCCAATTTGTAGTTTTCCGCCCAACCTGGCAACACTTGATGACCCAGGGTTTGTCCTTTCTCCCTCCCAGGGAAAGCCCTCTTCCCAGCCCTCTTCCCTGGCAAGGGAGGAAGGAAGAACAATTGACCTTGTGGGAATCTGGAAGAGCCCAGTTTGGGTTTTGAACCTGTTCCCAGGATTCTCTGGAGAGATAAGAACACAGCAAGGCCACAAGGTTACTTCCGGTGTTTGTCTCGAAAACGAGCAAAGTCCGACAAAGCTGTTGAAGTATCTTGCTGGAGGCCAAGTTCGCTTCAATCTTCCAAGGTTGCCAAAAGTTGTAATCGGCTTCGGGACTCTTGCAGGTTGCGTCTCTGATCGACCTGATGAATTCCGCCCCAGACGAACACAAACACAAGCTCTGGGAAATCTGGGAAAAACTGACTGTGCGTGTTCAAGCTGTTGTGAAGAGCGCTGCGCAAAAAGGTGGGACTTTGCAAGCGCAATTCAAATCGCTTTCGTCCAACAAAAGTCAGCTCTTTGAAGCGGGCGAAACAAAGCTGGAGTTGTTGGACTCGTTCTCGGGTCCTTTCGGATGAAAATTGGAATCTGCTTGCCATCTGGAGATTTGTTGTTGTCAATGCACAACACAAAACTGGTCTTGTCGTAATCCGTGTGTTTGAACCACAGCAATCGGATTTGTTCACCTTTGCAAATTCTCTCATATATCTCTTGCAGAATCTGAGAAGCATGAAGAAATGGCGGAAGCACAGATGGATGACCCACAGAAGCGCCAAAATGTGTGTAACTCAGGTTTCCATCGACTTGTCAGTTTGTTGAGTACGGCTGGTGAAATGTTCAATCATTTGTTCCCCTCCTTTCTTGTCTGCAAATTTTCAATCTTTGTCTTTGGACACATCTAATTGACGATCCTTGGCAATTGAACCGATGTTCTACAACGATGGCGAATGTTTTGTAACTTTTAGGATGCACAAGTCCAACAAGAATCAAAATTCCCCTCCAAGAAATATGTCTGGGCGCAAGAGAAAGAAGATGCCTTCCTGCAGAATTCTACTGTCCAAGACGCTGCTGAACAGCCGAACACTGAGACCGATTCACCAAACCACAATCTCTGTGTGGAGCGACGCGACGCACGTGCAGAGGACACGGCAGCGTGCAGTGACAGTCAAGAGTCAGCTGAAGCACCTGACAGGGGTTCTCCAGGACTGGCACGAGAACAAACCAAAACTCCAGGCAAAGACTCGACTCGCCAAGCTGACCGGGTGAGTTGGGAAAAAATGTAACACAGACGACCAGATTTCGCTGCAACTTTCCCAGATCCAGCCCGGCAGCAGATGTGCGTTGTGTTGCAGGCAGTGAAGCGAGGCCGGAAGCGGAAACTGGAGTACACCTTCACCATACTGCAAGACGGCAAGTGTCGCTGCGACATATGCCAAAAAGTGTTGGGCAACAGACCAAACGCCATAGGTACGAGGATACTTGCAATTCTAACGTAGGTGCTGTCCAAAAATGGGTTCACCATAATCTCAGCAACAAAGTCTCAGGCAATAAAATCTACCATTTTCGATGACTTTGTTGTGCGAGCACAACTTTGGTGAAAAGTTATTTTCTTTCAATTCGTTGCACCAAACGTGGGTGCAAAAGCTGAATACGATATTTTTACGGGGTGCTATCAGAAAGACCTGTTCAGGTGATGGTCAGGTCTGCTGTCATCTTCACAGTGTCGACTTGCGATCGGTTTCAGCCCACTCGCGGATCCACACGGGGGAGCGACCCTACAAGTGTCTGTTGTGCAGCGCGGACTTCACGACGAAGCCAAACCTGCGGCGCCACGAGTTGAGCCACGAGGGCATCAAGAACCACGAGGTCAGCTCCCCCACACCAATAACAACCCCCCCCCCCAAGAAAAAAAGCAAAACAACAACTTGCAAGTGCAACACGGCTGCCGCTGTCAGTGCCGTTCATTGTTCGACTCGCATTGTGTGTTATTTTGCCGCAACTCGGTGCGCTCTCAACATGTCAAGGATTGAAATTGTTTCGTGGTAGATCTATTTGGTGCTTGGGTCCAAACACTGAAATCTTACTACCGGCTCTGAGACAACTTCTGCAGCCGCAAGAGATGAGAGTCAAGCAAACGCGCTTCTGTTCCCGTCTGACATCCGGGACATTTGTCAACGTGCAGGTTTTTCTTCCTTCGCTGACTGATGCTTTTTCCCCTTTTTATCAGTGTCCAGAGTGCCACCGTTGGTTCAGTGAGAAGAAATCCGTCAAGCTTCACATGTTCACGCACACGGGAGAGAGACCATTCAAGTTCGTAGAAGGCTCGTTGATTACAGAATGAAACATTGTTCCAGTTTGGGACCTTTGAAACGACATTGTCGTGTGTGAGAACCTCATCATCTCCACCACCGGTAAAATCTTGCGTTGGTTGTTCAGACAGGTCATGGGCCTCGCGCTTTGTGGGATTGGTCAGCGTTCCCCAACTTCCTTGTGTCTGACGAGTTTTCTTCCCCGGTCAGACATTTCTCAAGTGCATTCGGTGTCTTTCAGGTGTGACCAGTGCGACGCGGCGTTCAGGCAGCAGGGAACGCTGCAGGCGCACAAAAACATCCACACTGGGTACAAGGTGCGTGTCACGATGTGAGCGTGGTGCGCTTGGATGTTCAGCGAGTGGATCAATCGAGATTCAGGATGTCCAAGTTGGTTCCGTCTGGAAGGACACGTTCTGCTTCGGCTTGACTTTCCGTGCCTTGGCAACCTGACATATGCCACCGTTTCACGGTCGGTCACGTGTTTCAGGGTCACGTGTGTGATGTGTTTCAGGGTCACGTGTGTGATGTGTTTCAGCATCACGTGTTTCAGGGTCACGTGTGTGATGTGTTTCAGGGTCACGTGTGTGACGTGTGCGGGCGCAGCTTCCGGCAGAAAAGTCAGATGCGACTTCACCAGCTGCGTCACCAGAACAAGCGGACGTTCCCGTGCGACGTCTGCTCCAAATCCTACTTCAGCAAAGGTACCTGTCGTGCATTCACGGCCAATGACATGTTTCACACGTCGATTGGACATCCACAGCCATTTGTCATCGCCAAGTGAGCTTTTTTGGGTGATTGAACGACGCGTTGAAATGTTTGGCCAAATAACCTGCAGGCGTCAAGGCGTCTGGTTTCTCAACGTTTTTGGGGCGTGTGGACACACTTTTGTATGCCAGAGCCGTTCTTGTCACCTTTGACTCGCAGGTGATCTGAATCGACACCAGCTGTCCGTGCACTCGGCGGAACGACCGCACCGCTGCGACCTGTGCGACAAACAGTTCACTCGGCTGCAGTACCTTCGGGATCACGTCAACACTCACACAGGTCTCAAAGATGACACAGGCCGCGGGGCGGCTCTTTGACGGTCTGGCTGTTCCAAGTTCGGCGAAACAAACGTGTTTGCGAGACATGTGCAGAGAAGGGTCACCCAGATTGCTCCTTTGGCTTTTTACAAAAAATCTGTGCTGCATAACTCTCAGTTTTCTTGCTAACCCAACACACCTGCCTGTTCTGTTCTCTGGCAGGCAACAAGCCGTACACGTGCGCCGAATGCGGGGACCAGTTTGGGGAGTACAAATCCCTTCACCGGCACAAGGAGACGTGCGAGAGAAGTCGAGCACTGAAGGTGGTGCGTACAGTTCTGGACGCGTGAGGCCACTGCAGAGGCCAGTTTGCACTGCACGATACGACCTTCGGCTCGTGCAGTCTTACGATGCGCGCCTGTGTCGCGGCGGGCGCGCCTTACTGTCTCCAGTTCAGAGCTATCTGCAGGTTGTGATTCACATCTTTTCAGGCAAAAACTGTTCCGAGGAAAGACAAGCCCGTACCCGGTGCGGAGGGGACGGTGGAGGTTGTGGCGAGTGCGTCCGCGGGTGGAGAACCGTGCGTGTTGTACGTGGATCCTGACGAACTGGCCAGAGAGGTGAGGGACGCAATTCATCTGTTATGAATTCAACAAGAAACAAAGTGTGTCCGGAACTGTATGCGCTTTTTGCGAGAGCGAAAAGTGTGAATTCCATCAATAAACTAACACCTTGAACTGCTTCTGCACCAGGTGGCAGGCGGAGCGGATGTGTACATCGCGGGGCTTGGCCAACAGCTGCAAGTGTTGCCGAGTGAAGGCACAAGCGGCGTGGTAATCATAGAGCAGCTGGACAACCACAACACCGTCGCCTCTGAGGTGAGATGGTGCGCGTGTGAAATGTTGATGTGGAAGATGGCATCATCACTCTGATGCTGAATTCGAACTGAGAAAGCACTCGCGGTTCTGAAGTCAATTTGATTTCATGACTGACTCGCATTTCACTCAGTTGTGCATTTTATCAGGTCACGATTCCCCTGACGAATCGAAGCGAAGAAGCGAAGACAGTGGAGGTGCAGCTCGCCACGACCGGATCCTGAGGCGGGGATGGGTGAGGGGGGGCGGGGTTAATCGCCGTGCTCTGTTCGCTGCTCCACCTGGTGACGCGGCGGGAAGCGACTGTGCGAAAACATTCGCACGTTTGGCGTTCCGACCGTCGACCTGCGAAGACTGTTGTAAACCTGTCATTCCTGATTGGCACCCAAGAAAGGAATGGCACAATATGAAATGCTGGTTGAACTCAGTTGACAGCTCTGAGAATGGAACCACTTTGTTGGTGTAGCACACAATTTTTAACGCATTCTGCTGAAACTACTGATGTCCAAATGGGTGATTTTACTTGAGCGGAACAAAAGAAATGATTGTTTCTACTTGTGCATTTATTGGCTGAAATAAATGGCAAAGACTGAAATCTATTCAAGCAACGAGTTTGTAATATTTGTTCAACGGAGTCACAAAATTTTACGATCGACCTGTAACAACCTGATTTGCCACTTCGAACAATTGAATGAAATCATTTGTCTGGGGGAAACGTTCTGACAAAGATCAGAGTGAAAAAAATCCGCTTTTCGGTTTTTCGTTTTTTCTGCTTGTGGCTTGCGTGCAAAACGGTTCTTGCCAGATTCTGGCTTGACAATAAATTTGTGTATGACTGATTCCATTCGTCAGTGCCTGTCCCGAAGTCTCAACCCGACACACTGGGTGGTCGTTCGGAACGTCGCCATCAGTAGACGACATAGTCGAACGGGTAGGGCGGCTGCTCGTCGGTGAAACGCACATTCGCTACGTGCCTCCGCATCTTCCGCGCTCCGTGTCTGAAAAAAAATGAACGGGTAGTCTCTGCTATTTGTACCTTCCCGTCACATTTGTTCAAACAGTTTGTGAACCCATTCATCCACGAATATATTGAAAAAATTGTTTCGTCCACTCAATGCCCTTTCAAACTGGTTCGTACTCAGGACAGAAAAGCGTCTCCACAGTGCACTTCACTTCAGGTGCATCAGTTATTCAAGGACGAAAACACCCAATCAAGTTTTGTGTCAGGGTCACTTTCAAACTCTGAACCATAGGAATGCACAGATCACGATTTTGTTCAACGTCAGGCGAAGACTCACTTGGTGATGCTCCTGCAGTAGAGAAGGACGAGTGTCTGCAGCCGCCTGCAGCCCTTCCGCAAGTACTGCAGTCCCTTGTCGCTGCAACAACACGTGCAAACAACATCGTCAGGGACACATTGTGCTCGTTTGTTTGCAAGCGCAAAGAGCGACCAAAAAGCAGTGAATTTTTAGGCAACACTTTCATGCAGCTCAACGAGCTTTGCCTCGCAATTGCCTCGGATGAAACGGGATCTTGGTGTGAACACGACTGTGATAGCAGTGCAGAAAGATCTCACCTCATAAAGAGCGACCCAGAGATGTCGAGGCGGCGGAGGTAATGGCAAACTGCAGACAGGTACTTCAGTGTCAGATCCGTCAGCTACAACGACAAGATATTCACTGAATAGCAAGGTCCGACCGCATGTCTGATCCTGAATTCCGCGTATGTTTCAACAGTTATCCGAAAAAGATTTTTGACAAGTTGATCCCCATTGACCCAACCTCAACCACACCAGCCCTTCTGCCCTGACCCTATCCTTTCCTGTTCCCACCGCTCACCAGTCGACAGCCGGCGACGTTGAGTGACGTCAACATTCGGCAGGAGAATGCCAGCGTCTTCAGGGCCGCATCAGTCAGTTGCTACAAGAATACGAGGGGGTCTTCAAAAGAAACCGCTGCAGCGCAATTTTTCGGATTTTTTTCGGAGCGGTTTCTTCATTTCCTGAGGATTGCAAGTGACCTGGTTGTTCTAAGCACATGTCAAAGATTGAGGTCAGTCCCATCAGGTCAATTGGTACGGCGAATGATGCGACATGCGAATCCTTGTTGGTTTTGTGCAGCGGTTTCTTTTGAAGACCCCCTCGTACCCTCCGGTGTGGACACAGGCCCACTTCACAGCACACACGAAAAGCTTGCTGGAGATGGCGGGGGCGGGCGGGCATTTTGCGACCCGAGGGGGAGTCCCATGGGAACGAGAAATTGTCCAAACAGGGGCGCTCCAAATTTTTTGAAAGAATTTTCCCTCAGGGGATCTGAAGGATAGTTTTGCGGGGGTTTTGGGAGGATCCGAGGAAGTGAATTTGTTTTGGCGGTGGTCGCGGGTCTGGAACAGTTGTTCTTGTACTGAAAGCTGTGAACACGCCGAGTCCGCGCTCAAGCAAGTCGGCGGGTGTGAACTTGTGAAAACGATTCTCCAGACTTTCAGCCCGCAGCGCACGCTTCGCAGGTTCTTCCGTGCTGTCACTTTGACCATTGATCTAACGATCATTGCGCCCTTTCCACGACACTGGCCTCAGCGCACCGATCACAGTTGCCCAGCGTGAACCACCGCCACTGACCTGACAGTGAGAGAGATCGAGCCTCTCGATGTCGCTGCAGCGCTGCGCGAACTTTTGAAGCCCAAGGTCAGTGACGTCAAAACACTCGGACAGCGACACGTCCCGCAGGCGCGGGTTGTTACCCAGACCCGTCAAACCCTGCAAGCAAAGTGAAGATGTCAGTGAGGAACTGGAAACCGACACGCGCAAGGATGGACAAACAGCTCAGTCATACACAGGCCCTGACCGGTCCGCACAGTCATTGTTTTTTTGCGCATGTTGCAAGTCCTGTCTCTTTTCATCCCCAGCATTTTGTGTGACCTTTGGTCTGCTCTTCGATGTCCAATAGCACAACAAACGGAAAACGCTATCCTGCAAAGATCAGCTCTGTTTTCAGTTTTCAGTCAAGGCTCTGGGCGCCACACAAACTTCGTTCCTTCCAACATGCCCCCGAAGCCTTTGACCTGTGCGTAGTTTGACGACCGTGTCACCCAGGTTCAGTTCTGAAGTCGGTGTCACACTTACAAAGCTGCAGGCAGACCTGCTTCTGCACAGATCTTCAGTTTTGCAAGAGCCACGACGCACAGGTGCCGCAGTCGCGGTTTCTGTCTGACGTGAGAAGAAACGGCGCGCGCTCACACTGACCGCATCGCCGCAGCTGCAGCCCGTCACGTCGAGGTAGCACAAACTGCGCGTTTGCCCCAGCAGCTCGATCCCCGTGTCTGTGATGCGCTCACAGAAACACACGCTCAGGTACGCCAACTGCTTGCACCTGCGTGCCAACAAGTTTTTTTTTCAGATGACACCGGTTGACTGCATGACATAAACAATCACACGATATCACCAATATGTCCGGAGATTTTATGTTTGCATCTGTCAACAAGACTTTGAAATTTGTGTTGAGAAGTGTTCGCTCAAAAAATTGGTTCTCCAGCCAACTGATGAGAACAGACACAAGAACAAACAAGCGAAATATTCGGTGACTGACAAACCAAACTTGAAGCCAAAGCTAATCAACGAGTTCTGCGTCACATGATGAGAACGCTACCTTTTGTGGATGCCGACCAGGGCCAGGTCCCCAATGCGCAAGCAGTTGGAGAGATTTAGTTCACGCAACGAAGCTCCGCACGGACTATCAATGATCAAGCGCACTCCAGTCTCGCTGAGCCTGCATCAGCCACGCACAGGGTGAAAGCAACACCACTTGGGTTCACAGGCAAAACAAAACTCACGAGGAAACGTGAACGTGTAACAGGAATGCACCGCCACCATTCAGAGGTGAAGCCAAACACCTATGTAGCAGGGAAAGTAAAAGATAGGCGGGGTAATGCACTGCAAACCAACAACGAGCAATTGGTCATTTGAAACATCGCACGAAACCTCTGCCACACCATGACACTGGTCAGTCTTTTGAAAATCGAGTCCAGTATTGTCGCAAAAGAAACACAGATTTGCCGCGCTGGCTGTGAGAAGGCGAAGACGCTTCTGAATACCAGGGTGTTTGCATGACAGAGGCTTCGTCCACAAAGCACAACAACAAAAGCAGAGCTGCTGCCGCATTTCCCAGCACCATGCGCGTGACTACAATGACAAAGAGAGAGCGAGGGAGAAAACAACAAACTTACACGTCTATCTTAGCACCAGAGCCACGGGTGACCAGCACACTGCGGGGCGGGTGAGGCGTCATCCTCCTGACCTTTTGTGTAGGCAGATGATAGAAATGTCCCCAACTTGCATGCAGTTGGAGAAGTTGAGTTCTCTAACTTTCGGAGCAAAGCTGCTCTCTGCGATCAGCTTCACAGCCGCGTCAGTCAGTCTGAAATCGGATTCACGTGGCGCGGTGATGTAGGAAGGTACAAATCATTGCATTTCTCCCAGAACGTGCAAGCAACAAAACTGCCGTCCCCGATTCTGAGGATCTTGGACTGAGGTCTGTCCACCCAGGCTTCACGGCATCACAACATTGGAGACCAATGATGGCATCAGGCGGCACACACTGCACAGTGTGCGTTTGTGGTTTGCTTCACGTCGGCGTCGCATCAATTCAACGGCTCTTCGCGTGGATATCGGTGTGTTGATAGTTTCTCTGCAACCGCTTGAAAATCCAGGCTCGGGAAGTGCGACTGTGAATTATCTATCTCTTGCGTGCGGGCGGCCTGAAAAGTTACAAACCTGACACAGTCCGCCAGGTTGAGCGTTGTTAGATTCCTGCACGTCGCAATGGCGCGCAGCGTGTGGTCCGTGATGTTTGGGCAGTCGATCACGTGCACGTGGCGCAGGTCGGGGCACTGCTTCCCTGCGTGTTTGAACGCAGCGTCGGTCACGTACACGCTGTCTGGAAACACAAGTGCACGGTTCCGCATCAGTGCCACTTTCATGGAAGTGCGGCACAGGACAAGTTATCGGCTGTTGTTTCCAAGACCATACCGGTTGCAAACGTTCTCATGCGTACTCTTCTGAAACGTCTGCTGCTCTCTTACTTTCAATCTTGAGTTTTCGCAGCTTCTTGTTTGAAGTCAGCTTTTTGATGGAACAATCCGTCACATTGGGAGAACCAAGCAACGAAACGGAGCTGAGGTCCTTGCACTTCTCCGTGATCTCCTGCGGCAAGAAAGCACAAGATGCGCACGTGTGACCAGGTATGTGAAATCCGGTTGCTTCTCAACTGGAAGCTCTTGCTTTGAAACTCTGCTCGCTTTGCCCCACCTCTGCTGCGTTGTGCAAAGATCACTCAAAAATCTGAATGCATGCGGATGCGGAATCGCGTTGTGCACGGCAAGCGGTGCCGGCGGACAGAGTGTGAGGCATTAAGACCTTGAGAATGGCATCGTCGACGACGGGCAGATCGTCCAGCACGAGAGAAGTGAGGTTCGGGCAGCCGTCAGCCAGGCGCTGGAACCCACCGAAAGTGACCTGCAGAGCAAAGTTCTGGAATTTCTCACGAGTGAGATGCTGAGATTGATCAATTTTTGTGCAGATGCAGTTCACAGAGAAGCCCGTGGGGAACCGTGTTTGTCTTGCAGGTTGGGGATCAGGCACAGAAATCTTCAAGGCTTTCGTCAAGAATTCTGGGCTTCTGCTTCACGGCCCTTTTGCGAGGGGAAATGGTGTCGCCACTGGCGTCGCCTAGTAGACATATTACAGAAGCACCTGAGTGCAGTCGGTCAGGTCGAGGTAGATGAGTTTCGGGGCGCACTTCCCGTCGCTCAGGTACTCGAGTCCTTTGTCTGTGAAGCGTGGACACACCGCCAGACTCAGATACTGCAGGTTCTCACAGTTTCTGCAGAGGAACAAGTGAACACATAAACAGAGAAAATGGAGAAATCAATTTCAAACTTTCTGTCTCTGTCATTGGACAGTCAGAAGTGAGAAAGTTTCTGTTTCTGTCAATGACACGTTTGTCATGAGGTTGTTCCAGGTCTTGCAGAACCTGGTCTTGCAGAATCGTGGAGCCCCAGGATGGGGTGATGGCTTGACCAACAGAAGTGTAGATGTAGATGGAAAACAGGAAGTCCTTTCCAGGGAACTCACTCCGCGACGTGCCTGAGTCCAGCGTTGGCGACGTGCGTTCGTGACACATTCAGATACAGCAGGATCCTGCACCCCTCAGTCACCACGCACAACATTTCGTCCTGAAATAAGACGCTGTCCAGATTCAGTGCTCGCTGTTGTACTAATTCTCACCAGGACGCTCACCACTCGACCAACTCACATCCAGTGTTGGGCACTCGGAGAGGTTGAGGTCCTGCAGGTTCCGACAGGCCCGCAGCGCCACGAAGGAGGCGGCGCGCAGCACGTCGCAGCCCCGCAGGTTCAGGTGCAGCAGGTAGGGCCGGCTCTTCAGCAGCAGCGTCGACGTCGCTCTGTCTGTGACCCTGGACAAATGTGACCACAAAAGTCAAGACGAGAACAGACAATCCGCGCCGATTTCTTCACACCTGATTTTTGATGAGAAAGACTCACTTGTGTTTCACTTTGGTGATATCCAACTGCAAGAGAAGAAGACTCTGGTTCACCGCAATTGACATGGAAAAGGCAAAGCAAAAGCCTTTCCACAGAAACTTCGACCAGGCGATTGAAACACTTATGTCCACTCTGTTCTTTTCTTATTTTTGTCTGTTGAATAACGCCACTTTCTCATTCGGAAACAGAACTGCATCACAGACAGGTGTAAGAAAACCAACAGACTCTCCCGGCTTCAGAAGCCCGCGCCTTCATACCGAGCTCCACAATGCGCTGGACTGAGTGAGAACCTTCCACGAGCGACACACACGAGCACAGCGCGCCAGGTCGGCCAAATCCAGGTAACTGAAGATCTGCAACAATGACCGACTGTTCAGGACAAGAACAAACACATTGACCAGAAGCAGCGCATTCATTCCACGGTGATGTCCTTGCTTGCAGGACATCAGTGCGACAAAGTCCAAACATGGCAAGCAAAATTTCAGCAACACACACACAAGCACCAGGATGTCAAAATAAGAAAAAAGTTTTTCCAAAGACTGTCATCAGGATGTTCCCAATTCTTAACGCTGGTGAAAGTCAGTTTCGCGAGAACTGAACAGTCCGAGTACGGGAGCTTCCAACTGTTGCGAAGAGCTCATCTCGTACAAACCTTGATGGCAAGTCTTTTGGGGGAGAGCATTGAGATTTCGTCCCTCGCTTCCCCGCCTCCGTACCCGAGCGATTCGTCGTGCTCCACGTCCCCGCGCTCCAGCCTCTGCAGTGCAAGCGATCGCTTTCGTCACGTCATTGAGATTGCAAATAACAGGGAACCCTTGTCCGAGATCGTTGCACTGGGACAACCCGGTCACACCTGGGTGGCTGCGGACGCACCTCGAAGTATTCGCGAGTGAGTTTGGCATCGTTCGCTTCATTCTGCCATGCTCTGAAGATGAGGCGACCAACAGAAACCTCGTACACGTGTCGCAACATGTTGTACGCCACTGGAAAAAGCGAAAATTCAACATTATTGTGGATTATCATCAGCCCCTGCAACCCATTTTGGTGCCGTACTCAAGTGATGAACCCCAAGTCAATCCGTGCAACTCACTTGCTTGCCGTCCTTTTCTGAAGCGAAACCATTCCTAAAAGCAGAAAATCATGACTCATGCAGAAACAAAGTGTCTCGCTGGGGTCTCGACGTGTCACCGAAAAGGGAGGCAGAACTTTTGGCACACGAACTGACCATCCACTGCTTCACGTGCAGCCTGAGGACTCTCTCGTTGTGGTGGTTCACTGCGGAATCCAATCTCTCCTTCTGGCTCCTCTTTTTGCGCACTTTCAGCAGATGGAACTGCATCCAAAGCCTGCAGAACAAATAAACTTCATCTGTAGCACCAAACAACAAAAGCTTGCCGTCAGCTTTGGCTCACTTCAGTTCTTTCGAAAACAGGGCAATTCCACCCCAAGCAAGAACGTAGCATGAAAAGAGACCCTGCAAACACAAAGGTCCAGCGCTCACCTGAAGTAGTCCTGCTTGAGTTTCTGGTTGTAGTAACTGTGAGCTTTCTCGTACATTTCTGTGGAAGGCTGTGATTAAAATAAAACGATGGCAGACATCTCTTCTCGAAAAACTGCAGACACAGTAAACCACCGACTTGACAGTGGACATTATCCTTGGTTCAAAATTGAAAAAAAGTCGCTCCTTTGCACGAAAACGATTGGTTCTTGCCAAAGTGGTGTGATGGTGACAAATCACAAGAAGAGACGCATTCCCGCGCACGCAAAACAAAGGAATGAGTGCCCAGTTAGCATGCATAGAGACCAGAGGTGTCGAATGAAAAAGCAGCAAACACACAGAGAATGAATTGCGTGGGCCACAAATGTCAACGTCGCAAAGAACAAGTCGTGCAGTGAGGTTGACTGCAGTTTCTGTCAACGTCCGGTTCGAGAAACTGCAGAACACAATCTGTGTCAAGCAATTGTGCATCCTTGGTGCATATTCAAAGCAGACTTTGTGTCGTGCAGCATTGATCAAACGTGATGTCAATGATTGATACCTCATACTGGTCATAGCCTATGGCTCTCAACAGTCGCCTGAGCGATGGCACTACCTGTCAGGGCAACCAAATTCAAACATTTGGTGAAAAGCAAGTGCTGACTGCTTTCTCAAACGATTTGCACAGAATGAGGTGACTGATCGCATAAGGTTTGTGTTCGATGAACGGCTACACGGGCGGACGGACGGACGGACGGATGGACGGACGGACGGATGGACAGACGGACGGACGGACGGACAGACAGACAGACAGACAGACAGACAGACAGACAGACAGACAGACAGACAGACAGACAGACAGACAGACAGACAGTGTCAAGAAAGGAAACAATGTTATATTTTCCAGAACGTCGAACCGAACAAGAAAAGAAGACAAAAACACAAGGAAAAAACACTCAGAGTCGAGAGAATATGCGCAAAATATTGCTTGAGAGATGAAAAGACACTTGGTTCGCGCAGACATTACAACACACACGAGGCAGAAACAGCAGGAGAGTGAAATACATACCTCGTAGTCAAGCTTCAAAAGAGAAATAAGACTTCAATTGAGGGAAACTGTTCACACCTGCACGTGCCCGAGTCTGACAAAACGTTTGTGGAAAAAGAGAGTATCAAGATGAGTGCAATTTCACTGACCTGCATGTCTGGATCAAAAATGAAGTCAAGACTGCTTTCCTTCATGACCCGCATTGCTGGTTTCGCCGAAGCGTCTATAAAACTGTCCCTAGACAAGTAAATGTGTGTGGAAATTACTTGAGACTCCAACGACAAAACTCTCAACAATGACAAGGTTCTAGCAGTCTGAAAATACAGAAAACTTTGTTCAATACCAAAAGATCAAACAATGAACAGAGGAAATACTTTCAGTGATTTGTGAGTTGTTTTGGTTGTCATTTCTGAGAAATTTGGAATTTCAGTTTCTGCCCAGGCAGTGACGTGTTTTGTCAGTCTCAAGTGATTTCCTCAACAGATCGGTGAATGCTTTCACTACTGAGAAGTCCCAGCGCGTGTGGTTCCAAAATTTGTCAACCCCCATTTGCTGCAAGCGAAAAATAGAAAAAGAAAAAGCAAACCAACACAAAACCCTTGGTGACTCGCCCTGGCTCTCTCTGCCTCTGGCTTTGCCCCCTCTCTCACACACATACACACACTCTCTCTCTCTCTCTCTCTCTCTCTCTCTCTCACTTGTTTGGGCTCTCTGTCTCTCCGTGAGTCCGTCTCTCCGCTGATTGTCTTGAACTTTGTCAGACTCTGTTGGACTTTTCTCTCAGGGGGAGGGACAGAATCGGATCGTAAGCAATCTCACCACTCCAGATCGTCGAGTCCGTGTTGCTGCAGGTGGCGAAGTTTCTCCAGGATGAACTCGTAAGGGTCATCGGGACACATGATGGCCAACCCAGACAATAGAGCCTGCAAGAAGTGATCGATCCATCTCTGTTCATCTCAGCAGATCTGTCTCTCCCCAAGATGTCAAATACTCACGAACTGACTCTCTCTCTCTCTCTCTCTCTCTCTCTCTCTCTCTCTCGCTCACACACACACACACACACAAACACAAGGCAACTGCAGTGCGAAGTCCCTTGCGGCGTCGGTAATGTCGTCAATTCTTCCTTGTTCATCAATTCTTCCTTGTCTTCCTTGTCTTCCACCAGTTATGCTGTCTGCAGGGGGGGGGGGTCTGGCTACAGGAGGGTCTGACTGTTGGGGGGGGGTCAGGTAGGGGGAGGGGGTTGAGGGATGTGGGTTAGGGGGGAGGGGGCAGGAGACATTTCCATCCACCTGCCATATACTGCACTACCACGTGGTGCTTCACCCTAAAGGGACTTCGCACAATAAGAAGCAGTGCTCAAGGCAACTGTAGTGCGAAGTCCCTTGCAGCATCAGTAGTATCAATTCTTCCTTGTTCATCAATTCTTCCTTGTCCTCCTTGTCTTCCACCAGTCATGCTGGACCCCCCCTGAGGGGGTCCAGTGGGGGGAGGGGGTTGGGGAGGGGAGGGGGTTGGGGGGAGGGGGAGGGGTTTGGGGGGTTGGGGGAGGGGGAGAGGGGTCAGGGGAGGGGAGGGGGCAGGGGACATTTCATCCACCCTGCCATATACTGCACCGCCACATGGTGCTTCGCCCTAAAGGGACTTCGCACAATTAGATCCACGGGTGAAAAAGAGGAATTAGATTTTTTTTCCAGGCAGATGTGAAGCCAAATTCTTCATGGGCTTCTCAACGCAACGCGCACCTCGTAAATGTCTGGCAGCCTTTTGTCTCTCAAATAATTCTTCAGGTGAACATCTATTCGTCTCAGAGAAACTGCCATCTTCACAAAAAACTTTCCTTTCAGCAAAGAGAAACGCTGACAAGAAAAGGGAACTTGTGGAAACGCGCCTCCGCCAGGTTTGCGATGGCAACCTGTCGAGCCATAAGCGTGTTCCTGAAAGCAGACAAATCAAATTGGTCGACTTTTCCGTCAAACAGATCGAACCTCAGACTTGTGTATATGAGACTTTATTGATCTTTACTTTAAGCTACAGAAATTCTTTACTTTAGACATGGATGCAGAACAGCATGCAGATCTGCTGCAATACCTTGGCAAGCAGATCTGCCAGACGGACGAAACTGCAATTTGCGGTCGCGTGCTCAGCAGGTGCCCTTTTCTGGGTCGTTAACTGGAGTAGACGAGTTGTGAAATCTCCGTGCTCTTGACATCCTGTTTCTGGACTCCTTTCCAGTGCTGAAAATGGTGAGAAATGTTCAACTATATCGATAGTCAAAGAGACAAAAATCTGCATGGCAAACTTCCAATGTTTTGTGCCCAGCATGCGTGGACTACCAGCGGAATTGCCAAACATTAGATCGAGATCAAGAATGCAGAGTGGTGAACCTCAACGTCGGCATTTGTCTTTCTCATATCTTTTTCTGAAATGAGCTCAAATACCAAAATGTTTGAAATATCATCACAAATATGGTCTGGTTTTTCTTGCTGAAAATTGGAATTTTTGATTCAGAAAAGTTCACAGAGGAGATGTCTCGTATGTTCGTGAAGAGCAGTGGGAAAAGAGGACACCACAGATATAGGTCGACCGCGCAGTCTCGGCACGATGAATTTTTGTCGTTATTTCTTTCAAATTTGGAATTTCAAACAACAAATAGGCTCTTTTTCTTCTTTATAACTTGACCTAA
>JAAUXT010079580.1_pt1 | contig 24796 bp, 31 predicted proteins | sample 7278171 | NCBI WGS metagenome assembly JAAUXT01 (sample SAMN14350112, study PRJNA611818) | marine sediment metagenome | isolation source: surface marine sediment (1.8m) | place: French Polynesia: Moorea | collected 2018-08
AGTTCTCACACACTCTCTTGATGAGAGGAGGAGATGAACTTGTCTTGCCACTGCGTGGCTCGACAGTTCTGATATCTCCTCCTCTCATCTCGAGAGTAGTGCGAGAACTCCTCCGTATTCACCACAGGAAAGTGTTCGTTTGTGCTGTTCCAAGACTTCAAAGTTTGGCAATCAAAACGTTGGAGAAATGTTCCTTGGGGCCAGTCCTAGCTTCCTGTGGTGGACACCAAGTACCTGAACCGTACGCTGTGATGCAAAGCCAAAGAGCTGCAATGTGATACTCCCTTGTGGACTTCTTGGGTTGAGAACGTGGGTCACTGACGCTGTTTCCGTCTCGGCGTGTGCTGCCCGACGCAGTTCCTGACGGCACATCCTGCGTGTTGCATGACTGCGTCATGTATCCACCTGTCCACAGTGGACACGCTGACTGTGGCGCGAGATGGCACGGCGACGCACAGGAGAGGGGTCAAGATTGGACGTCCAAGATCCGGAGCTGCATGTGGAATGACTGTGTAGTTCGTGCAACAAGTGTGAAAATACAGTCTTGCGTTGTTTTGCGCTTTTGCACCGATTCGGACAACCAGTTTCATTGTCATTTCATCTGACCCCTGTCCGAATTTCTATTGGCTGTACGATGTCACGTGACCATTGTTCTGCGCCATCTCGTGGCCATCACCATGGATCATCAGTCTTGTTTTGTGCCCATGCTGTGTGGTTGTATTTTCGTGATGTCTACAATAAAAATGTTGATCATTGAACCATGTGTCAGTGGAGTCGAAGTTGTTGGGCGTGTTCCCGGTATGTACAGCTGTAAATGAATCAATTCGAGGTGCAACTGATATGCGGTACAAGTGCAAATTGAAGAATCTGAGTCACACCCCAAACTTGCCAAAAATTTGAGGGTATAGTCAGGAAATTTTTTGGTGGAAAACACCTCATCAGAGTGGAATGAAATGACACCATGTGCAAGCAACTTGTAGGGTACCCCAAGGGGTGTCTGCATGCACTTTGATTCTAGCCTGTGATGCCTGGAACAGGAGTCAAACTTTGATGTTTCATCAGTCAGTGACCCCAAAATCTGAAATTTTGAATGCCTCTCAAATCCCAACTGGGGCTTCAATTCCAGAACCAACCACTATTTTGTGTTCCTCTGGACCAGGAGATTCATTTTCAAGTGCAAATTGAAGAATCTGAGTCACGCCCCAACTTGCCAAAAATGCAAAGTGCCACACTCCTGCTGGCAGTGTGCAAACGATGCCTCACCCCCAATTCATACCGCGTGCATCAGCGCATCACGCACAGCTTTTCCGACATTCCGCACCATGCACCAGGACACATAAACTTGGGGTTGGAACCCACCTGTATTATGGTTGTACACTGTGAGTAAGTACATCAGTGTGAACACATCTACGTATTGCCACACCCCTCAGCATGGGTGAAACCCAATTTCTACAACTGTGCTGTCTCGATACGGCCTTTTCCTATTGAGCGACGCGTTGTGAGAGGTTGCGCTTCTCACACTCTACCGGGTGTGCGATCCCTGTACGTGGTGCACTGTGACCTGGGTGTGTGTACGTGCTGGCGCACGCGGTGTGTCGAGGGGTCACTGCACAGCAGCCAACCAAACTTCGCGCACAGCCTGAACCAACCAATCCGCTCCTCGCCCACAAGCGCGCGCGCATCACGTGATAAATGGAAGAACTCGAGTGCGTGCAGTTCGTTAGTTTTATTCTCTTGCAGGTTCCTTCTAAATGTACAGCCATTTCCATTACAATTGAGTAGCGAGACCGTTTTACTCGCGACCGACCCAGAGACCACATTCGCTGAAGCCCGCCTCCCAACCCTTCCCTCCCAATTTTGCGCTGCAGACGCAAAACCTTTTCGCCTTTTTGAAAGTAGAAATTCATTCAAAGTTTGTCGTACCCCCCTACCACCAGCGGTCGCCCCCTGCACCAATCGTGGATCCACCCAACAAAACGTCTCTGGGCTGTGGAACGCAACGCAGACGCATCCAGGGGGTGAACACAAAACGACTGCGGTGGTCTCTTTCACATTGCGGGTAATTGTGGTGTACAGAAATCAGGTCCACATCTTCTGAACAAGTCAGCATCTCTGTATGTGCTACAAGAAACGTACAAGAACGAGAAATTCTGCTGATGCGAAAAACGACAGCGGAGAGTACGAGTACGCGAGGGTTTGACTGCATGAACAGAGTTTCATTCGGTTTTCGTACAACACGGGTCAGTCCAACCCGATCCAGCAGTACACACGTAAGTCACACGCAACACACACCTCAATTCTGCCTGGATTTTCTGCTGTCAATGTCCTGCTGATACAATGGTAATCTCACACAAATACATGAAAAGCACCTCTTTGGGTGTGAAAATTGCGGGGCAAAAAGTGAGTTTTTGCGGGTGGACCCGCCATTCACTTCCAACATCACAACACCCTTCATTCTCTGTACGACTCAAAGTCCCCAGCTGGAAGTAAAATTTTAATTCGCACGTGAGGGGTCTATGACGTTGTTCTGTTACAAAGTGGGGCCAGCTGACAAGTGAAATACCATTCGGTTCCAACTGTATACAACGCACGAACTCATATAAATGCGGTGACGGCACCAGTCGCTGCCGGAAGCGTTCTTTGACATATATTGCTGAACATTCCATCAACATGTTGGCAGGATAAAGCAAGCACACACACACACACGCACACACACCTGTGACACATGTTCGGTTTCATGACGGTTAGCGTTGCGTTTTCAAAGCACGTGAAAACGAAAAACAGAAATTTGCGCACAAAAGGTAAACCCGTTTTCTTGGCTTCTTTCGTCATTGAGCAACCACACAATCTGTCGCCGCAAGACCTACGAGTACAAAGTCAATCTCCTTCCTACAAATCACTATGTTTTGGCCAGTTTCACACTGTACGCCACGTGTGTCGACCACTCTTGTTCAGGGGCACAGCACGTGCGTTGTCAAACAGGCGTGAGGAGTTTGCATATTTTGGTGTATGACGTCCTCCCCCGACATAATTGCACTGTCAGGGTGACATCTCCGATACTGGCCACTTTGACTCAAACTTGCTGGGCTGAAAACATCAGGGGGATGATTTCTTCCACACCAGCCGCATCTTTGTGAGGGCAGCAGACCGCAAGAGCGGAGACATTTCTGCTGCATCCAGTCACACAGAAACAAGAACACTGTTTCGTGTTCAGCAATCACACTTTCAAATATCCGTAAATGTCCGTGCAAAACAAGACGCGTACAGCGCGTGCACGTGCACCACCACGTTCACACGAAAAAGCAGCGAAACTTTTTTCACTCATATTTCGAGGGAAACTCTCACAATTCAAGATGAGGTTCGAGCCCACAATTGAACAGGCGAAACAAACACAGCAGCCTTTCCTCGAACGTTGCATACGACTTCACTGACTTCATTCGGAGAAGCAACTCATCCAGTGGGAATGAATCTGCCCCAGCAGGAGCAAGACTCAGCGCGCACAAACCTCAGCACCTTCTTGGCGAATCACAACCCTGTTTCCCGCGCGCGTGCGCACACAGGTCAAAAACACGTGCTCAGTGTCGGTGGGGAAGCAGAACATGCAGTTCAGTACAGTGGAGCAAGTGCTGCGCAGAGCTGTCACTGGGCAACACGATCAAGAAAAAAAAGAAGAGTCAAGTAGTGACGTACCCTTTTGAATGTACAGCGACACAGTGCATTCTGGTGTTCACATGAACGCGCCACGCTTTCTTCCAAAGTTCGTAGAAGATCATCATCAGAGTTCAGAGCATACACAGAATCCACGTTATCCTCACGTGTGTTCCACACCAGTTTCTCATCTCGTGCTATTACAACGAGACTCCAAGGAAACTGCAGGAACTGGGGATCACGTGGTACACAACGTGAGCTGGGTTTCTCTGTGATGACGATGCTCGGGTCTCTCCAGGTCACGTGCTCGTTCTGCTCGTTGGCCGCACCGCAGCGTCACGTGATCACGATGCCTTCGGCGCGGGTGGAATTTCACAGCTGTACAGGTTCTAGTTTCCGACAGTTTGTAGGTTTCACTCATCAGAGCGGAAAGGTCGGAAATCTCAACACCGATTCCGAACGGAAACAGCCGAAGCCCGGCCGAACCGTCGCCTGTCCAGGACACTTCATCGGAACGGTCCATTGGTATGTTGCAGGCTAGGTTGTGCGGGGCCTGGAGATTCCGAGTTTGAAATTGAGATCAACTCACTCATTGCATCCGGGAACACGTAGAAAAGGGAGATTCTGAAGTGCGTTTACGACAGGGCCTGGGAAAAGGCCGGGTGCCGGTCAGGCCTCGGGGTTAGGGCACCCACGAGTGAGAGGAACGGGATGTGGATGACCTGGTGGTGTCTTCGGGGCCTGGACCCTCATAAGGGGCACACCGGGTGGGGAAGGCGTGGAGGTTTCGTGGGTCCGGGGTTTGAGGGACCCCGGAAGCTCGACCACGTAGACAAGCCGGTGTGGTCGGGGGCCTCAGAAGGAGGGCGGGCCCGGCTGGTAGGGGAACGGGTTGCGGAGGACCTGGCCGGGCGGGCCCGGGGGCGGGGCGGGCGGGAGCCCCGGCCGGGAGATAAGTACGGGCTGCGGGTTGGGCCGCGGCACCAGCGAGTACACGATGGGCTGTGAGTTCTGCTGCATCATCTGCGGAGACGGCTGCATCAGGTTCGGGCCTCCAAACCGCATCTGCAAAACATTGTGTAATTTGATGCATCCAGTTTCAAAGAAACCACACAAACAAGAGGTCACAAATCACACAGTGTGATGTCTGGTGGACGTGACACTTAACATCGGTCGTGACTGTTTTGAATTTGCTGGGTTGTTCCAACCAGCCACAAATGTGCTGGCCAGTATGCCCAGAACAGGTCGACTGAATTATGCAAGACCCTGAAATGGACGTCGCACCAATGTCGAAAAGACCACACAAACTGATGATGCTGTGCACAGTTTCCAGGGCATTGGCCAATCAACACACACCACTCGATTTTAGTGTTGACGCAACGTTCAGCGAAACGTTGTTGCGCAATCTCCCTGTTGACTGATTCACAGACTGACGGACTGACTGACCTGCTGCGGGGAGGAGCGGAACGGCGGCATGTGCATACGGATGGCGGGCTGCGACGGCAGCAGGTTCAGCGAACCCGGCATCATCTGAAAACGAACCGACCCAAGTCACGTGTCTGTTGATGCGAATCTCACGGGAAGGTGCACACACGTGCATGCTCGCTGGAGCGTGTGACCTCACGTCCGTGTAATGAAATGGCCAGACACCCAAAATCAGGAGGCAAGGGGTGAGGGTCCCAAGCCTCTGCCCAAGGTCAGGCAGGTTTAGTGGCAGGCTCCTTGGCCCTCTTGCCCAGTACAGTACCTCTTTGTTTCAATTCTCACCTGAAATGGCTGGACACTCATCAAGGCTCAGAGTGTCTGGTGCCAACTGATCACATGTGAGTTGAAATGAGGAGGCACCCGTGTCAAAAATTTGGGGTATCTCCCCATTTCATTTCACCAGTGGTCATCATCTGATCACATGTTGCATAATCTCTGAACACCATCTGACCCGTTGTATGCGAAAATCTCGGTCTCAGACCTACAGAAAACCTGGGCTCACCTGGGAAGACGTCTGGAGGAACTGGACCGGACTCGGCCCGGAAGCCTGGCCCAGGCTCGCCGGCCGCTGCTCCTTGTGCGGCCGCGACGCTGCGTTCTGCGCCGACGTCCACAGCGCGTTCTGCAAAGGCGCAGCACACGTTACTGCCTCTCGCACACAACATTGCACAGTATAAGGGAAGAACGTCGTCACGTGAGGTTAAAATACGGAACAAAAGAGAGACTATGCAGGACCCTCATATGCATTTCACGCCAACGCCAATGTTGGAAACAGCACACAAAATGATGACGCTGTACACAGTTTCCATGGGACTGGCCAATTACCACATACTGCACGACGTTAGCATTGATGCGACGTTCAGTGAAACGTCGCTGCATAATCGCCCTTTGCCTCACAACCGCCTTGAACTCGCAGCCTGCGCCACCTTCTGTCACCACCAATTCGCCACGCCCCGCTCCACACCCACCTGCTCCGTGACTGTGGAGTCCGCCTCGGCGCCCTGCCCGTCCCCCGCCCCGGGGCCTCCTCCGCCGCTGCCCCCGCCCCCGCCGCCGGCGCCCGTGTCCTGCGTGCACGTCGCCATGTGCTGCGGCCAGTGCGACTGTTGACACGGGTAGTTGCAGTAACTCGTGTTCCAGCAGCAGTAGAACATCGCTTCCTTCCCGCACTGCGCGCACTGCGGACAAGAATAGAGGAGGCATAAGGCGGGTTCTCATTGGACGAATCATCATTGCTCTTGTTGAAACCCAGGCATTCAACACACAAACAACCCCGCTTCTACTTCTTCGAACACACACACATACACACACACACACACACACATTTTGTTTCTCACACCCACCACCTCACGATCATCTCACTTGTGTGCAACTTCGTCTCTTTCACCCTCCCCCCTTCACTCCGCCTCTCTTTCCTTCCAACTCACCCATTGCTTCTTTTTGGTTTCCTTCACCACCTCCTCGCGCTCCTTCGCGAAGCTCTTCTTGAGGTTCTCCATCTGCGTCACCTTTTCCCGCTCCAGTAGCAGCCGCTGCTCCGACAACACCAGGTCTGCGCACACGAAACGAGAAGCCATCACGCACAGGTTCTCATACTCCTCTCCAGAGGTGTTTTGGTTTTGCAGTGCACTCAGCAGAACCCCAAGGGAGGAAATGCATCAGTGTCGTGACTCAGAAATGCAACAGAAAATCTGGATCAGTCGCTTCGTGTTGTGAAGTCGGTGCAACGTGTTGATGTTTACTGACACACACACACACACGCACACACACACACGCACACACACACACGCACACACAGTTTCACGTCCGACACGCCACGTGTTCCACGACGCATCAGTGATGTCGCTGGCCTCACCGAAGTTGTGCTTCATTTCCTGTAGCTCCTGCTGGTGGCGCCACTGCATCCGCTCCGTCTCGAGCTGCAGCTGGTGGCTCACCGCCTGCAGGCAATCAGTCAATAATCAATCAATGACTGATAAACTGTTTCCGTTCTGGTTGTTTTGATTCTGAGGTTCTGATTCAACGATGTTTTGGTTCAATGGTTCTGGTCTCACCTTTTTCGCCTCTGCCGCCACCACCTCTTTGTACATGTCGACCATCACGCTGCGAACTCCCGCGATCGCCTGGAAAAACACAGCACGAGCGTTTTTTTTTATCGCTGCCATGAAATGCGCGGGTGTCTCGGAAGGACACACAATGTGGTGACTGAGAAGACAAAAGTCGTGTTCACCCTGGGAGTTTTTGGTCTTGTGTCGCGGACCCTACACAAGTGACAAAGTAGAGTCTTTTGACGGCGACGCAACAACGCACGAAACAAACAGCGACTTTGAGAACAAAGGATGAAACTTGTCACAGTCGCGTGAAAGTGACCGATGGACCAACAAGTCCACTGAAGACAAACATCTGTTCGACACAATTGTCCTCCCGCTTGTTTCGCTTCAAGACACACTCAAACCGGACTGACCTTCTCCACGTACTGCTGGAAGCCGAAATTGGCCGTTGCCGTGGAAACCAGTTGATCCACAAACGCTGTTCGCAGGCGTTCCCTCTGGGGGTCCAGGGCGGGGTCGTGCGCCGGCGGCGTCGCGACGCCAGCGTCTTTCCGCGAGGAACCGGAAGTTGGCGTCGTTGTCTTCCGCGCCGCCGGCAACTCGGTCTGGCCGGCTGCGTCAGCGTCTACGCCGTCGATTGGCTGGATCAGACCGCCAATACTCGGAGGCGTCATTGTTTCAGCCAGGCTGAAATACAGAGACACTGCAACATGCACTGATTCCAGAGACCAGCTCAATCACGTGAATGAACATACCACGTGATCTTGGCTCGGTGGATACTTGCCTCGAGAAAAGTTGACCACGAGAGAAGTGTTTCGTAGATCTACACCACATCTGTGGGACGCACCTCCCACCTCTCAGCCGCGTGTCAAAGCAGGAAGGCTGTCGACTCAGGATCACAACACGGTCCTCTTCGCTTGTTGACGAAAACACTTTGCCCTTATGTTTGTGTGGTTCAACAACTTATTTCTTGGGATACTATTCGTCGGGGTGGGGTGTGTGTCCCTCAGACCGTTCGGATCTGCTCCTGCTCTCTCACCTCTCACTCCTCTGCGCTGTGCCCGGTCTCTCTGCCTCCTCCACATCCATTGCCTCTTCTGTCTCTCCATTCTCCTTCACCTCCTCTGCTTTCTTCTGCCCATCTTGCTCCGTGCCTTCTTCCTCTCCATTGGTGTATTTCTCCGCTTCTCGCTGCTTCTGTCTCTCTTTCTCTCGTTTCTTCTTCTCTCGGATGTCTTGAATGTGAGACTTGTTCTGCTTGCGTCTCGCTGACCCGACCTCGCTCTGGAAATGTCACAAGGTCAATCTGGTGTCAAGGTCACTGAGCTCGAAAATCAAAATCTGGTGTCAAGATCCTGCACAAGAAGTCACTTCTGTTCGCAACAAAGCATTTCGACACTTCAGCGGAACCTCAATGTGTGTGTGTGTGTGTGTGTGTGTGTGTGTGTGTGTGTGTGACGTACGGCTTTTGAGCTCTCGCTGACGCTGCTCTCCCCAGACACGTTTGACGCTCGTCGCGCCACCACGCTGAAAGGTCAAAGTTCAAGGTCGAATCTCCAGACGAGTTGAGCTGCCTTCACATCTTGAGCAAAATCTTTTGACTTCACCGGTGACCATTTTTCACTGTTTGGCTGTTCAACTCCAACAACACAATTTGGTGTGAAATGTCTTGTTTTCCGCCACTTGGATTTGGACCGCTGAACAAAGAAGGACCACCATCAAGGCTGAAAACGCCCCTTGGTCGAAGCTCAACAGCTATACGCAGAAATCACGACAGAGCTCGAACGAGACAGATATACCTTTTCTTGAGCAGGTCTGTGAGGATGTCGGACGCCGCCTTGCCTCGCTTGCCCGATTTCCCGTCCACAGGGGAGGCGCGACCGGACGATGCTGCACCTGAACGAACAACGTCAACACGCACAAATACACACGTGCACTCGTGTACGGACATACAATTCTCCCCACCGGACAATCAACAAATCCATCCACGCTGAAAAGAGGTCTATACCCGCGCCTTCAAGTCCATGGTTCCAAACTGTGTTGGAAACGAACCACACAGTTCTGGAACAAAGTGCTTGCGCTGCGCTGCCGCACAAAACAGAGGGCGCCACCTACCGTCGTCGCTTGTCGTCGCCACCGACTCAGATCCGCTCTCCTCCTCTTCACTCTTCTCCTCCTCGCTCTTTTCTTCCTCTTCCTCCATGTCCGATTTCTGCGCAGGGCAAAATCAGGTCAAACTGGACCCGCGTGTTCAACGTGTGCCAGAAATCAGCCTTCCCCTCAACACACACACACACACACACACACACACACACACACACACACACACACACACACACACATACACACACACACACACACACACACACACACACACACACACACACACATACACACACACACATCTGTGGTGAAACAGTTTGGGCTTTCTCCATGCTTTGGTCGCCGATAGCCTTGCCCCTAAAAGCTTCGTGTTGCACAAGAACAAAGAATAGTTTATGCAAGGAAATGAGCGACAACAGAAGACGCCACTCACCAGGTCCTCTGCGTCCACGCCCAGTTTCGCCTTGCACGATTCCACCAGGTTCTCCAGAAACGGGTTCTTCTTTGAGGGTCCCGCGCCGCTCCCTCCACCAGGGGGCTTCTCCGCCTCACCCTCACCCGCTCCTTTCTCCCCAGCCCTCGGACTCTTGGTCTTGTTGCTGACGTCAGCATTTTCATCTCGGCTTGTGTCATCAACATCAGCTGTATTTTCAGCCTCTGCCTTGGCAGCGTTACTTTGCTTTGATCTGGCAACATCTGACTCAGCACTTTTGTTCCCAGCCTCGATGCTGACGTCATCATCTCCGTCCATGTCATTCACAGCGAGACTGAAGCTTCTCAGGGCAGCGAGGTCCCCATCGCTCTCCGTGTGGAAGGACTTGTCTCCCTCCTCACTCTCCGCCGACTCCTCCAAACTCGTGTTGTGAGCTGCGGAGCCTCGCGCAGTTTGGCTCGAGTCTTTATGAACACTTTCGTGGTCAGAGTGTCCTTCGTCAACCGTGTCACCGGCTTCCTTTTCCACCTCTTTGTCACTTTCCTCAGTTTTTTGCCCCCCATCTTCAGGTTTCTCTGTCATTTCCTGGCCCTCGTGAGCTTTGTCAGTCATTTCCGAACTCTCTTCGTGTTTGTCAGTGATATCAGCTGTGCTGACATCCTGCGTGACTTCAGCTGTCTCTATCGCGTCTCCAGACTCATTCATCTCCACTGTTACCATGGTGAAATCTGCGTCTCCGTCAGTGTCGTCTTTCTCCGACGCATCTTCGTGTGTTTCCGTCTGTTCTTCGGGTGTTTCCGCCTCCTCGTCCACGTTGTCCGGCGTGTCGTGCCTCACGATGGGAAGATCCTCGTCCGGGTCGGACTCGTGGACCGGATCCGGCCGAACTTTGACGAGCGCACTTTCGCTGATCTCTGTTTCCTCTTCTTCCTCCTCCTCGTTCTCTTTGGTGTCTTCGTCCTTTGCTTCTTGGTCTTCATTTTCAACATCAGTGGTTGGTTCACCTGAACAAGGGAAGGAAGAACGTAAAAGCTGTTCGAGTGGATATTTCTGTGTGTATGTAGCAAGAAAATCACTGTGTTTAGGACGACTCGTCATTCTTCGTGAGCTTCACAAGTGCAATTGTGACTAGACGGAAGCGCGATTTGCTTTCACACGCGACATCATAACCAGGTGTTGCGTCTCACAAGCCCGTGTGGACTGTGCAGCTTGCCCAGATCAGTGAGGTACCTGGAACCCGTGGATTTATGTGTCTATTCCACGGGTGCGCGGCTGCAAAGACCACGAGTCTGGCAAGCCTGCGCATCGAAAGAGCCCGCCCCACCTTTGCAAAGTTGTTTCCCTTGGTTTTGCCCCTACATGCTCCCTACCCCCCCCCCCCTGGATCCGCTGGAGATGACCGACCTTCCGCCGCCGTCGCTTCCGGGTCCGCCGCGTCACCGTTCTCCTCCATCGGCTCCTCCGGCTCCCCGAACACTGAAGCAAGCTGATCGCCGATTGGTTCATCGTCTTCCTCCTCGGCATCACTTTTCGGCGAATCAGGCTTGTCATTTGAAGCTCCCGCCGACGTGCGGCTGAGACGAGCCCTCCGATTGGCCGCCAAATTGCTGTATTTGTTTCTAAGACCTGGAATGAAACACCACAGGTTATCTTGCGGCTGTGTGTGCTGCGAGTGCTGTTCAAGAACAACTGTCAACTCCATGCAGTACACTGCCTTGTCTTTCACCACACACACACACACACACACACACACGCACGTACGTACCTGATGCTGCTTTCGTCGCAGTTGCACTCTTCAGTAGCAGAGCCTGGCTGTACGCCCGCTTCGCGAGCGGCGCTTTGGTAAAAAACTTTTTCCCACCAGAGGGCGGGGACCTCGCCATTTCCGGTTGCGTCCTCGACCCTGGAGACGTGAAGCGCGGTTTCTTGGCGGGTTTCTCTGGCGACGGGCGTGTCAGTTCGATTTTTCCCGGCCTGAGAGCAAATCAATCAACGTTCTGAATCATGGCAATAGAAGCTGTAAGTCCAACGCCAAGAAGTTCCCGTCCGCTTTTGCGGCCGTGGCTATGTTCGATTCGGCGCACCATGCCCAACCAAACGCACCGCCGTCCTCCCTTGGCCCAATGGAAGACTGTGCATTCACAGCCAAAGGTTGTTCGGCAGAAATTCCGTACCTATTGCAGTGCTGTGTTTGAAAACACGTGCGCTTTTGGGCGAATAGCTTTTTTACCAGGACCAATCGTAGAACGTGCAATCTGTGAGCACAGGTGTCACAAACCCAACACAGCGAAAGGCGGTGGCTTTTTTGCATTTGGAAGAGCCATCATGCTCTGAACCCAGCCACTTCCCATTGGTTTCCGTGTGCATTGACCCACTGAATCGAACACGCCCTGTGACCGGGGGTCTTTACCTGAATTTCTCTGGGCAGAAGGGATCCGCAGGGTCGTACTGCTGCTTGAAGGACGAGTAGGTGAAGGAACCGTATTTCTCCTTTATCCTGCGGGCAAGAGAAAACACGTGCTCAACCGCGGGTGGCCAGTGCGCAGAGGTGTGTGTGTGTGTGTGTGTGTGTGTGTGTGTGCGCGGAGGAAATAGCCCTTCTGTGTGTGTGTGTGTGTGTACACGTGTGTGTGTGTGCGTTGTGTGTGTGTGTGTGTGTGTGCATGCGTGACGACACTCCTCTCAGCAGGCGTTCAGCAAGAGTAGGCACACGAACACATATTTGAGGCTCACTGGTAAACACGCCATTTCACAGGTGCTTGCCCACCATGTGCGTGTGGTGTGTGCGCGCGTGTGTGTGTGCTTGATCGTCATCGTGTGTGAACCCTGCGCACGCGCATGCGCGTTACAAGAAGCTTCACCTGTTGATGTGCGTCCGAAGTTCAGCCATAGACTCGTCGAAGCCCCATTTCTTCTGCTTCACGGGGACCGGAGGATCCTTGGAGAGCAGGTACACTTGCGACACTGGCACCCACGACCTGAATAACAAGCACGTGACAACTCAATCACGTGTCGCTTCACAAACCAGTCACCACAAGCAAGTCCCAGAAAACCAAGTGACCACAAATTCGCAGGCAAAGGGCATCTCCAGTGCGGAATCAAGGGTAGCGTTTGATTTATTACTGTCAATCGATTGCAATTTCGGAATGGCCCTTCCATGGCACAGAGTGGAATGGCCAAGATCAATCTGGAATGGCCAGAATTGCACAAATCCTGTTCTTTTTGTGCATTCCAAAGTATTCCGGATGGACGGAAGGGCAAATTGAACGCTACCAAGCTGGCATCTCATCGTAGGATATTGACCTCACATGATGACGTCACCCACCTGTCATGCGCACCGAAGAACCGGACGTCGACCTGCCCCGAGACTTCACGCAGCGCCTTGGCGGGCCAGAACGGATACCCCTTCAGCCGTGCCCAGATGAGCGTGTGCGGGGGTTTCTGAAACCACAGCGCGCGGGTCTACACGCCTCCGAAAACAACCAGCAAAAGTGCACGTCAGCGCATCGCGTTGTGAAAATAACTGCAATGACTGCATGACTTACACAGGGCTCGCAGAACCAGTTGTTGTTCTTCTTGAGGTACGAGTTGAGGTAGCACTCGGGACACACCTCGATCTCACTCGTCTCGTGCTTCGCGATCTTCACGATCAGCTTCGCCGCTGACGTCAGTTTCCCGCCACCTGCGAAAACGAGTGCGACCTTCCGTTTCCCGCCAACTGCAGAAACATCGGCGGCCGGGGCGCAAGACCTCGGACACTCAGTCCGTCAATTCGGAGAGCTCGTCGTGCCGACACGTGACTTCTCCCGCAGTCCAACCCCTCACCCCAGTCTCACACTCCAGCGCACAAATGGTTTTCAACGTGCCAGCCCCCAACGCCAGGGTGGACCCGCCAGAAACGCAGACGATACGTCAGTGAGCGGCGCCTCACGTACCTCCGTTGAAGATGACAGAGTTGTGCAGGATCCACTTGACGTCTGCGAGGAACGACTCGGTCGAGCCGTACAGCTTCTGCTTGATATTCTGCAACACACAAACACGTGGTAAACACGTGGCCCGTGAACGAACACATGGTCATCACAGCGTGACGGCGAGAAACCAGTGCCACTCAGCCTGCCGTGTCACGCCCTGTCTTCAAGACATCAACAAATCCACTACAAACATCTCTCCCCACACCTGCCCCAAAAGAACACACAAACGCTTCCATCTCACCCCTCCCCCCCCTCTTGGCCTCCAGTTTTCTTCCCCTCCCTCCGCAGCAGCTCCCCCGCCCACCGGTGTCGCACCCAATTCCCAGGCACGCGCACGCGTCTGCGCACGCGCAGCTCACCTTCTCGATCTGATCGATGTCGACCGGGTTCACGACGTAGTCGCTGTAGTCCGGGAACTCGGACGCGTCCACAGGCTTCTGGAACGGCCGCGACTGCAAGTCGGGAAACTCAACTTTGAGCAGCCTCTTGGTTCTCTCTGCAGGATGCCAGATTCTCCAGGAATTACCTCGTTCACACTCACTTCAGACATCAAAGCCCCGTTTTCGCCTGTGTGCCTAAGCCCCCTGTTCACACTCAACCCTGACCCACATGTGCCTACAAAACCAGCTTGAGTGCGGCGGCGTGCGCCCTGTTGCTCGTCAATGAGAGCCCACTGCAGCCCCTGGTTGGCTCTCCCTGCAGACTCACCCCGGAGTGCTTGACGCGTGTGATGGCGAACGTGAGTGCCATGCAGAACTGATCTGTCGACAGCTTCTTCATCGCCGTGCTCTGCGTGTCCACGCACTCTGCCCGCATGATTTTCTGCAAACGCACAAGAAAGTGAACACGCATTATGTATCTGAGAGCAAACACAGGGACCTCAGGTTGAGTGTGCCAGACGTCCCATTCGTGCGCCAGACAGAAGCGAAGGGACGCCGCAAGGAAAGCCTGGCCTTGCGAACAGGCTGTCCCGATACCCGACACGGGAAGCAAGTGTGTGAACCCGTTGCCTCAGTAAGGACCAGCTGTCCCTCCGAGCCACGCCCCACCACATCAGATCTTGGCCGGAGAACCTCATGCTCAGTCAAAGGCCCTTGAATCAGCTTGAAAACTTGTCCTTGGGTCAGTTGTCCTGAAGTACTGGGAAAGTACCTCGAACCTCAAAAGGACCTCATATGAGAGGTACCTGGTATCGTTGATTCCGGTCAAACTCACCTCACATTCAGGGCAGACCCAGTCCTCGGAGGCGGGTGTGAGTCCCAGGCATTTGGAGTGGTAGGCCCGGGGACACAGCTCACACGTGATGAGGGCTTCCCCCGTCTTCAGGGAATCCCCCGCTTTGTGGCACATCCAGCAGTAGAAATCCTTCTCCTCCTGTAAGCACAACCAGAAGGATCTGAGTGAGTGAGTGAGTGAGTGAGTGAGTGAGTGAGTGAGTGAGTGAGTGAGTGAGTGAGTGAGTGAGTGAGTGAGTGAGTGAGTGAGTGAGTGAGTGCGTGTGTGTGTGTGTCTGCGTGTGTGGACAGCGAGCGAACTCGGACAGAACTGTCCACAGTTTTCAGGGAAACGGGGCCTGAACTGCGCCAAATCGAACGCAGCCGCAGCCGGCAGCAGACAACAGGACGCGGACGCAGCGCGACTCACCTCTCCGTCCGGCGTGTCCTTCATGGTTCTGCGCTTGCGCGGCGGCGACTCGGAGCGGGCACCCGTCGACGACGCCGCGGACGACGCCACCGAGTCGGCATCGCGCTCCTGCGCCGTCCGCTTCCGGTCTGCGAGACACAGAGGCGACAATGTGACCTTTGTTTCCGTGGCAACCAAGGTAAAGATTCACAACATTGCGAAACGCATCACACTCAGAACAGACTTGAGTCAACGTCACAAACAAAGCAGTGTTTGGCGACCAGCGGAGGACTGGTGCAATTGTAGATTCCACGGGTGCTCAACGTTCCTTTTCCATCACCTTCACCCTCACCACTGCAGCGCTTGGCTTTTCATGCCTGCAGTGCACCACACTGCATCCCCAAACACACCTGCTTTGGACCGGAACACGGTGCTGCCCTCGTCGGACCCAGGACTTTGGTGCTGTCCTCTCGTGACGCGCGTGCGGCCTGGCGGCGTTCCCAGCGACGCCCGCGTCCGTGTCTTCACACCGGAAGTGGGTGTCCCCGGCGTTGACGGGGAACTCTCTGGAAAATGGCAAAACATCCCTGTTACCAACATGGAAGTTTGAAACAGAGAAGCCCGGCTGAATTCAAACGCAGGAACAAAGAACAAAGTTTCATCGCTCTTGCCGAAGGAATGTCTCCAAACACAAATTCATGACAGAAGCACCGGGGAAGGTGCAACGAAACCAATCAGTGTGTTTTCCGCTTGAAACGCTCAAGCCAAGTCGACACCGAGCGCGTCTGTGGAACGCAAACAAACGACGCCACCTCTCTCTTCTCACTGCATGAAAGCGAACCAAGCGGCTACGACAAAGAGACCACACACCACAGCAACATCATTGGATAATCAATCAGAGGTAAATGTAGGACAGAGCAATGGATCATTCGGTGATTCCAAATAGGTTTTGTCTTCATCATTTCAACCAAGAGTACAAGAAACGCGCTGCCTTTTTCAGGTTCGCAAAACAAGAGCGGATCCCAGAAACCGATTGACACTGTTTGCCCCGCAAAAACAAACACCACATGTGCAGTTTGTTGATGTTTCAATGTTTGGATGAGCTGCACACTCCCGACATATCCGCCCTGTCACAAGTTGCGTACGACAGGCAGGTGGAGCTACGACACCTCAACACATCCGGAACCACACCGACTACAGACCACACCAACAGACACCACGCCAGCTACAAGCAATTCGCGAAACGTGCTTCAAACCGACACGTGCCGAGGGCCATGAGCGAACCGGAAAAAATTGCTGCAAACTGCATTCCAACAATCGTTCTGGCGGGAGACTGAGGAGACACACACACGCAAGAACGCACACGCGTGCGCATGTTCGTGAGTACGTACCGCGGACACAGACAGAGACACCAATGCACTCAGAAAGCACGCGCAAGCATTCAAGCATTCCAAACACCAAGTCAGTGGCAGATGCTTGGTCACGTGATTCACGCACGTGAATTGACGCGAGGCAGCCATGTCACATATTTCTTTGTGTGTCATGCAGTCCTGTGACGTGCTCTGTTTACTTACGCGGAGTGAGCCTGCAGTCCCTCAGCACGATCACTGCGGATTCTACAGCGACACACAAACCAAACTCGTCAAGTCTCCAGTCAAATCTCGCCAGTCTCGAGATCAAAGCGAGAGAATTTCGCTGGGCCTTTGCCTTGAGGACTTCACTTCGCACTTCAACTTTTCAACTCAGGAAAAGACTGGACATTTGAATTCAATTTCATTCAGAAGAACATGACGTGTGCGACTATTGGACCGCGCGTCTGAAACTGCGTCTTCTGCGGACCCGCACTGAGCTGTGGTCAGAACTTTCACCGGACAACGCAACACTGAAGGGAGCTTCCCCCATTGACACACAACAGAAGGGTCAGAAACAAAAGAGGAACTGCAGCAGCAAAGCTGCAGTTGAGTGGAGTGAATCTCAAAAGCATTCAGGTCGGGTTCACACTGGATGCGTCACGCGTTTAGCGAGTCAAGGCGGGTCACGCCAGACACATCCAGTGAGAACGAGGCCTTCAGAACCTTCACCCGTGCGAGGCGTGCGACGCTGCAGCGGCAATGCGCGTGAATCAACACACGAAGCTGTCTGTCCCGCGCAGAAAGAAACGCAAACGACTCCGTGTTCTCTAACACAGTACACACAGCAAACTGTGCCCCCAGCGCTTCAGCACACGAGGCTGTTCTGATTCTCAACAATTACCTTTTATTTCTGCTCCCGAGCTGGATTTTCTTCTCCCAGCAGCGGCATCTGGAACGAAAGAGCTGCATGAACTGTGCACTGTGTCCCCTGTGCTATTTCGTGGCAGTTTGGCTTCTGCAGTCACGTGTGTGGTTATCAGCGCTTAGCAAATAGAACGCACCCAGATAAGGATACCCCTCGCCAAAACGCTCTAGTGGAATGTGTTCTGTTGAGAAAGCGAGTGACGTGTGAGACTAAGCACGCATGTGTAGTGTGTGTGTGTGTGTGTGTGTGTGTGTGTGTGTGTGTGTGTTCCGTTGTCCTCACGTGGATGCAAAGATCTGCGAGCTCCACACACTTCCGCATTCGGACCTTCCCTGTGTGTATGTGTGTCCGTTGGCAGAAGTGTCTGTGTCCCACCACCTGCCTGTGCCTCTCTGCCTGGGCATGTCAGTGCAAGCTGTTGGTGTGTGTGTCCGTGTGCCCCCTGAACACGTACCGTCGCCCGAGCCGCCGCCCGGAGGTTTGACCTGTGACCTGCGGCGCAGCGGGCGTCCCTCGCGCGCTTCGCCCGCGTCCTCGGCGACGCCCGTCTCCATGGCAACGTCTCCGTCACCTGACGTGCCTCCAGCTTCAACACGAGACAGTCACAGATGCACCAAGTGAGGCGCGAACAAGGAACCGATTTCTTCAGTTGCAGAAAGAATTGACTCCTGGTGTTGCAGAAGAAATCGATCTCATTCACAGCAAACGGTCGGGTTTTCAGGTCCACCAAAGCGACACCCAGAACTTCCAACCAAAACAAACACAATGCTAACACCACTCTCCTTCGCTTCAGGGAGGGAGGGGTCTTACCGTTCAGGGGTTCCCACATCTCTACAACACTGTCATTCACAAACTGAATCCATTAGATCACGCTGTTTGATTATCATGACTAGAGCCACCCGTTATTTCTTTGTGTGGTTTCTTTGCAACGGTTGACGCGTGGAGTGACCCTGGCCCGACGTTGGGTGGGCACGTCATGTGACCCACACGTGACACACGTAGCGTCACTCTCGTGACGCACCTTTTCGGCGAGTGACGATGCCCGACATGACGCTGTCGCTCACGTTACGTTTCGTTCTCAGCAGCGGCGCGTTCTGGTTGCGATGGATCTGCTGGCGCCGGTGGAATCTGAAAGGTCAACAAACATCACAGTTGAGGGTGAAAGCGCCACGAACGACGTCAGGACCAGTCATACGCTGTGCCAAGCAGCTGGAAAGGGGAAAGGAAAGAGACTGACGCAAACGATCATGCTCCGAGACCGACATGCACGGACACGGGCACACACACACACACACACACACACACACACACACACACACACACACCGGTACACACAGACACGAGCACACACACACACACACACACACACACACACACACACACACACACACACGAGACACATCTCTGATCAGCAGGGATCCAATCACGGGATCAGCACGTGCAGCTGCGTCCCACGCAGCAGAAAACGCTCCTCAGACAGCGCGCGTCCGTCAACATGTGACCTGGATCTCCATGGAAACAGCCACTTGCAAATAAACTTCGACCCCAGTTGTTTTCACACCACACCGTTTCACCCTTCAATTGCTGAGTGATACTGCGTGATTCCATGCCCAACTCAGTTTGATTGTTGCCAACTCTCGTCAAACTGTTGCCTCGTGCTGAGGGATGTTGAAAACCAGCGCACATGTTGCCCAGCATGACCTGCCGGCCAACACATGATGATGTTTGATGTTCATACACGAAGTTCACACAGCAGCAAACGCACCACAGGCACGTTTCATCGCCCGAAGCCACACACGCGCTGCAGAGCGTTGCAAAAACATTCACTGGAAGAGAGTGGCGGCGCAGGTGGAATGTTGCGGTCGCATTGCTCGATGCAGCTGAATGAGGATGGGCAACTGTTTCTTCATTGACAACTGATCCACATACTCGTACCAAACAGCAGTACTCAATTCCTGAGGAATGGCCATTGGTGGGACTGGCGCAAAACAGCGTGATGCTTTTGATCCAGGGAAATCTTCCTTCGCCCCCCCCCCCCCATGAAGCTCAAACCACGGACTTCGACGTGTGGGCGGCTGTGGCTCAATCTTCCAGATTCAGTTCGCTACAAACTCCTCAAACGGATCAACGGGGATTTCCACACTGCTGGAGTTCACCACGAGACACACTGACCCAGCTGCACAAGATTTCCAAGCCTGTAGTATTCCTCACGTGCGGTTTTCAGTCTTTTTACACATTGATCTTCCCTCCAAGAATGCGCATTTTTCCATGCCCACATATGTCCAACAACTGCTGCATGCTCCTTCAGGGCGACCCACAACAAGACAGCAGTTGAACAGACACATGGTGAGGCTTGTGCTTGAGTCAGACCTCCCCTGAAATTCTCCTGTCAGTTCCAATATCCAACGAAGCAGCGTCACCTCCACGTCTGATGCGACGCAAGACGCACTCAGCGCTTGTGAAGCGACGCGCTTGGGAAACAACGTGTGACGCACCCAGTGTGCAGTCTGAAACCAAGGAGTTTCCTTCTCGTTGTGTTGTTGTGTCAACACGCAACCTGCTTCCGGCCTTCACGCGAATTCTGTCGTCAGTTATCACGCGAAGATAACCTTTTCCGCCAAAAGAAAAACACGATGTCAGAAGCTGACATCCACAAAACTGAGTTTTTTCCGTGACAACCAATGTCCTGTATTCGCAACTCGTGCCAGACGAACCAACACGGGACCCGTCAAAAGAGGCCAGACCACGTCACGTATAGTCTGCGAGTCAGTGAAACGCTGCTTGCTCCTGAGCCACAAACCGCGGCCTTGCAGCCACTTCAACGTCAAAAGCCGCAGGATTCGGCCTGTCAGTCGTCTTCTCACCCGGGCATTCTCACTGCTCACACACACACACACACACACACACCAGCCAGCTCATGATCCACAACTGGGAGAAACACAAGATCAAAGACCCAGAACTCAAGGTGAGGGACACACACACACACACACACACACACACACACACACACACACACACACACACACACGAACTGCAGCCATGATCTATCTACAACTGGAAGAAACACATAACTGCGTGCCTCATTCTTGGGCAAAATTCAAGAATGCACCCCAAGTTGGCTTCGGTGACAGTGCAACACCGACTCCTCAGGACGACGGTGTAAAACGACTCTCTTACGTCTTCACAACTCACCTGGAACAACTCACTGTGTGTGCCACTCTCGTCCACCGCAAAACGACTCGGCTGATGTCACCTCAGAACCTGAAATGAGACAACACACGAGTTCAAGACAAGCAAAATGGTGGCTCAGTTCAACGTCCTTGAACACCACGTTTTCATTGAATTCGGCGTGACGCATTCTGTGGCGTCCACAGCCACACGACTGAGTGAATTGGCGAACGCCACTCACCGGTATTGGGTGATCGAATTGACCAGCCACATGTCCTTGTGTGGAGCGGTTTCCAAAGGACACGTGACCAGCAGAACACACTGCGCATGTCCAGTGCGAAAACGAGGGGGGAAATGGTGCGTGCATCACGGAGTGCACAAAAACATCGCAGTGTTGTCACGACACAACAACTCCTGCAGATCTCAGACAGAACTTCACTTCGTCTGCAGAAGGGCCTCACCGACCTCGCTCAAGTTACCTGACCGCTTGACAACTCACCTTGTCCTGAAAAACACTGGAGTTTCCAGGAGTTCCACAACTCGCGGTGTCAGCACGATGCTTCCTGTACGGTAACCATGTTCCGCGCGCAAATTTTGCAACGTGTTTGACATGTGCGTGTGCCTGCTGTAGTTCAACGGCCTGGCTGTTTGGTCTCCAGCTGGGAGCGCGTGGTAAGTAGGTCAGTGGGCGGGGCCTCGCACTTCTTATCGGCGCTCGCCATGGAAACGCTGGCTGCGAGCCAGATCCTCAGAGGCTCAGACGTCTGAAACTCATCATGATCAAAGTGCGAAAACACAACACACACACGGTGAGGCCCTCAGGCGTTGTGAAACTCGTAGTTCAAAACAATTTTTGTGTTCACGACACCGTGCAACTCGAGGACTCTGAACTTTTAGTATCCACCCTTGCACGGCAAATTTGAGGAAGAGAGGTTCACCACCTGTGCCAGTCAACTGTGCGAACTGCCTCGGTCTGTTTGAACAAACGTTCCTCTGTTTACAACAAGCCAGACTTCGGCAGGGCATTTGGCTTTTGAAATGGCAAATAAAGAAGTGGAAATTGCTGCGGTGAGGTCGTCTTGAAACCACGCATGACACGATTCCTCTGGATGTTGCATTCCAGATGGACCATTTCGACTGCGTCTGTATCGGCAGAATCCGATCAAAGTGAAACACGGCCAGCCCCAACTGCAGAGTTTACAACTGAAGGCTCGTTGGTAAACCGCTGAACCAATGGTTGTGTGGGGTGATTGCGCACCGATGGTGGAAATTTCGAAGCCATCTTGACCACGAGCGACCTTCCGTCGAACCGAACTCCGCCTTCCTCAGCTTTTCGGATTTGCCGAAATGTGGAAGAAGCGAGGCTTGTCGCCTGGACAAACAAATCCCACCGGCCAAGCGAACCTTGGAAATCCTCGTCATCGCTGTGCCATAATTCTGACGACCGAGTCCCAGAGGAAAAGCAGCGTCTGGCTTGGGTCACTTCAATTTTCTGCAGTGACAGCAACGTACGAGAAGCCTCCTGCAGCTTTATAACGCAAACGCTCTTTGGTGAATGCAACGTAAGTCTCAGCAAAACATTTTCCGGTGTTGATCTGTGAAGAACACAGCACACATCACGGTTGTGACAAGATCAACCCAGTTCAGTGTCAGCCTCACAACCCTGTTGAACAGGAATTTGTCAGTTTGTCCAGCGAATTGAAATGGCGCTACACTCACCCACCAACACTCGCACGCGTACGCACACACACCAGAGGACCGAGACACTTCAGATGGAAACCCGGATTGTCTCGGCTGTTTCACACCTGGGTGTGACACCCAAGCTACAAGTGCAGTTGACACAGCTCAACAGCTGACAGTGTCTTCCTTTTCAAAGTCGGACTTCGAGAAAATTTCGAAACGGACAAAAGGGCCTGCACTGGTGGACTGAGTGAACCAAAGTTGTCACGGTTCGACACTTCTTTTCTTTCAGTCGAGGCGGGATTTTGGGCTGACAGCATGTTACACTGAAGACCAAAAAGTCCAACAACAATTCACAAAACACATCTCATAAACAAATCTTTCCAATCGTACAGTTATTCAGAAGAACATTGTGGGATTGACCAAAATGAAACAACTTACATCTCAAGGAAAAACATTCGTATTCTGTCTTCCTACATGGGCGCAGACATCTTGAATACATTCAGATGTAACGACGCTTGTGATTGGACGAAGCGAAAACTCTAAACACACGTCATCCCACATCCAAACTCAACGCGCGTTCAACATCTTCAAAAGTATCAGAAATGGATTTTGAGGACTTGTTAGAATTGTTAGAGTTGTGTAGGTGGCTGTACCAACGTTGTGTCAGATGGATGGGTGAGTCGCCGCAGATTTGACCACTGGATCACATGTCATGAGCCTGTGTTCAGCCCAGCATGAGGGACGTTCGATGTGACACAAGAGAAGCAGTGCACAGGGCAACTGCAAACTGTGCGATGTCCCTGGTGCGTCATGGGGGGGGGGGAGGTGCAACATGGGGGATGGGATGTCTTGCTTGAGATGCTGAAGAGCAGATGATAGCTTCTTTCTTGGAGATTTGGATGGAAGAAACTGACAAAAGTTTCCTCTCTGGGTTCTTCTATGGCCAGATGGAGGCTGGGCAGGGTGAGACATGATGCCATTGTGCGAAGTCCCTTCAGGGCGAAGCACCATGTGGTAGTGCAGTATATGGCAAGGTGGATGAAATGTCCCCTGCCCCCTCCCCCTCAACCCCCTACCCCTCCCCCAAACCCCAGCCCCCTCCCCCCACACCCAGACCCCCTGCCCCCAGACCCCCCCTGCAGCCTGCATGACTTGTGGAAGACAAGGAGGATAAGGAAGAACCAACGACATAGCTGGCAAGGGACTTCCCACTGCAGTTGCCTTGAGCACTGCTTCTTGTTGATTCTGTGAGGAAGTCCAAAGGCCCTGAAGTGATTTGGTTGGGTAAGATATCAAAAGGAAAACTAGTCGGCCACTGGAGCTGGTTGGCCACTGGATCTTTGCTCTACACGTGGATACAAACATGGGGTGTGCAATAGGGGGTGAGGGACATGGGGATGTCTTGCCTGAGATGTCATACAAATGTAGGGGGTGAAATATGGGGGAGAGGTGCAGCTTACCTCTTGAAAGACTGATGAGAAATGACTGAAAATGTGTTTCAATCACTTCCTTTGAATACCAAAAAGTGTAGGGGGTACAATAGAGGGGGTGCATATGTGGCCACACAGGAGTTTGCCAAGTCGTGTGACACATGAAATTGAAGTTCTCAATCACAAAAAGAATGTTTTCTCAAGAGGCTGTTGCAGGTAGACCGGTGGATCTCAGTACTCCACGGACCATTCATGCTTTGCGCCATGTTCTTCCAAACTGGCACCCAAAAATGTTCAGGCGGGAAGGAGACCAGCAGTAGGTTTCTCTGACGTTTTGAATTTTGTATTTTTCTGTCCATGGGCTGCAGATCATATTTATGTCCTTGAAATGTGTGAACATTTGAGAAGACTTGTGTTGAACTTTGGTCTGACTGTGCAATCGCAAATGTTTTGCATTCTGTGAGGTTTGGGAATTGCACTGGGGTTTATTTTGTGAATCAAAATGGTGTATGGGGAAGGAAGAAACGTGTGTTGGTGCTTGTGTCTCAAAAAAATGTTTTGTGCACGCATGATATTTCACAGGCCGCTTCGCTCTGTCCAAACCTCGGTCCTTCCTCGATCCATGCACTGAAATGGACTTTCCAGAGGTTGATCCAGGCATTCCGACTCTCTGTCCCCTTGCTTTGTTGTGCGAAGTCCCTTCAGGGCGAAGCACCATGTGGTAGTGCAGTACGAGGTTGAGTCAACAAATTCGTGGATTACCATGGTTGGTACCTCGGCAGTGTTTACCTGCATTTGACACAGTTCTTGTGCAATGACCAACACAGACAATGACTTGGTCCTTGCAGTCCATAGTCTTCGAGTGCATGGTGCCGACAGCTCTGAGTGCAGACAGAGCAGTTCCAACCATGATAATCCACGAAT
>JAAUXT010062558.1_pt1 | contig 24793 bp, 23 predicted proteins | sample 7278171 | NCBI WGS metagenome assembly JAAUXT01 (sample SAMN14350112, study PRJNA611818) | marine sediment metagenome | isolation source: surface marine sediment (1.8m) | place: French Polynesia: Moorea | collected 2018-08
ACCCCAAAGGGTGTCTGCACCCACTGTGATTCCAGTCTGTGATCACTGGAACAGGGGTAAAACGGAGGTTTTGTCCGCCCAAGACAGACGGACGCGGATACAGGGGCAAATCAATATCAGACCGCTACCGCGGCTGATAAAAATTCTCAGATTCCAACGGCTTCCACGAAAAATATGGGAAGCAACCGAGCGTATGGTGAATGGACTCGTACTCAATCTGCATGTTCTTGCGGTGAGCACCCACCACTGGGCACCGACAAGAGCGTTCTTGTTTGCAACTGAAGAATTGCCACTTTGGCTTGATTCATATTGGCGAGATGATTCACCAAAAGGTCCAACTTTGCAAGCACAAAAGGTCTGGTGTAGCATGGCAACCTCGCTCCATCGCAGAGAAAACTCACTGAGTCATCGTTGAGGAGCGAGTCTTCGTCTCCCATCGACATGTTGAACGCGTCCGCATCCGTCTCTCCGATCTCGTCCAGAATCTGCGTAACCATCAACACAGGATTTACACCCGCAATCTCCTTTGTCGCAGAATTCACCCGAACTGCAGCGATCAAATGCCACCTCAGAGTTGACTCGAATGGAATGAGGACAAAGAACAGTTCGACCGACCTTGGTATCATCGTCAGCCCCGACTTCATCAATGGCCATCATCTCTTCCTCTTCTTCATGCACTTCTGTCAAGTGAAAAACTGGTTTCCACGCCTTGCACATTTCTTCTTGCGAACATCAGATTCCAGTCACAAACAAAGCACCGATGCCAGCACGAGATCCAGTTTTAAGTTAAAAGTTCTTACCGCTTGTTCCTTTCTGCTTTTTTGCTGGAGTTCCATCAGACACGTGGAACAGAAACTCGTCTGCATTCTCTCCCTCTGCCTCGAGAGCCTGCAAACAAATAGATCCACTGGGTGCAGTCGACAAGTTCTGGCAAGTTTTCGCAAATTGCAATGTCTGGTTGTCCGTTCTCCATTTCACCACCAATGCAACTGACTGCTGATGCTCACACTGATCAGTACTTTTGGCCGATGGAAGCCGCCCAAAATGTAGATTCTACTTTTGTTTCAACAGACTGATCGTGCAGTGACCAAACTGAGCTATGCCGAGTCCCGACTCAAGGATCTAGATCTAGACATCATCCGTACGAGGCTCCGTCATTTAATGATGAGAATTTTCGTGGTCAAACTATGACACAGATCGGCGACTCTCATGGCACAATGCTACGACATCACTGTGTCGTCGAAACGCAGTTCCAAACATGAAGATTCTCATCATTAAATGACTGAGCCCCGTAGATCTACGAGAATCGTGTGAAGTCTGGTCGTTTGGAGATTCACACGGGACAGCAAACAAACTTCTGGGAAGCCCATTCCGCACTTGCACCGATAATCACCGTCGACTCCAGAGTCTACTCGTCAGTTTTGGTGTTGCAAAGTGGCTTCTGCCCTTGTTTGCTGTTCGCACTTGAACAAAATTCGATAAGTTCCTTCAAAACTGACGCACCAAGATGACCCATTTTGAATCATCACAATACCGTCGTAACAAAACGTACCTTTCTCAGTCTCTCTGTCAGAGATGCCTTAATTCCAGTTTTTTCTAATCCCCTCTTTTCAAGCTCAGATTTGAGGTCGATGACGCGTAATTCCGAGAGTTTTTTCTGCATTTTGGGTTGAGCTACGTGCTCCGACGCCATTTTCTAAGTTCCCGGATGACGCGAAGCTGCTGCCATCTCCAGAGCGACGGAGTTTCCCGCCACGCAACTGAGGCAAATTTCCGTGCGGGCGTCTGTGGTTCACAGAGCCGAATCTCAGAGACTACTTACAGAGATCAGTGTTCCATAATGCACCACAGACTTGATCGTGGTGTCATTGGAAGCATCTGGCCCAAAATAGCTTCCCCTTTTCAGCACACATCTTCATTTACCCAAAAAGACAACTTAACTTCTGGGCTGGACGAACTCTATGTTGTTGAGAACATTACTCCAAAAACGCTATCGTATTGCCCGCATGAAATAACAGAATTTTCCAAGCCACTGGTTGTAATCATAATCATGTTCAGCTTGTGCCGAAAATCTATCATTCTACTTTCCAATCAACCCAGTTTCACGGGTCAACTGTTCCAATTTATGTTCACAATGTGCAATCTCAGAAAACTCCAGGCCTGTTCCGCTGTTGTTCTGGGTGCATCACAACGTTGGTCCGTCTGCACGCACAAAACACCACAGACCTTGAGTGTTTGATGTTCTGTCACTACAAAGCAGGTAACAAAGCAAAATTTTCGCTGCAGCCGAAATCGTTTTCCTCTTCTTTGCTCCCCAGGACTCCCAAATGCCTCGACACAGAGTTTTGACACCGAAACCTCGAACATCCACACATCTCACTTGCCTTTCCCCAAGCAGATTTCCTCGAGTCCCAGAATCTTGATCATCGCAATGAGTCGGAACTGAGCGATGATCCACATGAGCAAAACATTTCCAGCTCCAGTCGTGTGGATAACGGAGTGCTGCATCCAGCAGACCTCGCTTCAGAGGGTGGGGCCCGTCCAGAGGTCAGAGATCATTTTGAAATCGACCGAAAGTTGGGTCCACACTATATTCTGCTCCAACAGCACAGAAGTTAAGAGTAAATCACGGGGGCTGGCACCCCTGCGGAGGGGCCCGGATCCGCCAGAAGCTTCGGCCACGAACATAACACAAGGAGGGCACTTTTTGGTTCTGTTTCCCACGTCGATTGTTTTTGCACTCAAGATGTTGGATCTGTGCACGACTGCATACACATCTGGTGCAGGATGATTATGTGCAGGGCTCCGATTGACAGGACCCACTCGCACGTGTTCGCGTGTCGAAGTAGTGCCACTCTCGTGTCAAATTTCTCTCCGTAATGCAGCAAAGAAGGATGCGATTGAATTGGTCCTCACAGGAACCATCAAGATCTGTGAGAGTTGCAAGGAAGGACTGTTGCACAGAAAAATATTTTCTCAGTGGTCCTGAGATCGTTGAGGTGTGCTCTTTTGAAAAGATTCCAAAGCTCTCGCATTCCTTTCTTTGAACCATGGCAGTTGCAATCCCTGCAATACAACTTTTTTCTGAACAATTTCTTTTTTCTGGATTGGTCTTTTTCCTCGAAAGGTCATGTGTGCAGATGGTGATAATTGTCAGCAAGAGAAGTTTTCCAGTCTTCATGCCACACTCACTTGTTCGCACAATTTCCTCTTCACCGCATGCCACGTTCAATTGGATCTAGGAGCACACGGGAAAGTGCGCAACAATTGTCTGGTCCGAAACAGAAACTCGAAGACGAGCCGTTGTGTGTGACCTCGACCTGTTCGAAGTCTCAGTTTCAGTTCAGTCCTGAGCCCTTGGCTCACCCGAAGAGCCAGGTGCCACATCCGAAGAGCCAGTAGCTCACCCAAAGAGTCAAGGACTGAACTGAGAACTGAGAATGAGAAAAAGATCAAGGTCGAGGCCCGTCTCTGTGGGTGAGGTGGCGGTACGCGCACCACACACAACTGCAGGTTGGTTGGTGGCCACCTCAGTGCTGACTGGTTGTTCAGGTTCTACTGCAGCTCAGTTCTCAAGTCCAACTGCACTTTGTGTACAACCACTCACACTCAGTGGTGGTATGCTGACAAAATATATTTCTCTGTACATGTATTGAGTACAAATTCTACACAATACAGGTATACTTGTGTGGAGGTGAGTTTGGTTTGCAGCTCCAGCTGCCCTCAGAGTGGCTTTAGAGCCACAAACCTGACGCTGATCTTTGGCGAGTACTCAGCTCCCGGTGAAAGCTGGTTTGGACTCGTGAGAAGATTTTCCATATTCTTTTGCACGACAATGCAGTCTGACATGGTTCTGCCTGTTTTTGTCCGGCCTTCTGTCAGGGACTTGAGTTGAGACCATGCAAAGAAAGTTGTGGCTCCACGTTGGAACCAGTAAAATACTGCGCAAACAACGTGATCTCTTGCCCTGGCATCAATAGAAATAGGCCTGTTCATTCCTCTGGAACTTCGAATCGACCGCTGCTTATACTTTGAAAGAGAGGAATCCACCGAAAGCCAGAACATTCTGGACTGACGAAACCTGCGCTGCCATCATCACCACATCCTTGAATTTACCGATCGATTTCAGTTTTCTCTATCAACCTTCATGCTCCCACATTGACCGACAATTGTCCATTTTAAAATGTACATTCTCAGAGGACGGAAATGCAAAGTTCCTGGAGAGTGCAACGGACTTACGAGCAATGTTTTAGTTTCACTGAAAAGCATTGTTTTCCTGCGCGTCATGATGTATAGCAACAGGAATGATATCTTGTGGACAGTACTGCGATGCAGAATGCATGAGAGCTTGTTTCGATGCACAGACATGAATTCTGGATTTGCGTTGTGTGTGGCAAACAGAACATCTGGATATGGAGTACGGCAATTGTTTGCTTGCGCCGAAGATCAAGAATGTAAAGGCTCTGAATGAAAATTATCCAGTGCTTGGCAAGAGCAAGTCTGATTTTGTCGATGCCAATGAAACTTCATTTGGGACTGAGAGATCGACGAACTTCCAAGGAGCTGGACAAGGGTTCCACAATCCCATAATTGTCGTGGACAGGAGGTTCACAATTGCCGTGGGAAGGAGATTCCACTTGACTGGAGAGAGAACCACAGTGGACGGCGGTCGATGCCAGGGATGGAGGTCTCTGTGGACTTATACCTCCTTCGCACTGACGACAGTCAGCATTTGTCCTCAACGCTCTTCTGCAGGGAACCACGCTCGTACATGCACGAAAATGCGAAATCTAGGAATCAAGAATTCGTGGAGTCCTGCGCCCGCCAGACGTGCTTCTGAAAGCGTTGAGAATATTTTTCTGAACAACGAAGTCTTTCAACAAGCAGTTTGCTCCAATGACAGCAGGGATTTCACAGCAGAGAACTGGGCTTTCAGGAGGCATGGCGCAAATTGCGTCCAGAAGCCATTCCCAGACTGAAAAACAGCTGCAGTTAACAAGATTGTCGTTTTTTCTTCTCGAACCAAAATGAGACACGGAAAGTCTTTCACTATCGAGGAGCGTCCTGCCTTCTAATGGAGTTTTGCTCCATTTAAATTGTGTGAAATATCGTTAGTTTCCTTTTTGTGCACTTCACTTCACTTGTGTCTGCATGCATGGAATGTCGTTTTATGAAGCGAATTCGAAAGACTTTATTTGCCCCGAGGCGCGGCGGGCACAATGCAGGTCGAACTTTAATCCACATTTGCAGGCGGGGGTTGTCAAACTGATTGATTGATAAGGTGGGATCTCGGTCAACTTATTCCACTTGACATGTTTGGGGTTTCAAGACGAGCACTTTTGAAAGTGCCACAGCTGCTTTCGAACGGTTTGGGACCAACCTGAAGTTTCGTCAAGACTTTCCTCACAACGACAGGGGTCAAACAAGGCATATATGCAACACACAGAACCGTGCAATAGATTCTGGACCGGCAGAGCATGTTTCAACTCCAGTTCGTCAGAAGAAAGAAATCATGTCATCTTTTTGCGGCAGGGCCTTGGGCTTGAGCTGGAATGTCTCCACCACCTGGCTCTGCTGCAGGCCAAGAGAATCCTCCGGGTCTGAAAACGCTGAAAACGAACCAACCCAACTCTTGCAGCCCACGCCCCTGAGCCCTCATGAATTTCTCACATTTGGCACCAACAAAATGCGTCAATTTTGAAGGTCTGTGATCTTTCTAGAAAAGTTGTCTGCAAATGGAGAAAAGAACCCACCCTCTGCGGGCAAATGGATATATTTTCCATCCACCCTCAAAAACGAGAAGTTTCCATTTGGAGATGGCATGGTTCCATTGCAGGCAGATTCGACATTCCCGAATATGACGGAAACTTGTTGCTTTGTATCGAGAATCAATCAACTATGTGAGGATCAATTGAAGGTCCAATGTGACTGCAGTGTCCGCGGACAGCTGGGGTACAGGAAAGAGGTGCCGTGAAACCAAGCAGAAACAGGAAATAAAAAATGTATTGCAACATGAAAAGAACAATTGAGCCAAACAGAGGTTTTTATTATCATTTGCCACAAGAAAAATTTCAATTGAAATGAGAGACATCAGTTGTGCTTTATGGGAATTGGTGTCCTTGATTTACAAACAGGTTTCCTTGATTTACAAACAGGTTTTGGTTGTTTTTGGGCGAGTATTTTGGTCGTCGGGAAGGAGAAGCGGTTACTTCGTGGACGGACATGAGGGTGATGAAGGCGCAGACAAGTTTTCGTTTGCGAGTCCTTGTTGTGGTCAAACCACACAGCCACTTTACGGATTCGCGGAACCAGTTTTCATCGTCCCATGTTCTTTGATCTTGTTGACTGGTGCTGGAGTTGATTTGTTCTGTGAGTGCACACAGTTGAGCACATGTCTGCAGAAGTGGGGTGGAAGCCCATCATTTTTCGCTAACACGTCCCGTAATTCCGAGGGGAATAGTGTCGCAGCTGATACCGTAACTTTTGTGCACTTGGTGGGACTGAGGCCACACACGCTTCAGCAGCTTCTTCCCTCGGTCATTCGGTGCACCCTCCCTTCCTCACTTCAACATCGTAAACCCCAAAAATCAAAAGAACAATTCAGCTCACCGGAAACGGCAACTACCCGAATCAACAAGGAGAAGTGAGGTTTCAAACGATTATTCCTCCAAAACGAGCAAGTGTCCCTCATGCCATTTGAACTCAAACTGGCATCGTGAGATCCAAACTCCCGCAGGTCTTCTTAACTGGAGATAAACTGCGTAGTGCACTTTTCTCTCTCGGGAATGAATTGCTTCATTTGGAAAGACCAGTGAGTCTCTGGGGTGCTTTTTTACCTGTGAACGAAGCAAAGACTTTCTCAGTGATGAATACTTCTTGACCACGATGGTGCGCTCCCTGTTGATCCGTCCGAGCAGAAGCGTAATTTCAGTCCGAAAAATATCTGGGCAAAAGAGACCACACGCTGTCAGCTAAAGTTCCAAGGCATTGCACATAATTTGTACCGAAAACGGCTCAGGCCAAGCCGAAGTGGCGATGCGAAGTCAACAACCAGCTTGTGCACACGAGTCAAGTTCTGGCTCCCGTGGCCATGCTCCTGTCCACAAAACTTGCGCTTCGAAACAGAACCGAGGAAGAATCCATGAATCTTTAAACAAGCCAACCAACTCAACAGTCCTATCAATTTTTACTTTCACTTGCTCAGTCGGATTCGCAGACAGATTTTTCATTGAAGCAGCTGTTTTGAAGTGCAACTTACGAGTGCGGCATCCCGTTTTGTCCGGGATCCTTTGGTTTTGACAAAAAACAAGCGATTTTGGATGTTTCGACATTCCAGAAAACCGCAGACAGGAGCCTGGGAGAGTCAGTAGAAAATGATGCAACTGGCATTCGGTGTTGATCGCCTACACATTTCATCTGACACGTTCTCTACCACGAGAAAAGTAATTCTCCTGGCTTCAACAAAAGCATTGCTCAGCGGAGAGGATTGCGGGTTGTTGTTCTCTGCTTAATTCTGCCCAGCTCACGGTATCAAATGTGAAGTATGGCTTCAATTTCGACAGTGAAAGACACCGCTCTGTGGAATCAGGGGCGCCCTCAGCCTCAGCCTTGCCATGGGCAAGGGAGGGAGGGTGTCCTAATTTTAACAGCGTCAGGGGGCAGTCTCCTCTCCCTTGATTCGCACTGGGTGATTTGGGTTTCAAAAGGGTGTTGCGCCCCCTTGCTTTCGCAGGCCCATGCCACTTTTCGTAATTTCAATCAAAATGACCCACATCTGTGATACCCCAGAGCAAGAATTCAGCAATGGAGCGCTGTGTGGTCGGAGAAGCAAGACCACCAGATGAGAAGCTTCACCAGGACTCTCTCTTATTCAGTTGGTTCACGACCTGAGGCAGAAATCACAAGTTTGTTATTTGCTTGTTGAAGTCTCATTTTCCTAAATCCAACTGCTGTCGATTGTTTCGCACTTGCATTGATTTTACTGAATGAACTCTTTCACTTCATTTCATTTCCCTTCGGTGAAATTCCATTCCGAATTTGCCTGGCAGAAAACATCGCCATTTGTGCTTGGGTTACAAATTGATGTGCTGACGGGAACAACCGAGGACACGTCGAGATGACCGTTGCTGTCAAATTGTACACCGTCACATCTCATGGAGAAAAAAACTCAATCAGTGCCCAATTTTTTTTGCTGCATCTGACTTGGGCTTTTCTTTGCCACAACATTCTGGTTTCAGACCGATTGCTTCTTCTCAATTTTGAGTCTCGGTGATGTTGTTTCTAGAACTCAGATGACACGTACACACATGCATTCCGTTTTTTGGAAACGTGTAATTCAGTTTCATATGAATGGGGAGTCACGAACACAACTGTCATTGGACAACCACGCTCGCTGCACCACTTGCAGAACCCAACGCGTCTCCCCGAGGCCCATTGTCGATGTTCTCGCCAGAAATTACTTGCTGCCGCCGACAGAGCTGAAGGTTTCGCTCGGGAGCGATTTGTCTTTCCATCGCCGTCCAATTTAAAATTTGCGAAAGAACACATATTTGCTTGCTGCACAAAGGGACAGAGTTTCGATCAGACGAAGAGATTGGAGCCACAACGATCGAGCCACAAAAGGAAACTGCAGTGGACAAGTCACTGGAGATCAACCCAGAACTCGCGCTTTTCGTCACCAAATCAGGTGGCCAATTACTGTCCCGTCGAAGTTGTCCTCCTGAAGGTGAAATGTCCTTTTCAAGTCCTGCTTGTTGGGGCGGCCCTCTTTGAATGAAGACAGGATGAGCGCAGCACTTGACCACCTGTGTTCAGCCTACTTGTGAAGTTTTCACCGAAAGCAGAATGCTCACATGTTTTGAATTGCGCTGACAAGTGACCCAAGCCCATCTGTGTGATTTCCTTGTGAAGCCCTAATGAACCTGCAGGTACCTGCGTGACATTGATTCGAAGCAACACAGTGAGTGGAAGCCCACGAAAGGGATTCAGTTTGCTCTTAGGTTGTTCTGTCCAGCGATTTTGAAGAAACTTCGTCCTTTGCAATCGATCGTCGCAACAATGTCTTGAAAATACGAAGCTTGAGAACGAAGTCAAAAAAACAGTCCTGTCAAGGTGCACGTACACAACACACACACAACACACACGCACACGAGACGGTAACCTTTCTGAGTCTGCGCTGCGTCAGTGTTTGCGTGCATCTGTATCTGATGTTGTTTGACAAGGGAGGGGTCGGGTGATACGAGTAAAGTGTTCAGAAGGGTCAGGTACACACACACACACACACACACACACACACACAGGTGTTGGGTGACACGACGGACATGTTGGGTGACACACCTTGGAAGGGGTTGGGTAACACAGGGAGGCACATTTGAGGGCAATTGCGTGACCCAACCCCTCTCTGAGTCACCAGATCCCTCCCAAGGTGTATCACCCGACACCTTCATGTTGTCGTCACCCAACACCTCATTTAGTGCATCATCTGACGCAGACGCAGATTCAGATGCGGATTCAAGTTGAAAACACACACACACACACACACACACACACACACAAACAAACAAACAAACAAACAAACAAACAAACACGTCACTCTATGTTCAAACTCTGGACCGTGGCAAAAATGATGCAACTGATGTGGGAAGACAAAAGAAGACATTGATTCTCTGCTTGAGACTCTGGTCCTGCATTCTGTGCATCAAGATGTGAATCTGTTTGAAAAGAAGGAAATTCTCCGGGTTTTTTTTTGTTTTTTTTTTTGCAAACCTACTGATTGAGCTTCTGTGGGCAATCAATTTTTGAGTCCTTCAAGTTCGCGACACAGAAGAGGAACATCCATGTTGCCATTTGAACGAGCCTTAATGACCAATTCAGACTTTGCATTGACCGTGTCTGACTTCACTGGCTGATCTGCTTGCTCACAATTTCTCGCCATCGACTCACAGCTGAACATTCCAGTTCCTCACGCTGAGCTTCAGGACCAATTTGAGTCTGGTTAGTTTCCTTGTGCTCGTTTGATGGTTTCTCGTCAACAAATGGTGGTTGCAGCGTGACGTTTGTGTGTATGCACTCAATGAAGGAAACCAAATACGAGTACGAGCTCGTAAAATTTTGCAGGTTTCACTAACATTCAACCAACAGAAAATTATCTGTTGTTTTGAGGATCCTGAGGTTCTTGAGGTTCCGTTCTGGATGGCTCTTGGCACGGACAGTACTCTTGAGATTGCGACGTTGTCTGTGCACCTTGAGAGTGTGTTCTCTGTCTCCCACATCGGTTCGTTGGCTTCAGTGACAGCAGATCTATCAGCTGCGCTGCTGCTGCGTTGCACAAATTAAAGTTCGGCTCGTTGTCCACCACAGCTCAGTTGAAAAACACAATGAGAGAGTCAAACGAATAAACGGAGCAAATTGGTATTCCGAGTCACGACTACGGAAGACTGATCGCATGATATTCTGACACATGCACGGAATCAGCAGGCGCAGCACAAATCCTGCATTGGGATGAATCTTTTGGTGCTTTCTGTCAGGGCGGAATTGGGAAGAAGGTACAGGAGTCTTGTAACGCTGCGAACCAAGCAGACAGCAAAACATTCCGCAAGGTTGGGGTGAGCAAAAAGGCAGTTTCGTTAACGAACAGCTTGATCCTTAGCGACGCATCTGAAAACAGACTGCCAGCAGTTTATCCCATGGAACAATCTCTGAATCTCTGAATGCGTGCGAAGCATTGAACAATGGCAACTGTCGCGTCCCAATCGAGAATCTCCAGCTTGATCAAGGCAGTGTGGCGTAAAATGTTCTCAAACGGATAAGAAACTTCCCATTGGATCGACGGACGGATGAGAGGATCTATGTATCAGGTTCCACCGCCTCCTTCCCGTCACTGTGGTGACTAAAAGCAGTTCACGGGAGGCCACGGGTGGTCACGAAACAAAACACCAAGGACACAATTAAACAAGACTTTGGGAAAAGACACAAGGACAAAGGGAGCAACGGGTAATGGTTTGGCTATTGTTGCAGGTTTTTATCCTGCGTCCGTTCGTCTGGTAAAAGAACGGCAGAAGTGCACACGGTGGTGGTTGTGACCAGCTGTCAGGTTTTCCCCTTTTATGTTTCGCCTGACACTTCACCAGAACACCACGTATTTTGCTTTACCCGTCTCAGCAATGAACTCTTCAAACTGGGAATAAGACCTCGGCCCTGGTCCCCATCCTCGTCCTTATCGACTCCTTCGTCTGGCACAGGAAGCAATGTCCAGTCTCGAAAAAGTGGTGTTGTTTAGGTTTTTCTGAGCCATAAATCTGCGAGATTCCACGCGTCCCTTGTTGTAATCTTCTGTTCACAAACGATGAAAGCCCGATAAGGGCTGAAAAGGCAGAGGAAGTGGGCAGGGATCTAAGACTCTAATCGGCTCCAGAGATGATTACTTTTCGGTGGACTTAAGACAGATTGGTATGAAGCTGACGCTTGTGCGGCTCCTGTTTCTGCCGTCGACTACTGAACATTGCCTTATCTCCTCTGAATCACTGGAAAGTACAGAAAATTCCATTTTCCTTTTTTGTTCAAATCTTCTGTCCCACACCGAAGTCTAAGCTTCTTTAGAGGCAGGTTATTCAGTTGCAAGCCGGATATTGGCTTCTTTTCTATTGCGGGCTCCTTATTAACTTTCCACACACACTGTGTCGATAAAGGTGATGCCGCTGAATACAGAAGGATTTGGACAATAATTTGAAGAGAATCCGACTGTTTCCAATTCCATTTCCACTGCAGACACAACCGAATCCGCCCAACACGTCGTAATCCGGCCGAGAGGGATCCAGGACTCAGACCGAGCATTGACCAGACATGCAGAGGTTCTGCATTCCGTGTTGCAGTTCATGTTGTATGAATGGCTTGTGTTTCCTGATGGCCTCTTCCGTGGGTCTCTTGACTCTTGTGACCTTGTGATTCATGGATTTGCACGGCGAACATCTTGTCCCAATGTGAACACCTTGGTATCAAAGTGCGCAACGCCGGGCCCCTGGCTCACAGAGAAAGTCTATCAACCTTCAGTTCACCCAGGTCCCTTCCATCAGACTGTCAATTTTTTTCCCCACAAATGTCTTTCGAAGTTTCTGAAGAAATGGCGGAAGTTGACTGCTCTGGCCCTGCAGATGGACTTCAAGTTGGGTGTGCTGTGTGGTATGTCTCTCTGTAAGAAAATGGCATAGGACAGAAAACAATGTTGAAATATTCCACATCACTGCCACAAAGTTGCAAAAGAAGGACGAGCGTGTGTGAAGCACGAAAAGCTGGTAATGGCCTTTGCAAACGTAATACCAAGCAGTCCGAACAGACTGACCGATAACATCGGCTGAAGGCGAGTAAACAGCTTCGAATGGGTCTCGAGTTGCTCAACTGTTCTACTCCATTATGATGGCAAAAGTGACAAGAAAGCTTCATCTGCGGGACCGCGGAAGTTGCGTCTTCGTTGCGTCCACAGCTTCTGATGAGCAGTGCCATCGTTCGGAGCTCCACAGTGCGACGCACAGTACTGCCGTCTCAGAATGTTGGATTCTGTCTTGACCATCGATCTTCAGATTTTGTGGTGAACTTTTCTTCAGATCATCCAGAAGAAAACGTCGTCGAGAACGATGAAGACCTCGCAGACATTTGTGGATATTTCGATCTGCTTCATGTTGCTGATCAAGTCTGGTAAGTTGTTTGTCCGAAACATTTCAAACAAAAAAAGACATTCGTGTGGATCTCAGGAAACCTTTGCTGCAGCAAGAGACAATCACCTAAGTCTGAATGTTCTTTGTCCCCGGGAAAACGGTTGGTTTCCTCTGCTGTTGCATATTTTTTCTGTTGAATTTGTGAGCTGCTGTATACAATTAAAATGCCCCTCGTGTGGAAAAGGCTCTCGCGAGTCTGCTCGTGTCAGTGTTGATTTCACGAAACGTCAGCTTGTCACTGTGGCGCGAAACTCACAGATTGCCACGACAGCTTTTCAAGAGACATGCAGCAAGAAATGAATGACGCTCCTCAACTTTCGTTATTGAAAACATAATTACGGCAACAAAAAATGCAATTTATCTGGGCGATGTTTTACTTGAAGGATATGATTTAAAAACGTGCCTGCCAAATCCCCCTTCAGCGCGCAGCACTAGCTTAAGCCTGCAGCTTGAGGGATGAGCGAATCTGAGCTGTTCCACTGCGGCCTGATTCAGCTCGCATCAGCGGAGCCGAACAATGCTCGGAGGATGGGGCGCACGAACCCGGCCCCGCGCCCGAGAGGCCAACGCCATTAGTCTAAACTCTGTCCAAAGATTTAGCAACTACTTTGTAGTCTTGTCAAGCGGCGCCACAATGCGGATCGAGATTTAGTGGCCAGATCCTTATCCAGGGTGCTCCTGTTCCTTTGACCTGAGTCCACACTCTTGTGTCACACTGTGCGATAGATTCTGTCCACTGCATCGTGGAATCTGTTGTCGTCTGGATTTCGACAAGGGGATTCAGCAAAAAACTACCGAGTTTCTCCTTGTGTTGTGACGGAGCCATGATCTCCAGTCTCTGTATGCTCACATCGGACCGGGTGCGCCGCCTCTGCCTCGACGAGTTTGTGTGTGGCGGAAGCTGCACACGTAATCAGCGACATCGGCCCGTGACCCTGTCAGTGCCGCAGAGGCGGCCAACTCATCTAGAACATCCGTGTTGAGCTGTCTACAAGACATCGTAATTTACATAGTAATCACCCTTTGTTGAAATTGTAAATCTCCACGCGTGCATGTTGCAATACCTCATGCGAATCTCTTGTGGATCCAGGATCCTGCTTGGGCGGGGGCGATCTCAACTCGTCTGGATCTTGATCAGGCTCTGACCCCGGAAGCTCAAAAGAAGTTTTTGCTTTGGAAAGTCGCGGAACCAAAAGGTTCTAGACTGTAAGGGTGGGGTCTGGAGGCCCTCCTCCTGGATCTGTCAGAGCGCCCGCCTATAATGTTTCGACAGAAGAACGAGAACTTGTGGAACTTCTTTTCTCTTGAACACTTTCTTGGTGTGTGGTGCAGGCCTCACACAGCTCCATCCCGAGAGAGAAATACCCTGCGTCAGCCTCCTCCAGATGGATACAAATTTATGGGAATTTGTTATTGTTGTGTGTGTTTTTTTTCAAGCCCAAAAGCGTTCTGTCGCATTGAAATGCAAATTGTTTTATTGTTTCGAGCTGACATAAGACCAGCGCCACAGAACCCACAGTGGCTGGACGATGTCCATCGGCATGTCCGTCCCAGGATACCCACAAGTGATCCTTCAGAGCAAAACTGGATCACCAATGAGAAATGAAAGACGGAAGAGGACGAGGGTTCCTTCGCCCATTTATGTGTTGTGAGCATGAATAGTAAGCAGAGCCTGACGTAGAATCTTTTGCAGCCATCAACAAGCCTGTTTTGTTTGCGAAAATGGAGCGTTCGCCTTCAGTTCTGATGGCCATTCAGCGACTGTCGTGTCTCCTCTTAAGAACAGGGGAGACTTAAGGACGAGAGATGGAGGGGCCGTGCCCCGAGCCACTAAAACATCTGGCCCTATTGGGCGGCCACAAAAACAGCTGTAATCTAACCTTGGCGGTTGAGTCATAAAAACGCTTGTTTGGAACATGAGGAATTTTTGGCCGAGATTCGGCAATGCAATAATCGATCAAAATGTGGAGGTCACCAAGTTCTCCACAATTTCTTTTCGAATTGTTTCCACTTTGCTGCACGACCGAAGGGGTGGGCCGTCAAGTTGACTCTCGCTTTCAAGATTAAATCAGAGAATTTTGTTGGGATCTGTTTTTCTTCTTCCACAGAGGTCAAAATATCACAATGCCAGAATCCATTTTCAGATTCCTTCAAACAACACGAGAGAATTTGTATAATTTAATCGTCTATAAATAAATATTTCAAAACAAACAAACAAACAACACGAAGGGTATTGCAACAAAAACTTTCAACAGGCCAAGCTCATCTTCAACACACACAATGAACCAAGGACCAGAAAAACTTATTGTGTTTTGCAAGAAAAAGCTGATCCAATCTTCTCATAAAAACACGAACGAAAGGATGAACATTGCAAAAGACGTCTTGCAGGGTTTGGGTTCCAACCATTGCTTGTCGTTTGTTTATCTGTTCAGGTGACGCCCTTCTGTGTGTCGGCAGATTCATTGAGGAAAAATTGGCCACTGATTAGCAGGTTTCAGGTGTTCACAGGTGCTTTGCGGGAAATATGGATTACACACGTTGTGAGAAAGGCCCTGCCTCGGAGGTGTGCTTGTGCCAAACAGAAACTGTTGCAAAATTCACATCTGTGCTGGAGTCTAAACAGCCGTAAAAACCATGAAAATATAAATCTAGTTCAATTGCTCGTTTGAATTTGGAGCTCAAAGACCGCTTGATCACACACTGAGTCCCTCATGACAGTTTCTCTAACACAGAGGTCGAAATCACCCCATTTGTTCAGTCCCGTAACGCCAGAACCAATCTTCTCACACTGCACTGAGTGTGGGATCCTGCTTGGGCTTCTGCTCACGGAGCCTGGAAGAGCAGTGCAAGATACCAGGAACAAAGACAAGCAGCACAGATGCAGCGACAATAATGAGTTTCCTGTCATCTGATTGGCTTTATTGTCCTGTTGCCTGCAAATGGAAACCCATCCCATCCGTCTCAATTTGTTGCTGATCAAATCTACAAGAATCGGATTCAATAATTAATCAGTCACATACATTACTGGTTTCGAGGGTAACTGCTCGCCTTCCTTTGTCAGAGGACCGCTTCCCATATACACACAAAAATGAATTATTCAGAAGACTGGGAAACAAATTTATTCTCTTCTCAACTCCACCGGCAAAGTTCTCCGAGCTGAAATTCATGTCTTTCTGGTGGAATTTGACACCTGCATAAATGTTTCTTCTCGTGAAAAATTTGCAATTTGTTTCTCCTCGTGACGAAATTAGTTTTCGACAAAAGATGTTTTCCAATATCCTTCGAGCTCCTCTCAGGCGTGTGCACGGATTTTTCATATGATTCACCACCATCCAAAGGACACGCACAAGACAGATTCTCTGTGCTTAAAGATTGTTGATTGCCCGATGACATATCTATCTTCATTGACTTGTGGTCTAGAAACGCTCATTCACCACGAAAACAAACAGTAGGAATTTTCGTGTTGAACTCGAACGAGGATTGATGGAAGCGAAACATCTGCGTCGTTTCACAGATCTGCGCTGCGGCGGCTGCGTGACGCGGCGGCGACGCTTTCTGTCGCGCGGCGGGAGGCGCGTCGCTTCCGTGATGAGGAAACTGCGCCTAATGAGTTCCAACGCTTTGAGAAGGAACAGAGTGTGGTATTAGTTGGAAAATCAGCAGGAGAACCACAATGAGCTCTCGGAGAGATTTGTGTGATTCTCAAAGAAGACGAAATGAAGGAAGTGAAAGGAAAAGGTGGAAATGTTGGAACAGACGTGCGCCAACCAATTCTCTCTTTCCCTTTTGACAGACTCAAAAAATTTAGGACCCACCAGATTCTGCACATGGGCAGGTAAACAGGAGATATTTCTTGACCTCGATGTTTGGCCACACTTGGTTCGTACACAAGTCCCGCGCGCCTCCGCAGTGATTGAAGCCCTGCTTCTCCTTGTTGTGAAGGTTAATGATTCTTACCATATATTCAATCCGCACAAGGACAGGGCCCCTGATTGGTCAACAGCAAGGGGCTCTCAATGCCCTGTTTCTGGAATGGATTCAAACCAATCGAGCCACCCAACGTTGCTGGAATAAAACTTTGACGAGCCTTGAATCAGCTGGTTGAAAACGGGGGAAGAAATAATTGTCCACGCACTCAGTGTGAATGAAATGTCACCCGACTGCAGCTCACCTCAACCATCGCCCCCAAAGGATAGATCAACCCAGAACTTCATCGTCTTCATCTCTGAGCCAATTGACACACGAAAGCAGGTTCTGCATGCGCTGTCAAAGCAGGAACATCTGAAGTCGGTTGTCCCAACTGTTCCTTTATTTTGCTGCTTGCATTGCCAGCCTGCATGACAAACCTACTTCTTGATACTGTTTCCGTCCTTGTGAGTGCAGTCGCCCAATGACACAGGCAAGATCTTCAATAGGAAGAGGCAAACATTGCAATAATCAGGTCCCACCACGTCGTCCACGTCCTCGCTCTGTTTTATTCAATTTTTGAACAGCCTGATTTGCTAAAGTGGCACTGCCATCAATCTTTCATGACTTGTTCACCACAGACAACACAGCACCAGCTGCCGAGTGTGCGTCGTGGGCTTTCTACGTCTATGGACGTGCACACACTAAACAGCGCACGGTTATCCAGTGAGAATCAGGGCTCAGGGTTCGTGGCATCAGCCGCCCCTTAGTTCTTTCCTTTTTCTTAGTTCTTAGTTCTTTTCCTCCAATTGTGCGCCCTTGGGGGAAGGGGTCTGGGACCTCAACCTGTTTGGACTGCCCCTACGAACCAACCTGACTGACGAAGTGTCCCATTCGATACGTTCTCTCAACAAACTGGGTTGACAAAACAGATTACGCAAAACAAATGATGACGTGAGGTCCTGTGGGAACGTTGTATCTGTGCCTGATCCTGCATTACTGAGTCAAGACAGATGTTTCAGTTTTCTTCATGAATGGCAGAATCATTCATGCTGGTCGTGCCCTTTGGATGTAGATGTAGATACCAGCAAGAGGACCATTCCAGGTCTCAGGAGCTTGGTTTGGTGTCACATGTCTGCTGGTGTTCTACTGTTTTGGCGCGTGCGAAAACAGTCAGGGACTTGGATCAGAAACAAGGATTGGAACCAAGCCGCAGCATTTCAGATCAGCTGGAAATCCCCTTCACACTTGGCGGCATTTTTCCAGATCTGCATGGTGTGTCAGTCACGAGAAAAAATAACGAAGACACTGTCTGTCCTGAGAAGAACAAATGCAAACAGTCGAGGTTGCTTTTGATCCGTGTTGTTGCATTCTGACAAAATCAACAATCGCCCACAACTGTGCGGTCACAAAACCTGTCGTACTCGTACGTGCTCGCACCATGGTAGAAATGGGTTCTCACCTTTCAAAAATGGTTTCTGTTCAATCACACAACTCTTTTCTTGAGCAGAGGTTTTGAAAAAGTTGTGTGATTTCACAGTCCTGAACGATTTTTGCTCAGTGTGAGAACCATGTCTTTCCATTTGTTCGCTGTTTTGTCTTTGAGGTTTTGGAACAGCAGATGCAAACGAAAAAATGAACAGCACAGAACACGCGGCGCACGTTGTTGCTGCGAAACATTCTGAAAAACGGAGGTGTACGGAGTTGTAAAAGCAAAATTTTTCAAGAGCCAAAGGTTCAATTCCGGTGCCCGTTGCTCGTTGGTGTTCTCAATTTTGTTCCATGTTGCAACAAAGTTTCCGACTTCTCAGTCCATTTTGGGCACACCTGGAAGCAGACTGACTAGGATCAGCACGACAGTTAAAGGATACCTGAAACTGAGGGCCAATGCACCAAGATCCATCAAGACATTCTCAATGTTCGAACAGAATGTCCCGAAACAGCGGCAGGGCTTTTCTGGACACATAAGAAACTCGCAATTGAACAACATGACAACATGTACTCACGAGAATTGCCTTGTGGTTGGCAGCTGTCAAAGCCCCAACCATTTTGATGACTTTGCCATGTTTTCTGGCAACCTTGTTTGGGGCCGGGTGCACAAAGGTCTTGCCGTACTTATTACTATCCCAGGAGGGAACCGTGTTTCTCAGTTTAATGTGTTCAGTGCACGTTCCACCAATTTGATTTTCATCATGCGGAGAGAAACACCGATTTCTTGATAATCCGGATGAAATTAGATCAGGACTGAAGGTTGTCTTCCAGTGGCAAGCTCAGTATGAGCTGCACGTCCGGAAATGTGCACTCCAGTAGCCTGAGAAGTCGGTGAAGGTCGGCCTGATCGTGATGAATTCCGCACAAAGAGACTTCCAGAAGTACTAAGATCCATATTTTGCTCTGGATCAAACGAAATGCAGCAAAGTGACACACACGGGTGCGGATAAGGCGTGCGTGCGGAACAGAACAACGTCAAAAGCAACACAGGTCTGCGAAATGTTCTTGTTCTGGACCCGTGTCTGTTGTCAGTTCGATGGTGCATGATGTTGCTTGGTAAGATATCCGTTCATTTCCATCACCAGCAAGCAACGATGGGTGGGGTGGGGGTGGAACCACAGAGATTACCACCTTTGCAGGACCAAAGGTGACAATCCGCAAAAGATCGTAAATGAGATCCAAGAAGCCAGTTTGACTGAGCGTGATCCAAAAATTCAAACTCGCACCAGTGGTGAAGACCTGCTCACCCTTCGAGTACACGTGTGCGCCTTGATGCAACGAGTCTGCTTCAGACAACGGCCTCAATTGGCCTGTTGCACACAACGAGTTCATTGTGCAAGTGTGTGTTGTTTGTGTGTGTGTGTGTGTGTGTGTGTGTGTGTGTGTGTGTGTGATGTGAGTACAAGACAGATTCAAAGCACTGAGTGCGTTGCCCAAATCTGCATGCGCACAAGCTCATGCTGACAACAAAACAACGGCAAGCATCAAGAGGCAGCAATCATAAAAGTTTACATCTGCACTCGTAAATAATTTGAGTTCTTTAGACACATCTAGCCAATGAATCTGGTTTCTTTCACACACCTGGAAAGTTACGCGTTCAGTAAGACAACGGCGTGGCTGAAGTGGAAACTTTCCTCTTTGCATGTGACAGGAACGATGTCAGGTGAAAATGAGACAGAAGTGAAAATGAGACAGTGCTGGAACAGTGGAGCACAAGGCTTTTGTCAGCTTGATGAAACACGATGCTCATTCTGTTTCTTTCACAAAGAAGAACAGCAATTTCATTGAGCAAAGTCAACAATTCCACGCTTCGTTTTGGCCCCTCTTGTTTGAAAGAGCCTTCTCTCAGTTTAATGAAAAATTCAATCATCAAAGCCACAAACACCAGACATTGATGAAGCCTTGCCTGCCAGATTGCAAGGGAAGCTCCAATAATTGTCAGCTGTCCATGGTTTTGCATCTGCGGGTGTGTTTCCGAACAATTCTGACTGAGAGTTTGGTGGGAAAATGCTGGGCCGCCGTTGTGGCTTATCATGCAAACAGTGCCTGCCGATACCAGACGGCACCAAGAGGAATTCGTCGTCCGTACGTTTGATAGAAACAGATTCATCCACACTGACAATTAAGATACCACAATGGGACAGTTGTCCATGCTCTTTACGTGATGCAAATACTGTCATCGTGTGGACTCTGAAGGATCTGGCACAACAGCTGTGTCGATAAGCTTCCAGAATGATGACTCGATTAGAGTTGCAACAGTGAATGATCCCCCAGAGTACCTTTCTGGATAGAGTGAGGTCGATACCTAATGACACGCATCAGAACTGGAGCTCAGTGTTCATGTTGGGGAGCCACCCCGCTCTGCGGTCTCGGGACGACGAGAGCATCATCCGCTTCAGGCATGGGTGTCCACCAACTGAAACAAAGCGTACAGATAAACTGATTCGTGTTACCCAACTGACAAAACATATTCTGATATTTATGAATACTAAAATAAGAGCAGAAATTATTGACCAGAATGAGTTCCTCTCCAGCTGTGTTGGTTTTGCGGAATCCTGAAAACACAATGAGACCATGAGAAATCCACTTCTCCCAAGCTGTTCTCAGGTTTACAAAATAGCTCCACTGCATGCAGCTCATTTATTTATAAAGAATGAGAAGCGGTGTCGATTGCAGAGATTCCGTGGTTTCCACCAGTGTGCTGAGCCATCGGATTCTCCACAGTCGTTTATCAAATTTGAAAATGCGCAGTTCAATTTGAAATGTCTACCCGCAGTGTGGGTAGTTGCGCCACAACGTGTTGATAACACATCCCTTTGTTCCTTTCCCGGCCATCTTTGCGATGCAACTCAAGAACTTATTCGACATGACATTGAAACAGAGTGAGGCAGGCCTCATGGTGTCGCTCAAGCCTGGAGGCACGGTCCCCAATGTGTAACTTCTGCGCCTTCTTCGCAGACGCTAAAGTCTTTTGCGATTCTGTGATTCTGAAAACGTTCAGTTATTGCCATGGAAGTGGAATACCAAAGCTGCTGCTCACAAGATTCAAAGCGGGTGGGCGGCGACAAAACCACCATGCTGCTGCACGCGTTGATCCCCAAGCATGCTCTGGAGCCGACACTGGTATTTCCCCGCAATCTGCCATTTCAGATCTGGCAAATGTAGGCGTTGAATGGAATTCATTTTCGTCTGCAGGTGGCCAGTGGCCTTCAGCAGAATAGTCGGTGTCAGAGAATGAAAGGCCAGGAAAACTAATTTCCCAAAGCATATGGGAGATTAGAAACCAGAAACTGCGTCATCATTCGAAACTCATTCCAAAAGCTTCTTCAATCTGCTTTGCGCAAATTCTATTGGGAGATTGAAATGCTCAGAGGCGACTCCATGCAGCCTTTACTTGTGGGAATAAAGGTACACCATGGCCTCAAGGGCCGATGTCAACTCAACGAGATGCCCAGATGTCAAAAAGTCAGATATTGTGTTTGTGAAATTCCACAGCAGAATTCCGTTTTTCGCACAACATCGAAAGCAGACCCACTGGATACGCGTCGTTGCATGTTTACAGACGCGTTTCTTGCCAGGGGACGATAATTGTCTTCGGAGGAAAAGTTGAGGGAGGAACCGAAGCCACGCAAGCGGCTGCGCAGAACACATTAATTTTGTGTCTTTTTCCTGGGACACCGCGCAGAGTGCAGGAACACAGTCCAAGGCTGCTTGCACCACAGTTTGATCTCTGGGTGTCTGGTTGCAAAAGTCGTCACAAACTTTGACAGCTGTGTTGTTTTTTCGTTCTTGCAGTTGTGCCCGAGGCTCTGATGTGCTCCAAGTGCAACAGCGCACAGGACGACGACTGCGAGAAGAACCCGCCGCTGCCCGTCAGGTGCTTCTCCTCCTCCGGGGACAACAACTGCATGATCGCCATTGAGTACAACAAGAACGGTACGCTCGACGCCCGAACTCTTTCTCAAGCCGGATTCACACAGGATGTGTCATGGTTTGAGATTGCACTGTCTGACCCTGGTTGCACACAAAGTGTCAATCAATGGGCCAAACACTGACCTTCACCATTGTTAAAAAAAGCCAGCTGTTTCAGAAAATCATGTGAGGAAGAAATAAACCTCACCTACATGTACGAACAATTGAAAACCCCTCGTATAATTGCAAGAGCAAGATGATAGGCGGGCAGCGATGTCCCTGCACGTTTGACGCATCTGGTCGACACTCGACTCATGCACTGCAGCAGTGGAGTGACCCCCAGGGCAGAAACACGCAGAATTGTCGGACCAGAGTCTTGTTTTCCCAGGAAGAGCCACCGCTTGGTGACAAAATTGGAATGCAGCCCCAGAAGAATGTGCAGTCGTGCAGAGCGCTGGTCCCGAAAACGATAGAATCGAGGGAAGCGGGTTTCGGAGAAAGTCCAGTTCGCAGGTTGCCCACTTCTCTTGCTGTTTGTCCACAACACGCATCTGTTCTGTTTGTGTCGAACTGGTTCCCAACGAAATGTGCTTCTGCCCCAAGGGAATACTGACCATCAAATCACCTCGAGGTGGTTGGAGACTGCTGAAAATCAATCTGCAACAATCTTGAACATGGCGACCACGACAAATTCCTTGTGTTGACAGGTTCTTGCACAGTGGAAATGCACCTTTTTAAATTTGGTCTCCACTTCCAAGCTTGACAACCCAAATCGGTAAGAAATGTAGCAGGACTGTTGTGCAGGACAATGAAGGTCATTGTTAAATTCCCCACTTGGCCTTTCTGAGGCCCTTTGCAATGATTTTTCTTTATCTCATCCGAACAGTCATCACGAAGGTTTTTCGTCTTCGTTCAAATTTCCGATCACGCTCCACGCTCATTTGCAACGATTCCTTAACCTTCAGATGTGAAGGCAGCGCTTTTTACAATTCCTCCGGCATGGGCTCAGTTTCTATTGCGTTGCTCCAGAAGGGCATTGTAACTCAATGTTCATAGCTGTGTCGAACATTTCCAGCACTTGAATGTACGAAGCTGCTTCATACAAAAACCATTCACTGACACCTCAGGGAACGGCTTAACTCTATTCCCACCAACTTCGTTTGCAGGCAATATCTCCATTTCCAAGGATAATACACTTTTATTGTGTCAGGGGAGACATTCCGTACTTCATCACAAACAGTGGCGTCAAAATCCATGCAAAGTATTCCAAGACACAATTGGTTCTCTTCATTTCAGATGAGCAGATCACTTTTATCCGCGACTGCAGCACCAAGAAGCAGATCGGAGAGAAGTGCATCGACACGAATGCCGACGCTGACAATCCGACCATCCCCGTGAAGGTCTGCTACAACATCTGCGATACCGACGGTTGCAACGCGTCCGACAGACTGTCCGCCTCCGGCGTCACGCTGCTCGTGTGTCTCCTCGTGTCGCTGCTCCGCGCCACCGTCTGCGCGAGTCCCCGGGGAGGCGTCGCCTCATAGCTCCGCCTCAGCTTTGCAAAGCAGGTGGCAGATGTATCAGCTTGGCCACGCCTTCGCGCACGGAGACAAACTCAACCAAACAACCTGCTGTCCACTTCGAAGTTACCGGTGTGCTCGTCTGACAGAAACAGAAAAAAATGTGACAGAGAGTTTCTATCGCAACCACTCTTCAAAGGACGAAAGAAAAACTGCATCGAATTGCGCTTGAGTCAGAAACAAGAACAACTGCTTCAGATCATGTCATCTCAAGTTTCCGCGAGCTGTTGCTGTCGCCAACGCCTTTTGACACCCACTCGTTGGTGAGCGTGATGGAACCAAGTGCGTCAGGTCACAGGTCACGTCAAGAAACGTCAAGAAAGCCTACATTTGACAGCGAACTTTGCAGCCTTTGATGCTGCAGGATCCCGAGGGAGACCTCACGGTGAGAACTCAACTTCTAACGAAGTACGTCTCAGATTTGCTGTGTTTGACGGGTGTCACAAGCCGTGACTGTTCATCAGTACAGTTTAGGGTGCATGCATGCCACCGTCCCCAAAGGATTTTCAACACTTGTGAAGTGAAAGCAGTGTTCCTCATATTGTTGACCGTGCGCCTCTCCTTTTCCGCCTTGGTGTGTGCGTGACTGGAGAATTTCATTCGAAGAAACAACTGTGTAGATGTCATGCTGCTCAAAATGTTTACTGCCACGTAGAAACTGAGAAGGACCCAAGAATTTGTGAGCTTTTCTTCACATCTTTGGACAAACTCTTTTTGCAGAACCTACAGCGACTGTTCGTGTGCCGGAATCCTGAGCATGCAAGGGTGAATTGAATAGGTGAATACTAAAAGGGCCCAATTGTGCATGCAGGGGGATATGCGGTTTTTCATTGCGATGTGTTGACATTTTCATCAGCTTTTTGTGTGTGCAAGACAGACCCAACAGCCACTTCTGTCTTTGTTGTGTGAGACTTTTGTACTTGCCATGTCGTGCAAGAGGGTCCCAACTCCTTCAATTGGGCCTCTCTTGCATTAACTTTTCAGACCAGAAGTAGGTGTCACCTAAGTAACAACATGGTGTCCCCCGCACAAGATGTGCATGATGATTCTGATGAAGAAAAATCAAAGAAAAGGAAGAGAAATGAAACTGAATGGAAGCGAAACAAGACAAAGAAGGCAAGAGCAGAGGGTCAGGAGTATGTCAATACTCGTGGAAAGGTTCAACCAAAGAGGAAAACAGGCACACAGTGCAGG
>JAAUXT010139687.1_pt1 | contig 24782 bp, 26 predicted proteins | sample 7278171 | NCBI WGS metagenome assembly JAAUXT01 (sample SAMN14350112, study PRJNA611818) | marine sediment metagenome | isolation source: surface marine sediment (1.8m) | place: French Polynesia: Moorea | collected 2018-08
GCACGACTGAGTTGCGTGGATACCGAGATGCATGTTTTGCGTTTTGCCGGGATATCCACGCCGCTGTATGTTTCCAGCCTTAGGGGTTTTCACGTTGGTGATGCGCAGTTGGGTGGCGTCAGAATTTTTGACACGTGCGTCAAAATTCACCATGACGCCCAATGGAGCATTTTGACGCGGGCGTCAATTTTTTGACGCGCGCGTCACCAACGTGAAAACCCTTACTGGCCTCACCTGATAAATGTTGACCTTATCACCAGCGGCGAAGTTGGTGTTCTTCTCCACCGCCTCTTCAAGTTTGGTGAGGAACTCGAGCATGAACTCGAGGTACTGGTGCAGTAGAGCAGAGCTTACCGTCCCTGAAAAAGACGTGTGTATGGTGAGATGTTCAAAACTGGAGTCGACTTGAGGCTCCATGGGATACTCTCGGACCTGGTCCGGGGCGACTCCAAAGACGCCCTTGAGAAAACAAGAACGATCCAAAATGACAATGTTTACACTTGTGGTGCAAAACCAAGGGCGGACACGGGAGCTGGTTCCAAGGGCCTACTGGAGTTTTCCCTGTTTTCCACCTTGGTCAAGGTTTCCCCTGCCCCTCTGTTGTAAACCTCTGGGCTCTGGTCTTCAAACCTGCGAACCCACCTGACTTGGAGCCGCGGGGGTCGACGTCTGGTGACTCCCTCTCGTGTCGGAGCAGCAGGTCGAAGCTCGAGTAGCTGGCTCCGCGCACGCGCAGTAGCTCCAGGGCCGTGATGGGCTTCTCGACCCCCTTCAGCGACAGCTCCAGCCCCTTCCCGAAGCTCTGGAACAACCTGAAGGACACAAAGCTCAGAAGTGAGCAATGTCAACCAGGGCAATTGAGGAGGAAGAGGTTCCACGAAGATGCGTCTTCAGCCAGTCAGTCACCCACCAGCCGGTGTGGTGAAGACAAGATGTCAGGGAAGAGCAGTGAAGATGCCCTCCCAGTTGAGTGGCCCACCAGCAAATGTCATGAACAGGCATCACAAACAAGTTCCGTCCTGCACCCAACCAAGCCTCAGCCCCAGCCTCAGGCCCAGTGCGGGTCCTGGCTCCAGCCCTGAGCTCAACTCCACTGCAAAGCCTGAAGCTTAGCCTTTGATGCTTCCAGACAAAGAACAAAACACACACTGAACGCCCCCCCGGCTCCCTTTCTGGATCCACTGTAACAAGAGGAGATCAACTTTCAGGGGTGGATCCGGACTTCGGTCAGGGTAACCGATTCTCTCTGCAGAGAACCCGAATGGATGAAGAAAAATTGTGTGTGTGTGTGTGTCTGGCTGTGTGCGAGTGGAAAACATTTTGCGCCTGCAGTGCAAAATTGGGGGGCAAAACAGCAGGGTTGAGGATCCACCTCTGGCTTTTAACAGACGAGATGGGTCGTGTGTAATCGGGTGCAGCGGGCCACATCAATCAGACGAGGAATCAATCGGTGTCAGTTTCGCTGCACACTGGTTTCCACGGGCGACCACGGCACACAGTTGTGCAAGTTTCATGGTGTTGTTCCCGGTGGATCCAGGGCTGCGGCAGAAGTCCCAACGGGTGCTCACTACTGACTTGAACCAATTTAACAAAGGCCCCATGCCCAGACCCAAGAAAATCTTTTGTACTGTGAAGTGTGACAATTTCTATGTTGGTGTTGCGGCCTCCGGGGTTGGACTTTTCACCAGGCTGACCCTCCCATTCATTCCGGCACGCTGAAGATGCTTCTGCTATTGACGCTGTTGTGCGCACCTGACAAGTTATTTGTCCATGCTGTCTGTGTTTGAACCAGCGCCCCCCTCCCTTCGAGTTGAGTCACAGTTGAGACTGGGTGCCCCCTCATGAACGGTTGAACTGACCTGACGAGTTCGTTGACGGCTGCGAGGTAATGATCCGTGGCGAGAGTTCCGTCGGCGCGTCTGCACCTTCTGAACGCGTCCACCACTGCAGGCAGGTCTGCAGGAGGAGGGGGAGTCACGTGCGGGTTCTGCAGCAGAGCCATGGCGGAACGAGCTGCACCGCGCCTCTCAAGGTAAGTGAACTGGAGAGTTTGTCACGATCTACCGAAGGCCCACAACATCCCAGGTTTCCTCCGCCTCTTCCTCAGGATGTAAGTACCGTGGTCACAGGTTGTTGTCTTCCGTTCAGGAACCCCTATTCACAGGTTCGTCCCACAGGTTCCTTATGGTAATGTTCCACTGGATTACTTCCTGCACTGACGCTCAACTTTCCTCCGTCTTTCACAAAGACTGCAGCGTTTTGTGCGGCTGTGTTTTCCTCGTCCTGGTGGTGAAGATTTACGTCAGTAGCGAGTCGCTATCGAGCTCGTTGTCATATCTCAGTCATTTGCGCATTTGCAAAGATACCACACCAGCATCACACATACCTCTGTGTGAAGAGTGTATACAATGTCGCTGGCCTCACAAATGAGTTAAAAGCAACATAATTTGGCCCCGTCTTTCACGCACCACTTGTTCTTTGTGCGACACATTTAACCAGCGAAGTAAAAGGCAGGCGAAGACTGAAGGCACGTTGCCAGATCCACACAACACGCAAAAACATCCCATGTTTTCGCATTGCATGCCACGGGCAAAGATATAGACCAGTTGCAAACGCAGCACACACCGACGATGAACATCGATCCTTGTTTGGAAGCGCGGGAAAGGCTACGTTGACGTAGCACACGTATCGACGTTATTCGTAATGCACAAAAACCCTATCGAGTGAATAGCACGTGTCACATCCATTTAGTCTCGTTATTTCTTTTCGCTTGCCGGCGGCTCCCATTGATACTTTCGTTTACATAGCTTTGTCCATCCAAACTGGATACTCAATGCGTGCGTAGTTTCTGAGAGCTTTTTTTCCCAAAAGCACTTGAGCAGTTAGGCAGATTAGTGCATCAGGGGCTTTTTGAACCGCTTGCTCCGGCTCCGGCTCTGGTGCCAACAGCTTCTCGATCCAATCTGTCAGGAGGTGCGGGGGCGGATCCAGGGTCCGCCCAGGGAACCAACCCCCAGGGAGCCAACTTCAACTGAAAACATTTGCAGGTTTGCACCTGCGGCGTTGTGGAGAGGAGGTCAGGTCAACAAAGGTTTTGGGGATCAGGGGGCGGGTCCCCTGGGTCCCCTGCGTCCGCCCCTGAAGCAAAAATCCAATCTGTCAGGGAAGCACCACCGGGATATGCTTTCACAGACAGGACGCTCCTCTCTGAACAAACACTCGGGCACGTTGTTTCTGCACATGAATCATCCAACGTAAACAGAGGGTGTCCCTATCACATCAACTGACTGTGTCGCTCGTGTCACCAGCACCCAAAACCAGGATTGGTGGGGGGACTCCAACCAAACAGAAGCTCCCCTCCCACCACCCCACCACAAAAAGGCGATCGCCTCAAGTTGCACCAAAATGTTTCTGAGTTGCACAAGTGCCCCAGTCTCAATCCCAGTCAGGACCCAAAGTTTAGTTGTGCTGCCTTTCACCCCAACGCCTCAGTCCAAAGGTCCCCGACATTGGGTGTGGCAACCGCTGGTCTCCGATGCCAAATTCCTGTCACGAGCATCCCCGGGGAGCCACAAACGTCCCTGTCTCTGTGTTGCGTCGCACCACGGACAAGTGAGGGGCAGCATGCAGCTATCGTCCTGCCCCACGGCCTCCCCTACCCTCCTGCACTAGGCCTCGACGGTGTCGCGCAGCAGTTTCCCGAGCGCGTGCTGGACCGGCGCCGCCTCGGCGAGGATGAGCCGCAGCATCTCGCGCGGGGAGGTGACGCCGCGCGCCCCGGCGCCCAGCCGCCGCACCAGCTCCTGCCGCCCCGGAGACCTGCGACGTGAACCGTGGGTCAGCGGCGATCACAGGATACCCCGTCAAGTTGTCAATTATGTCGTATCAACGGTGGCCAGCACTTGTTGGAATTTACGCTTTGCGAAGTCATGGTGAGTCTTTGGTGTCTGTTGCCCGGGATTGTGGTCAGAATGTTCAGACTTTGCGAAGAGTCAAACTTCCACAGAAAAAAGACACGCCACAAGGGAGTGTGTGGTTCCGGGCAAAGTGCCAGGATGTTTGACCTTCTTGATCCGACAGTGTGGTCCGTCCCCTTGTGAAAACGCCCCCCAGGCGACGGACTAACCTGAGGAGCAGCAGTTTGATGGTAGCCTGCAGCAGCGGAGCGTGGTACTCGTACCGCCCGAGGGTGCTCTGAAACAACCGGGGAGAGAGAGGTCTGAAACCACGTGAAAGACAGACAGACAGACAGACAGACAGACAGACAAGACAGGAAACCAGGGAGGGGGGAGAAGGTCAGCAGGTCTGATCTGGGATGCGGTCAGAGGCGAATCACCAAGAGGGGGGGGCAACCTCTTCGTTGAAAATTTGACAAGAACGAGGGCCGAACCGCTTTGGTGTCTGCGGCACAAGATACAAATTGTTTTGGGGAGTTCTGACAGGTGAGCTCCAGGCCCCCGCCCTGAATCCACCCTGGGGTCGCATCACCTCCAGGACACGTCACACGGCATTAGCAGCCAAAATCCGAGGCCTGCGTCTTCTCAACGGTGAAATCGATGATCAGTCGAGCTTCGAAACTTGAAACCCACAGATGGTGGGTGAACGTAAACAGAGTGATTGTTTCCAAAGGGCATTTGCTCGACGAGACTCAAGGGCATGTCCAAGGATTTGGTCAAGGGCTCGAACCCCGGGAAGGGCCCTGGAAAGGAACAATAGCTTTTCAATCTGCAAGCCCGGGCTGTTTCTTCATCTCACTGTGTTTCATTTGTCCAGTCCATGCAACGTGTCTCTCAATTGCCGAAACAAAAGCTCTACTTGTTCGGAGGTTCAGCTGTCGACAAAACAACTTCGGCCTCATTCGCCTCAGGTGCCCCTGCCACACGTGATTTGCTGCCGGAAAGTTTCCCGCAAATGAACGCGAGTCATCGTCCCTTCGGACCTGTCCCTCCGTGACAAAGACTTCCCCGGGAATCCTGAAAGGCCGCAGCACAGGTGATGCATGGGGCTGGACACTGAGTGGACACAAGACTGGACAGAGTGTGGACACTCGCACCCGCGGGCGAGGGACAGAAAACAGCGAAGGGAAATCCAGGGGTGGATCCAGGGATCGGCCACTCAAGTCTGCCCCACCGTTTTCACTGTTGCTTCAAAAGGTCCAAAAGATTTCTTCCAAATGCCAACGCTTTCCGTTGACATCAAGCCTCACTCCGAGGCTTCCCCTAGAATATCCACCTCCCCAAAAAGAATCTTGGATCCGCTGCCAAAATTGCAGGAATTTTTCAAACACTTGAGCACGTATTTGACGAACTGATCTGTCAGAGGACGGGTGTTCTTGCTTTGAAGAATTCTTTGGAGTGTCACAGGCAGAGACACTGAGTGTGTTTTGAGAGGATTATAGAGCTGAGAGCTGAACATTGCTGTCTGTGCTCTGTGCCACCATCATATCACTGCAGCCCAGTGAGACAAATGAATTTCACGAGAGAATAGGGATTGTTCTCTGCTGTGATGTGGAAAGGTACGTAGTTTGGGCAACAGAGACATGGGCGGTTCCAAAGGATTCTTGGAGCACGAGTCCTCTCAAACCCGTGGACAAAATGTTGCTCCCAAACGCCCATCAGGCACAACATTTCTTTCGTATTCTGTCAAAATGGGGCAAGTTCAAATCAAGGCCAGCAAGAAGGGTCAGACTCATGAGATGGTTCAGGCCTGGCCAACTCTTGGCCTCAGCCCTGAACCCAGATGCAGGCTCTGGTTCCAGAACTGAGCTCCAGTCCCAGTCCTGGCTCCAGCTCGGTGTCCAGGTCCCAGCCCCAGTGGCTGGCAGCCCTGGCTCTAGCCCTGAGTCCTATGCCCATACCCCAGCCCATACCTCAGCTCCAGCCCCCAGCCCTACCTCTAGCCCCAGCCCAAGCTCTAGCCCCAGCCCAAATCCCCAGCCCCAGCCCCAGCCCCACCTCAAGCGCCCCAGCCCCAGCCCCAGCCCCAGCCTCTTACCTGGTAGGCCCCGACCCTGGCCCGGCCCCGGAGCGGCTCGTCCCTCTCCAGCGCCTCCTCCGCCCTCGTGAGGAACTCCAGCAGGAACTGCACGAAGCGCTGCAGCCGCAGCACGTGCAGGGTCCCAGAGCTCTCCTGCAGTCAGATGTGCACAATTTCAACTTTCTCACCGTCTCTGAGTTTTTCTCATGAGGTGTTTTTTCTTTTCATTTCCCTTTTCAGTTTCTCAAGATATGGCTGATTTTTCGGACCCAACACACCTGACCCCGGGCCCCGCCTCCATGCAACAGCAAACAGCCACCCCGAAGTTTGTTGTTTTCTCCTTCAGACATCTCCTTTTCGAGAACGCACAACCACACGTGCACACAAACAATAAAATTTGTGATGGCACGGCTTGCCTACACCACACCCCCTGGAACCACCGCAGTGAGCCTGCCCTTCTCGTGAACCAGACGTACCTTGGTGTGGATGTTCAACCTGCGCTCGTGCTGAACCAGATCCTGGAATGTTTTGTAGTGGCAGCCCGTGCCCGATACTCGCAGAATCTCCAGTGCCTTGATGGATTTGCTGAGTCCCTGGAGAGCCAGTTCAAATCCCTTGCCGAACTGAAGGAACAACCTGCAACAACATGGAATCCAACAACGAGCGTGTTCGTTTGTTGTGCTCACGCCCACTCCGCATACTCAAACACATTCCCCTCATAACACCCCAGGGCTCAACCAAAGATTATTGCCTCTCATCAACTGATTTTCAAACACACAATAGATTTTACTTTCCTCCATTCATTTGGGGATTCGACCACTTGGCAGAATTTGTCGAGCTCGGTGCATTTGAAACACTGCCCGTCTCTCTGCAACTGGGAACAAGGAGCATTCTCCAAGGACACATGTTGCTGGGGGCGTGTTCAGAACACGTGAGGCACAAGAAACGAACACGCTCAATGAGCGTTTCTGAAATCTCAGGGGCATTGCTCGAACAAAGGCAAATCCCCCATTACTGTGGGATAGGTGAGCACGCACGGGCATGATTATGAACTGGAGCCAAAGCGTTGTTTCCTGCCCCTCACTATGATCCAGGATCGGGAGGGGGAGGGATGGGGAGGGAAGCGCGATCAGGTCCTGAAGAGAGTCTGACCCCGTGGAGGGGGCCACCAACTCTGAAACACATGAAGGAATGGGTGTTCCCGAAAACGTCTGCACTCCTGCAGAACCTCCCAATCCCCAAACGTTTGATACTATTGTTTTTGTGTTTGATTTTCTCATTTCTTGCCCGATTGGGCGCCCTTGATTCCGGATCCGCTGGGGAGGCGCGCCGTGTATTGTCCTCGAGGGACGCCAACTTCACGCCACCGACACAGGAATGTGGCGCCAGGTTCGGAGTCGCGTCCTCTTGTGGAGGGCGATTTAATTGGCAAAGCTTTCTCAATCCAGCGCGAGTGCTGCAGAAACATCTGCATTGTATCTCTTCTCATCAGAATGTAATTAGGACTTTCGTTCAGCATGCAATCAGAGCTGAGCCACGAGCCTCGCTATCTGTTGTCCAGTGTGACCGTTCGCAAGAGTCTGCGTTCTTGCTTTTCGTGTCACGCCCGTCTTTGGACAGTGCATCTCTGGCGGATAAATTATTTTGTAACCAGACGTGTTCGTGGCCCCCTGGATCCACAGGAGGGATACACTGAAGTTGCCAAAGGAGAAGCGAACAAGCGACATGTGTGGAATCGTGATGAGTCCATGCACCCCTTGCAGAAGGTAAACTGCACGAGACACTTCCCAGGACACCACCTGACACGTTCGCAAAGGCAGTGTCAATGCAACAGACAGACAGACAGACAGACAGACAGACAGACAGACACACACACACACACACACACACACACATCCCAACCTGACGAGTTCGTTGACGGCTGCGAGGTAATGATCCGTGGCGAGAGTTCCGTCGGCGCGTCTGCACCTTCTGAAGGCGTCCACCACTGCAGGCAGGTCTGCAGGTGTAGATCCTGCTGCTCCCGTAGTGGAGCCTCCTGTGGGCGTGGACTTTGCGCCCATTAATGGCGTCTTGGCGTCGACCTGCTGGGCCATTATGCGTCCAGGTCACGAGTGGAGGACGCCGACGCCGTTTATCTCGCAGCTTGATTGGTCACTGTAATTACAGACCAGTTGTTGTACGTGAGAGACAAAGCAGGAGCAGGCACGCGTGGAGACTGAACTGCTTCTTCAGGGAACAGCTACACGAGCTGATTGGTCGTGAGGTATGGTTTTAACGCAATGAACCTTTGATGCTGGAGTTAAATCCATGAGGAATGGCTGTTAACCTGAAGGAGCCTGCACTCTGGTGTTGGGTGCACAAAAGAAAATTGCACCAAGCGTTGAAAATATTTTTAGTCGGATAATCAGATTGTGGCAAGACAGTGCTCAGCTGCTCCTGAGAAGTGCTCGTTCCCGTCAAGTCTGAGTCGCCAGGGGCAGATCCAGATGGGGGCAACGTCACAAAATGGGGACAATTTTTTTCCAAGAACTGTGATCTGGGAACCTGCATCGCTGACGTCGTGCATCTGCCCCTGCGCTCAGTTTTGAGCAGCTGCTGAGCCCTTTCCTGGCACGACAGGAAGATTGTGTTTTTGATGGAAATAAGCAGTTTCTGCATTGAGAAGTCTCAGCACTATGGTCCGGTCTGGCAAGGACTGTCCCCAAATCGCGTGGTATCTGCCAAAACAATAGTATACCCTTCACACCAGACACTGCGACAACGTCAGTGCTGCTAAAACTCCCCATTTTGTGATTGCTTGACGTTAGCGCCAAATCCACCCAGAACCTCACGCACCAGGTCAATTCAGGTGGTCGTGCATTTCCGCGAGGAGGGGAGGCTTTGAACGATCAACTTCGGGGGGGGGGGTGAGGGAATGTTCTCAGGGTTCAGCCCCAAGTGAATCCGCCCCTGGTTTATCAGGCACCACGCACTCGCACGTAACCCTCGAATCTGTTGCTGCGATCGTTTCCTCCTCAGCGCAACGCGGTGCCGTTTCGTGTTTACCTTCCACTTCGTGAAATCCATAAACAAGTGCGATGACGTTTTCTGCACAATGTGGGGCAGATCTTGGGGGCGGGCGGCGGATCTAGAGGATCTGGGGGACGGATTTTGGGGGCGGGTCCAGGGGGTCCTTAGAGCCTGACCTGTGCCCCGAGAAAGAAAAGTACGAGGTATATCGTACCATAATTCCTGTTTTCCAACAAAATAACCCCAGAGGATCAGCCCACCCTTCCTGAGCCTTTGCTGGAATCCAATTCTGCCACTAAATTGTGAAGTTTCCCGAAATTTCTTCGCGCGCCTCGAAACATCCATTGCCCATGTTGTTGGCTTGAAATGGAATCGAGGTTGTGTTTTGCAAACAAACAGCTGTCTCCCCGTCTGTCTCTCCACGTACATGTACACATACACGTACACGTACACGTACACACACACACACACACACACACACACACACACAACCGTCGTGGAGCCTGAATTTTCCGGGAATTCGCGGCCACATTTCCTACAGTCTCAGAACCTGACACATGCACAGAACTTCGTTTGTTCACTTCACTCACCTTCTCAATTCAACTTCACACGTACACAAGTTCCATCGCAAGTACGAGACTTGGGAACGTTTTCCTGCACGTGTCACAGTGGAACAATGCGAATTTTCTGTCCGAGATACACACTGCAAATTTTTGTCTTCACGATCCTGTTTACTTCTTGATGCGCTCGCAAACACTGATTCACAATAATCTGCAGCACCTGCCCCGGGAAGACTCGGCATGAACGAGACTAATCCATCAATATCCCAGCAGCGCGTTACTCTCCTTCGGATAATAAACGAAGCTTTGTTTGCCCGAGAGCCACGAAACGACGACAGACGGTAGCATTTGCATTGTGTGCAGAAACTGTTGCACTCACTCGCCACCTCCGCAACAGCAGTTTGCTCGCTTCTGACCTTCGTACCAGCGAATCAGGCAAAGCGCCAGGAACGAACCCAGTTTGGCGCGCGTAAATAACAGCGTAGCCGACCAGCGAACAACGCTGAGGAATCTGCCAGCGAAATGCACTGGATTCTGACAGACAGTCGAAAAACAGCATGAATTGTTTGGTTCCAACTGTTTGTTGGAAACAAACAACAAAATATGACACAAACCTTACCGGTATCTGTTTATCATTTCTTCGAACTTCGCTGCACAAGAGCACGTCGCCCGACAGTTCTGAAAGAACAACCCCCGAGGTCAAGGTGGCGCGTTCGCGTGGTTCTAACCACTTCTAACAAATCCGGTTTGACACACTTGTGGGATTTGATCTCGCTCCGAAAAGCTTCTGCATTTGGGCAATCCCACATGCAAACCACTTTCAGGTCACTTCTTGAGTCAAGACTACTTCTGGTGACAACACGACTGGGCAGTCTTGATCGTGCCGAAGAGCTCAGTTTTCTTTTGGTCCTCGAACGTTTGGTTTCCTCCAGACCTTCGAGGTATTTGACGAGCGGTTGCAGATGTCTTCTGCCTGTGAGAAGAGGGGCGTTTCCGAGTCAAGTTGAAGAATCACACAATTGCAAACAGAACGGTGTTCGGCGTGTGAGGGAGCAGACGCGGACGCACGAGAGAGACTTGAGTAACCATCGGTAACTTTTACTCGTGCATTGTTGAAATCTCTTGAACTTGCTAACCTGGGGTACGTCTTTCTGTTCAAAGAAAACTGGCTGTCCACCTGCGTCTTGTTTGTTTGTGTGGTGCCGTGCCTCAGAAAGACCCAGCGCCTGGAGGTAACAACCACATCATACGCGTACTTTTCTGAAGTGTAAAGATTCCACCTGACTTTCTTTCAGATGTTTCTGCAGTGTCAGAACAATCTTGACAGTGTTTGCCTCACCGCAGGATCTTCGTGGCCGATTTGATTCTTGCCTTCGTTTCGGTCAAGGTGTTTTCCTTGCAGCCAAAGGTCACCTGGAAAAGCAGCGGTTCCTCCACGTCAACAACTCATTTCCGCCCTTCTTGTTTCTCTGGCGACTCTTCTGCAAAGACGAGGCATCACTGAGCAACGTCTGGTCAAAACTGACTGTTGAAGGACCAAGGGAGTTCAGGGCGGCCTTGGGGCCTGGTGGCGCACGACGCCACTTGGCGTGACGTGGGTCACGTTTCCCCCTGACCCCAACAAACGATCCCCCCCAACTCCATTTTGTGCCGCCAGCGTTAGTAGCTCCATGTCGTGTGAGACACTGGATCGCAGGTTGGTTTTCATCCAAATTCTTTCGTTGTCTGATGGCGTGGGAACAATTTTGAAACTTTCGCGCCACGATATTATTGCGGATCACTCTTGCGCAAACATCCCGCGACAAAATGAGGCGAGGCAGTTTACACTTCCGGTTTGAGATGGACAAAATTCACAAAGAATGTATTCGCAAAAACTTGGTGATGTTGTGCGAGAAGTTGACAGCAGAGCCGCTGCATACCCACCTGATGGTCGAGGGGGTCTTCAACGAGGTGTCCATGCAGTACATAAAGGTGAGACATGTTGTGGACTCGAATTTATCTTCCCGGTTCAAACCCCTGTGTGTCTGTCTATTTCTGTGTTGAAGGGAGAGTGGGAGTGTGCCAGCACCTGTCTCTTTATATGTGTGCGTGTCCATGCGTGCCGGTCTGCACAACAAGCATCTGCTGGGCTGGCAATGGCTTTGTGTGTGTGCTTTGCGTCTGCGCTACTTTCGTGCACCAACTTCTTTTTCCAGGCAATGAGGGTGCAATTTGAACAGAATCAAAAACTGTGCTTTGATCTGTTGAAACGGGGACCTGATGCCTTCCACAAGTTCGTCAAGTGCCTCTTCAAGTCCAGACTGGAGTTCATTGGGGAGCGACTGCTCGTGTCCGAGCACAACTGTCGTTACAGAGCCAACTTGACCTCATTCAGTCAGTTGCCAACGGCAACTCAACAGAAATACAGAGCTTTGCAACGTGAGTATCATTGACTCTGTGTCCAGATTCAGTCGGCTAATACCCAGCAAACGCGAAAAAATCAACGTAGAGACTTTCCTGAAACGTGAAACTTTTTTTTCAACTTGTAGCGCAGGGAGCTGCATCCATCCCTCACGGATACCCTCAGGGCGCCCAGGTTCACGAGCGGTTGTACGGTTCGGGCGACGCTGGGCCTCGGACGATTGTAACGCATCCGCAGAGTGACCTTCAAGGTGCGTCTGGACAAGAACCCAAGGACAGAGTGAAAACCAACCCCGCCCCTAAAAAGTCACATGGCAAATAATTTTTGTGCAGGAGAGAGCTTGAAGGTCCAGACGCGCACCTGGATCTGTCCCTGGTTCATTGAGCAGCGCATTTCTGAAAAGTTCAAATCCTTTTCTCAACTTAGTACAGCAACTTTTCAAAGTTGTGTTTCTGTTGTAGCGATGGCGAACCAGATTGCTGCGGAGAGTGCGTACTTGAGAGCTTTCCAGGTACCGGAGGCTTTTTGTGTTCCGAATGAATTTCTTTCTGTGACTCCACCCCGCGAGTTCAAGCTTCAACAACGAAGCCGACGTTGGCCACGGCTCGTGTCCACACTCTTCTTGTTCTTGTTTTTGCAGGCGAACGATGCGTACAGAATGAGTTCGTCCCCGCGCGGACGGATGCTGATCATCAACAACAAGAGCTTCCCGCGGTTCGAGGGACGCGCGTCGGAGCGACGCGGCACCGACATTGACGCCACCAAACTCAAGGGCATGTTCGTCACGTTCGGCTTCCACGTCACTCAGAAGGACAACCTGACGTCACAGGTGAGGCAACCTGACGTCACAGGTGAGGCAACCTGACGTCACAGGTGAGGCAACCTGACGTCCCAGGTGACCTGATTGCGCTCCGCCCCCCCCTCTTCCTTGAAAAAAGTTTCAGTGTCAAGTCAGTCTGACCCAGGTCCAAACACCAACCTGAACCGGGTGTCCCCACAAAACGTGGACCTTCAAGAGAACTCCGCCGTGGCTCTTGCAGGAGATGTACCAGCAGGTGGCGTCCTTCGCCTCGGCGCCGGAGCTGTCCGCCGTGGACTGCGCCGTCGTGGCCATCCTCACGCACGGAGGAAAGGGAAGCGTGCTGTACGGCACCGACGGTGAGTCGGCGTCCAGAAGGACCCTGGGTTGTTTGTCTGGTCCTGCCATTTTCAGAACATCCCAACAGTGTTCACCAGTGAACAAAATTGTCACTTTTGATTTTGATCACAACACATGAATTTCATTGAGAAAATGACGTCTGAATTGGGCTGGGTCGGTGTAACACCATTAGTTCTCTGGTCACTTGGGAAGCCCAACAGTGCAATGCTAACTCAGGTTATTGTGCAGGTCATTAAGGGCGGGTCCTGGATCACTGTTCTTCAGTGACATTTCTGTTGTTTTGTTCCTTTGTCAGGGGACCCGGTCGCCCTGGAGGGGAGCAACGGCAGCGTCGACTTCGACGCCCTACTGGAGCTGTTCAACGCGCGCAACTGCCCCGCGCTCAAAGAGAAACCCAAGTTCTTCATCATCCAGGCCTGCAGGGGAGGTGAGTGTCCGAGTACGGTCCTGGGCCGATCAGGAGGGGGCAGGCAGGTCAGACGGTCGAGGTGGTCGGGTGGGGGGAGGTTTTGGCTTTGAGTCAAGGAGTGAGCGTGACAGTGCTGTTCGTGTGTGCTGCTGTCTGCCCCCCCCCCCAATTCGCAATTTATGCACCCTTTCAACTTGTGCACCCACCATTTGATGTGGTGGGTCCGGTATCACTGGCAGCTGTTGCTAAATTTGACGGGCACAGCGTTGTTTCTTTGGTTTGGTGTTCTGACACATAATCTGATTTCCTCCTGTATAACGCCGAGCATCGAGACGTCTGTGGGTCTGAGTGGAAGTTGTTTCATTTGAGAACCTGTTTGTTGCACCTCAGACATCCGGGACACGGGGGAGCTGGTCTCGGACGCCATTGCGGAGGGCCGGCCCCAGTCCGCAGCCGCCATCAACGCTGCTTCAGGTACACTCGCACACACACACACACACACACACACACACACACACACACGCGCTCAAACACACACGCACACTGCTGTCTGTCTATCTGTCTCTGTCTGTCTGTCTCTGTCTGTCTGTCTGTCTGTCTGTCTGTCTCTCACACACAGAAAGACAGGGAGACTAAAAACCGTGAACCGTGTCAACGAGTCATCCGATTTTATCCGTACGGGTGTCCGTTTTGTCTGTTCCCAGCGCGCGTGGAGGCGGCCTTGACGTCAGCAGCCAATCAGGGCGCGGCTCTCGTGGACCGCTCGGCGCGTGAGGCGGCCCGTGGGGTCCGGGACTGGACGCTCGATGACAGAAAAATCCCGACGGTGCAAGACTTCCTCATCGCATACGCCACCGTGCCAGGTTTGGGGCGTGTTCGTTTTTCGCCTCGAACGTGCTGTGGCAAGTTCGTGTTCGTTGTAGATTGCGCTGCCGTTGGTGAGTTGGTACATCCGGAAAGAGAAAACGAACATCCATCCGGCGGAGTATGGATCAACGCGCGTGTGTGTGACGGGGACAGGTCTTACCAGAGAGGAGGGAGAATTCCTCTTCAACTGAGCGCGGAAACCGAGTTGTACTTACGTGGGTCAATGTTGGGAGATGTTGACAAGGGTACGTTTTGCGATTCATGGCTTCGCCACAGTGACCGAATCTCTGCTGATTCAGGCTACTTCTCGTGGAGGCACACGGTCGCCGGAAGCTGGTTCATCCAGGCGCTCTGCAAAGTGTTTGAGGAGTCGGTGCTCACGACGCACGTGCTCGACATGCTCGTCAAGGTGAGGGGCCGTCGTTTTTGCAACGGCAAGAAGGGAAATATTCGAGGTGGGAGCGAACTCGTTGCTCGTCTGGGCGAAGGCTGATCTTGGTCAGGAGAATAAACACTTACGGGTGGCCATTTCAGCGATAACTTGACATTTGAAAGCAAACGACATGCTGCTGAGATTTGGGTGTCAAGAGAGGTGGAGCGCTCCCGTCTCCGCAAAAGCCACGAAGTTTTGACGAACAATCGCCGCTTGTACAGCAGTGAAGATGGCGCCCCACAAGGTGCACGTGACGCTTCGCTTCACGTGCTCAACGCCCTTTTCTCCGCAGGTGAACGGGGAAGTGGCGCGGTACAAGGATGAAACCAACTCCCGGAAGCAGATCCCGCAGCCCGTCGTGCACCTCGTCAAGAAGTGGTTCCTGAACCCGATTCCGCCCGAGTCTGTGTGACGTAGCGACGTTTGCTCGGCGTGACGTCATCTGCAGAGCGTAGTGACGTCCGTTGAACGCAGCGACGTTGGCGATGTCCGCTGAGCGTAATGCTGTGATCATCATCGCTTTGTACTTGACAAATCGTGTGATCTTTTTCATAACTTTTTTCAGATGTGCACTGATGTGCTGAAGCATCGATGCGCCCGTTCCAATCACACTTGGGCGCCTGTGCGTCTGTTGACAGACCATTCCGGCAACTCCCCCCCCCCCCCCACACACACACACCTCTTGACAACTTTCCAACAGCTTTGCCTCGGTGTGCAAATATGAATTACGCAACTGGGCGGGCATCCCCACGGCGCTTGTCAACACGTTTCTTTCAACAACGACATATGCAGACGAACATCCCGAGTGCACACTTGCCAGTCACATTGTTTTTGAGATCGAACGTGATAACAATTCTTTTTGTGACGTATAATTCTGAAACAAAGATACCAAATATTTTCAAAGGTTTGTCATCTTTTCCACGATGAACAGTTCAACACAGGGAGCTGCGCCATTCGCCCGTCAGACAACTCATGTGCAGGTTCGGTCCGGGCTCTTCTCCTGAAATGAGAGTGAGCGCGTTCGTTTCTCATGTTTCGCGTGTCGGAGCATTTGGTCACTGGTGCCCTGGGACAATGCACAGTGTACCCCAGTTGGGCACGATGAACGAATGCGCCCAGCGAAAATGTGCTCGAGTCACTCACCGTAGTTGCAGCTCTGAGCGATGTGTTCGAACATGAATCGGCAGAGGTCTCTGCACTCGAAGGTGTCCTGCGGGTCGGTGGCGCCGCACAGCGGGAGGCAGGGCGCGCTCACCCCGAGCCGCCGACAGCACGCCCGCGCTCCTGTGGGAAGACGCTCCCCTGAGTGTCAGGCCTGCGGTCAGGTACAAGTGAACGAGCGCTGCGTGCGTCTCTGCAGTGGGCTCTGCATTGCACGGTGACTTCTGGGACGCAGTGCATGTATGACGCAGCCAGTGAGCAACAGGCCTCAAAGTGACACAGCGTCGTCGTCAGGAGGAAAACGGCATCGGAGTCTGAATCACTTACTTGTTTCTGGGTTATTTTCAGAATCCGGTGAGGCGGTTGTGAGGTTGTCCGTGTTGACAGTGATGTCAGGTGGTCTTGTAGTTGTCAGGTTCAGGTTGTCCTGTTCCGACCATCCTGCGACCGCTGGAGATGCTGAATCTGAGGATTGTGGTGACTGGTTCGTGCGTGGGTGGGTGTGCGTGTTCGGGGTATGCGTGGGTGGCTGTGGAGGCTGGGCGCGCACGCGCGCGAAGCGCCCACGCACCTGAATCCCCGCTCTGACCAGCACAGGTTCCCACACAGCGTCGCACATCTCCGCCTGTGGCGAACTTTGACGTTTCGCCTGGTTTTCCCTCGACGGTGTTTGAAGGCGCTGTGTCGTCTTAGCTTCGCGAGTGCTTTCAGTTGTGAGTGTTTCCAGTGACGGTGATGTGAAGTTGAGGGTTGTGGGCGCGTCCGTTGAAGCAGCGGACTGCGTGACGTTCGATTCTGTGCTCGCGATTCCTAACAAATGAAGAAAACGCATCAACTCCGTGTTGCAAAGATTCCTTCGGGACGTGCCTACGCAAAGTGACCGTGGCTGCCCCACGCGCACGTCAAATTTTGCGACATTCACCGCCAAACGCGACGTGCACTTGTGGGGCGTTTGCTTGAACTGCCAAAAATCGCAGACGAAAATCCGCCAAACAAACGCAGAAACTTCTGAAAATGCGCACCTGTCGCACCCGTGTTGGACTCGACGCAGCACACGATGATGGTCACCAGCCCGAAGGCGCCAAATCGCGTCCACGCGCATGCGTGTTGCGTTCTCATCACGTCGCGTTCTGCCGCGGCTTCCGGGACCGTGCTGTTACCAGACGCGGACTTCCCATCCGCTCGCTGTGACCTCGCGCTGCGAACGCCTCTTGTGACGCGCGCGGTTTTATGGCTTTTGACACCTGAAGCTGCTCAGCGGCCGAAAACAAGAGGGAGTCGCGCAGGCTGCTGCGATGGAAACGGCTTAATTATTAATGGATGTCCCTCTGTGAGCTGATCCAGGGGTGGCGCCACACAGCAGATCCAGGATTGGCGTCAGTTGGGGCGATGACCGTATTTGTTGGGCTGGAATCCGGCCTTCGAAATTCCAAATTTGGGGGACGGGGTCAAGGATTTGTGGGATGAGGAGAGACCCTCAACTTGAAGCGTGTGCAAAAAGCCTTCCCCCCCCTGAATTTTGTGTTGCAGGCGGCACTGTTGCCTTCGAGACAACATTTTCAAGCAAAAATGCCTTCCACCGCGAAGGGGATCGCCCCTCTGACCAAATCCAGGTTCCGCCCCTGCTGTCATTTGGCCACAGTTGTTCTGGAAACCTCCGTTGTTTCTGCCCCAATTCATTCATTCCTGTCTATTCATTGCAATTTCTGTGTTTGTCTGGAAGTGATTTTCTCTGGTGAGCACAGTGTAACATCCGTTTGTTCATCTACACGGGAAACGTGCGATGAGGCGGCATCAGTGATCGTGCAGGCAGCGCCATGAACGTCAAACAGCTGAGGCAAAACTGAAAATCGTCACGTGAAATGAAGCAACGGAGTAGAGCAACCCTTTGTCGCGAAGACACGAACCAACATAACTGCTTTCGTCATTTCCTCCAAAGTTCCCATTTGTCCTGATGTCCTGTCGGACAAAAGCACGTGTACGTCAGAAGTCTGCGAACCTCACTGAGACCACTCAGGTAAACTGCAGGAAGCAGCGAATTGCCGGAGGCGCCTCTTCTCAAGCGTCTGGTTGTCATGAATGGACATCGTTTCTGAAGGGAAGGGCAGCGTGGGCAGGGTCATCCTGGACTCCAGCTCTGATACACACAAGGAGCTGTCTACGGACAGAGGGACGTTTTGCCTGAAGACAAGCCTGGAATATTTTTTTGTGCTCCGATGCAGATTTCATGATTTGGGTGAAGGGGCTTCCCGCCACACGGACACAGGAACCAATTTCAACCTGCAAAATGAGTCTGCAGTGAAACATGAGAGGGAAAATTTCAATTCATGATGGTTGGGGTACCAATCTGCCCCAGGTTCGGTGGTTTCGTTTGTCCGTGTGTGTTTGAAGAATTATCTGCAGCAATTCGTGTGTCACCTTGGTCGTGGGGAAAACAAACCAGCTTTACAGCAGGAGATTTACTGGTGTGCAGGGCCAGGCGGACCTGTCTGCGCCATGGGAAAAGTGCCCTGTCCCGATTGTGCGTGTTTGCGCATCTCAGGTGCCTACTCTGTACCGTGCATGTCACCGAGCTTGAAAAAAAACTTTGCTCATCCTCACTTCGCTGACAATCCGTTTTTCTGCAGGCAAATGATCGGTGAACAGGAGGTGCTGCCCCCAACACAGTTCAGCTCGCTCATGGTTTTCTGTTGGGTCGCGCAATTTATAAGTCTATTGTGTGAAAACGAGAATCAAGACCTTTGTTTCGAATAAAAATCACACCCACGCCATACATACCGTTGATCCTTTGAGTTGGGTCAGATGCAGGATTTGCTTCGGAGGACCGACCCCAAGGGGCCAAGACCCCACAGGACTGAGCCCAAAATTTTCCGGAAAGAAGCAATTCTCCAGGGAACAGACTTATGTCCCTGACTCCCCAAGAGGTCAGCGTTCTTCGGCGGATCCACCAACAGGGTCAGACTCGCGGTGGCCCCGGGCCCCTTCCCCTTCAGCCAGACCCCTTTGACCAAACGTGTGTGATATGTGACCTCCAATTTGTGAAAGACACAAGTACAGCGGGAAAATCCTTTCCATCTTACACGGAGGCGTATCAAGAATTTATCTCAGAGCTGGAAGTTGACCCCCCCCCCTTTGAGGGGTCGCCCCCCCTTGCCCGAGTCTGGACCCCTGTGAGTTGTGCACGCTGCAGATCTCGAGCTGCTCTTCTTCACGCAGACTCCGCGTCGCATCCGTCCGCGTCTGCCGGTCGTCACGGGTATTGTTGTGATTCCGGAGACAAACGACATCACACCCAAGCGTTGTGTCAGCTCTCCAACGTTTTTTGCAATTTATCCACTTTGACTTGAAAAATGTTGGGTGGGAGGAAGGATATTGCGTGGAAGTTCGCTTCGCAAAACCTCACTTTTGTAGGCACATTGTCTTGAGTTTAAAATTGTTGTTGATGACGACACGGGTTTCTTTCACACCCTCGCCACGTCCACCACGCTAAGCGACGTAACTTCTGGTGGCATCAGGCCTTGAGGAAGTGGCTCTTCGTGTTCACGTCCGCCGTCGTTGGAATCGTTGAATCGGCACAGACAGACAGACAGACAGACAGACAGACAGACAGACAGACAGACAGACAGACAGACAGACAGAATGAGAGTGGAAGACAGTGGTTGAAGAAGAGAGACAGAGAGATCAAGTGAGAGACAAATATCAAGACAGAGCGAGAACCTCCCCGCCGACACGTTGGATCTTCTGTCGATCGCAAAAGCAAAACCACACCGTGGTTCCAAGGACTGCAGGTTTCAAGAAAGACACCAAATCTTGCAACGAAACCAATGCTCATCATGAAGTCGAAAGAAACGTGAGTGTGTTTACCCCGCAGCCAAATATTGGTGTATCGACTTACTTCTCACATCATCGGGAGCAGATACGAGCGTCTTTACGGGCTCTTTAGGCGCTGTTCAGTGCAGCGGGAGCAGGGGGGTTAACTGCTTTTGACAGCATCTGTCTGCCACAGTAATGGATCGTGAAATAACATCTTGTAGAGCTCGCGGGTGTCCTCTGGCCGCGACACAGCCCCCAATATCTCTATCCATTCATCACGGAGCCAGCCGGCTCGTGTTGCTAGAGCTGTTTGCGTCGTAAATATTGAAGTTTTACTTCATACTCGTGGAAGTATCAGTCTCAATGGTGGTGGTTGCGCAAAATTGGTGGTGCAGGTTTTCTGTTGTGTTTTGTTGTGTTCTGGAGTCGCGCAGCTCGCTGAACATGAGATGTTTGTTTGTGAGATTTCACACGCGCATTGAATGAAAAGTGTTCTGAACCTGATACGCAATTCAAAAGTTTCAAAGCGCACGTCATCATGATTGGCTGAATCACGTTCACCTGCACTCATCCCCACGAAGGCAGTTTCTTGCGTGTTTTGTACCGGACCGCACTTTTCATGTGAAATTTGTGAAAACACAAACAGGAGTGCAAATTCATGTACTCTTTTTCCATGCGTCGAAAACACCTCAAAACTGAGCAGAAAAGTCCACGGAGTGAAACAAATTGCCTTGATTGACTCGTGAACAAAATGTGTGGACACCCATTTGGTCTTTATTCCTCCCTTTTCACAGAGGGTTCGGTGCTCAGGACAGCGACTATCCTCTCGCGTCGTTCCTCATCAGGACAGCCTGACAGACGTGTTGACCAGGTGGGGCCCCGGGGGGGGACCGGAAGAGCGCGCGCCTCACCCCGACGCGCAGGCGCGGCGGCTGCGCGCGTCCGTCCCGGGGACGCAGCTCCGGGCGGCGCTGGGAAAGTTCCGCCGGGGGAGGGAGAGAGGCTCCCGGCAAAGCTGGGGAGCACGTCCCGGTGCGCAGCTCCGGAGGCCGTGGACTCTGAGGGCTCCGCTCAGGCCGCCAGGCCGGCCAGGCGGAGACTCACGGAGGAACCAACTCGAAAAACACGCCTCAGTTCCAACTGAAGCAGTTGGATGTTTCTTCCGAGACCGCTGTACCACCCAGCTCACAACCTGCCAACATCCCAACGCAACGTTGAGATACAAAATTCATCTTGTACTCGAAGCCTGACACGATTTTCGCGAAGAGCAAGAACTTGCGAAGCGCAAGCAGGAATGAAAACACTGCAAAATATATTGTTCCTTCCAGCTGCCCTGAGGTCAAAGCGCTGTGTGATCTGGATCCGCGTCTTGGAAGGAGATGGTCAGAGAGCGTCCAGCCAAGTCCACAAACCCACAAGCACGCGAAACTTGGAACCAGGATTTTGTCAGAAGATACCTCAAACGGGGGGCGGGCATATCAAACCCAAAAGTTTCTGTTTTGTGTCTGCGAGCAAAATCCATTGATTCTGAGGTAAGCCCCCTTCCTGGATCCACCCCCTGAGAACCCAAGTATCCCAACAAATCCCAGAGCTCTGGCTACTTTACAAGGGCGGATGTCAGACTCTGAAGAGGGTTGAGCAACAGGTCATCCTCATAACACTCCAGGGCTGGCACGAGGGCTTTCAGACGCGCCCGCTGACGAGAATTAAAGCGGACAGAAGGCGCATCAGGCCTGACGTGTGCCACTCCTTCCAGTTGTGGCAGGGGGCCGATCCAGCGGTCGGGCCTCCGCCACACCCCCTCACACACACACACACACACACACACACACACACACACACACACACAATCGCTGAAGAATTGATGTTCCTGATTTTGAACCAACTGCGCAAAATAATTTCTCTTTAAATCTGAATGGGAGCCCCTTCTGGGACGGTTACTCCCCCAAACTATTCGTGGATCCGCCCACACACGGATTCCAGATTTCAACTGCGAGACAAGTTTATTTTGAAGGCAGCAGTGACAGCTGAAGTACGAGGTCTCCGGGGACGACCACGCAACTGAGAAAATCTCGACACCCAGACAAATCTCACCAGAAAATCACCGCGTGACGCAGACAAAAGTTACGATGCAGTTTAGCACTTTGCTGGGTGTGAGATAAGAGGACAAAAGAACACGAATACATGTGCACGAACACAAGGGACTGAAAAATTTTGTGAACCCACACCCTTGTTCCAGAATACTGAAATTCTCTTGCATTGTTCAAAAAACAATGTGCTATCAGACAGGCCAGCGATCGAGAGTGCGATACATCTCTTGGTATTGAGGGCGGAGCCAGGGGTGTGAGTGCGGGGGGCAGGCCCGGGTCGCACCCATCAATCACTCCGCCAACGAGACAGCTGCGCCGGGGCAGCTGCTGCTGCTGCCGCCGCCGTGTAGCCAGCCCACCCCGCCGTGAACCCTGCATCCTCCCGCCCGCTGCCTGCCCGCCTGTGTGCCTGCCTCCCCCACACACTCAGCGCTCACGGAGTGACTGGAAACCAGAGCCCACTCTCCCTGGAACTGTGAGCCAAACAGATCGCGAAACTCCACTCCTCCGGCTGCAGCAGGTTGTTACATCAGGGCTGCACCCAGAGGCCCACACGCCACTCAGGCAGGTTCCCGGACCCTTCTGTTTCTGCTCAGGTCCGGAGCGGGCACCAGCGACTTTGTTTGCACAGGCGCAGTCGACGCTTGATTTCCAGTAAGTCACATCAAGGGCTCATCACACTTCAGCCGCGATGAGTTCATCTCCAAGTATGTTTTTACCCAAAACTCTCAACATGGATTACACTGCTCCATATAAAATGAAGGAAGAAGAGGACAGTTTGAACAACAGCTCTGCAGGAAAAACTGATCACCATCACCTCCGTACCCTGAGCGTACCTTCATCAGGGTACGGCCTGACGCCTCTGAGCGTCCACAAGTTCACGACACCGACGAGTCTCAAGGAGGACGCATCCGGAATTCAGGGAAACAATAACAACATCACGACCACGACGGAACTGCAGAACGGGAGGCACCCCTTCTACTCCCCGCACAGAGGGCTTCCCGACGCCGCGGGGTACCCCCCGACCCTCGGCGGGGCGCCCAGCTACCACCCGCTGCCTAATCACCAGGCCTCATTAACGCCTATGGACAGACTCAAAGAGCTCGAGAACCACCGCGCCACGCGGGACAACACCGCTGCACTGATTGACGTGCAGAACAAATCACCCAACAGCAGCAGCACCACGCAGCTCATCAAGGCTGAGAACTGCGGGGACAACTCCCTGCCGAGCGCTGCGTCCGGCAGCGAGGACAGCGAGGAGGAGCCCGACCCGCAGCGGCACAGCGGCGGCGGCGGCGGCGGCGGGGCCGGGGGCTCCCCGGGTGAAGGCCCCGCGAGGCCCGCGGAGAAGGACGCGGGGAAGGACGGCGGGGGCGCCGGGCAGCAGCAGCCGCCGCAGCCGCCGCAGCCGCCGCAGCAGGACCCGAGCGAGACGGACCCGAACCAGAAGCCTCCGTACTCGTACGTCGCGCTCATCACGATGGCCATCAAAGAGTCGTCCGAGGGTAGACTCACGCTCAGCGGCATCTACCAGTTCATCATGAAGGTAAAAACAGCGACAAAGCGAAAATAGCCTGTCGATCCATCAGTGACTCCAAATTTAAAATCGTCAGAAAGGCACACAGTAATCCGCGAAAGTTTTCCGTAGCAGATAGAGGGAGAGGGAGGGAGAAACCCCTTTTCCGTTGGGATCCATTGTGGCGCGGGTCCGGAGCCGACGGGGTGGAGGTTGGGTCCAACTTTGACAAAAACAAAACACACTGCCAAAAAGATTCTGTACCGCAGGTGGACACGAAGGACTGACCGTGGGGACTTTTCTTCGGCGGTCAGGGGAAACCAGGGTTTCTTGTGTGTTCTCCCTGCATTTTGCTGAAGTTGTCATCGGCTCGAATTGAACCAGCACGCACGCAAAGTTGGCTGCATGATCTGGCTATTTCAGCCCTCTGAGTGTCGTACACACGTGCGCACCCAGTCTGACCGACCACGCCTGCCTTGGGGGGGGGGAGGTTCTACTCGAAGAGGGCCATGGGTGGCGTTCCCTCGCCTGGTCGTCCTATTATTGCTTCAATGTTCTCTTTGTTGCAGAAATTTCCGTATTACGAGAAGAACAAGAAGAACTGGCAGAACAGCATCCGCCACAACCTGAGTCTGAACGAGTGTTTCAACAAGGTGCCCCGAGAGGGCGGCGGGGAGAGGAAAGGTCAGTGTGCGTGTGTGTGAGAGGTATGCGTGCGTTCCTTCCACAAGTTGATGTGCGTCAGTTGTTGCCAATGCAGGATTGAGGTTGGGGTGCTCCTGAACGCGTGCAAGGGCTTATGATAAATTTTTTTTTCAAACAAATCAACGTTGAAAAACATAAAAAATTTGCCTGCACAGTCAGCAGGCCCAACAAGCAAAATCTGGGTCCGTCTCAGGAAACTGACTCCGAAAATCATCGATACAAGTTTGTGCAACAGGCGTAATAGTTTTGATCCGTATCCACCCGGGAACAAAACGTACATTTTGCCAAAAAATTCTGCAAAGAAGGGGTGCCATATCATTGTTCAACTGGACCTTGATACCACAAATCAAGGCAAACGTTGAGGTGCGTCTCATGCTTGGATGTGACTTTGTTCGAATCGGCTCGGCTCAGGGACGAACCCACTGCCCAAACCCTGGGCCCTGGTTCGATCGACAGACAAGGCACGCAGTGCAGAAACGCACTTGTGTGGGAACACTGAACTGTTTTTAGGTGATTTGAGGTGGGTTGCGCGATTTGGGCTGATGAGCCAAATCGGTGCAAGCCAAATCGAAGCACCTATAGGCAGCCTCTTCCAAAAGTATGTCAGCAGCACTTTCATGGTCAAGATGAGGATTGATTTGGGATCTTAAGGACTCTTTTGGTTCATTTTGGGTTGGGGA
>JAAUXT010057624.1_pt1 | contig 24773 bp, 27 predicted proteins | sample 7278171 | NCBI WGS metagenome assembly JAAUXT01 (sample SAMN14350112, study PRJNA611818) | marine sediment metagenome | isolation source: surface marine sediment (1.8m) | place: French Polynesia: Moorea | collected 2018-08
AAAATGCACTCAAGCACTCCCAAAATGCACTCGTACCTCGTGCATTAAAGGTCGTGGCTTTCGTGCATTAAAATTGTGTATTTGTTTCGTTGGCGTTCAATAACCCTGACGTATTCATGCATTTGCCAACTTAATCCTCACGTCCAATGCACTTTTTTTTGAGAAGACACACTTTTCCGGGAATTCATCGCAAACAGCAACTTCTTGCGTGGATCATCCTCGCAACAACAGTGAGGGTTCTGTGAACCTTGGATTTCGTCGGACTGACAGGTGAACAAGACGCGAGATGTGCGGTTTGATAAGGCTCCGAGGGAACTGACACCGATGAGGCTCGAGACAGGTGTCGGGGGATTTCCTTTCGGAAAAATCTTTTCACACATACAGACAGACAGACAGACAGACAGACAGACAGACAGACAGACACACACACACACACACACACACACACACCATCTAAACACGGGTTCACTTTCAGAAACCACCACTGAGTGCCCAAAAACAAAAGAGAAATGGAACAAGCGTCCTCAGATTTTTGACGCGAAAACAAAAACGTTCATATGCTGGCGCATTCCTTCTGTTTTTCTTTGATTTATGATGCTGGTCTAAAGGAATGTCCGGGAAGGATCCATCACTCTCAAGGCTGCTGTGTTTCGTCCAGAAACCCAACGCTAGATTGTCTGTTTGCACAACCACAGTCAAACATGCGTGGTCATTGACAAACTTGACGCTGTTGAGATGACGTTTTGGATATTGGATGACGTGACAGAGTCCATCCATCCAAAGAGCAAGATCGATGAAAATGGAACATGGGAAATCCTTTCCACAAGATGAATTGATGCATCTTGAAAACGAAGACAGGTATTAAATCCCAACTGAATCCCGCACAAGCTCTTGGCTGAACGTGCACGTGTTGCTTGCTGCTGCTTCCGGGGGACTTCAATGCCAGGACGAACCCTGTTTGTGCCGATGCCAGGCTGACAACACGAGTTCGTGTTCTTCAATCAAGAATCTTCGTGTTTCAACTACAACACCAACTCAATGCAACTTGTGACAGAACTGTTCAAAATGGATGGCAGGTTTGGTTTGAACCGTATGACTGAGCAGGAGAAAATGAGTCATTTATTTTCTTTTGTCGTGAGTGCATTTGAGGAGAAAACCATTCACAAGCGACATCCAAAGTCAAAGTATTTTCTCTCGCTGCCACTACGAGTACATGGTGCTTCCCGGATTCTGTGTTGTTGTGTAGTCACTTGTTCCGGTGGTATTTGCCAGCCATCCCACACAATCTGCCAAGTTCCTCTTCGCTGTCCGAGTCAGCAAGACGTTCGAGTGTCGGGATGGAATGGTCTGGAACAAACGGTTGGAATTATAGTAGCTGACCACAAGGTTGGTGTGACCATGGCAGGCGGTGAAACAGGGTCACCTTGTGGAAACATACCGTAAGCAGTGGTCCGTATGCCCATCAGGAGCAGATCCCCCTGGCTCATCGTCGTGTCGTCCCCAAAGAGCACAATAAACAACAACTCTGCATCGCGCTGAAGGACGCACCCCGAATGATGCCTGGCCAACCTCTCCAGGACACACACGCATTGAGGGGCATTCAGTTGCGCAAAACAAGATCGGGTTAAGTCCCAGAGGGCTCTGATCATCTCCGCTGAAAGGAAAAAGGGAGTTGTAAGGCTGCAAAAATCACGACCGAGGATATCTCGTGTGCGTCCCCACTTCTCGTGTGATTGTATGTACCAAAAGCACAGGTCCTCAAGTCGGTCGGATTGATGCGCAGCCTGAGAAACTGGTCGATACTTCGACGACAGGAGCATCGTCAATATGCCGATCTAGGTGAACCTGTAACCAAGCCGCAGACGGTCGAAATTGGCGAATGGGGATCGACTTAAGGATGAGTGGTTCTCCTGGTTCAACCGGTGCCATTCGTACCTCAACCGCGGGTTGATGCGGCGGTGCTGGCAGGTTTCCTCCGCCGGGAGCCCCTCCTGTCGCTCCCTGTTCCTGGCTGTCTGAGGTGGAACTGATGTCGATGAATTCCTTTTCAGCCTCCTTGTCTAGGTAGCATGCCATGATGCCAAGAAAGTATGAATTGAACTCACGAACGTCGAAGCGCGCTGTGACAGTGGTTGTGCAATTCGAAAAGTGTCTTGTCTGGATGTGTAGAAGTTGAGCTTACCTGTATCCGTAGAAGGACTACATGCCATTTCGGTGACGTGGAAAGGGACGGCATCGGGAAAATCAAAATCAAAATCCGGCCCGCATAGTAAGTGCAATGACATGACGGTGCTATCCGGTATCGTGTATGTGTGTTCTCTCTGAGCCATGGTGAAAGTAAATGAGCAGAAGATGTTTGGGAAAAAGGTCTTGTCTCGTGTCACGGAATAAAAACAACCGTGAACCGAGATAAACCCCGGCAAAAACCCAGCGAAAACCGTGTGATTGTATGTTTTGTAACCGTAGATATTTCTTATCATAGTTGATAGTTTTGAGTTGACAGTTGTGGAATTGAATTGTACGAGTTGTATTTCCTCTGTAAAAACACTGTGTGTTTTTCTTCGGAGCAGAGGGATGTTGTGTAGTCGAACCATCATTCCGATATGCGGTTCGAACACACAAGTTCTTTCCTGCTCTCCTCTGAAGCTGTACTCACAGCACAGCTTCAGACCCCTTGGTATATAACTGAGTGCTACCCTGTACTCTGGGCTTCGCTTTTCTGAAGCTCAGGTAAGTAACAATAAACACATCTTCTGGTACCCACGTATGTGTGAGACCATTCTTTGCGACCCGGCCAACAGAGACAGGAGACCCAGCTCCCTTCTCTGGGCGAATGCTGTGGAACGGCTCTGCCAGCTGAAGGTTCAGGAACGGCGCTGGTATGAGCACCACCCATATATAACAGTGTGTTCAGTCAAAAACTGCACCGGTCTTGGCGTTGTTCCCTGTTGGATTTGTGCCACTGTCATGAAAGTTTTTCTGCTTTTGATACCCCCTCAACCAGGCCGCCTCCTTCTGGAAGCCCGAACGCACCCAGACCCACTGCCTGTTTTCATGACTTCCCTGAGGGGTTGGCATAACACAGGTCAGGTGGAGCCAGGTGTGGCAGGGTTCAGCGCTGGGGTCAACAACCTCACCACGCACCACGGTCATTAGACAATTGTGTGTGGTTAACGCTACTTTTCTCCGTGGAAAAATGCCACAGTCCCCCGGGGCATCTGTCGGTTTTCTAGACGAGGAATCTCGTAAATATGGAAGTCGTGCTGAAGGTTCGGCTGTTGGGCAGAACATGCACCAAAAGCACCAAACCGGGTTCCACAGAGGACCGTTGTGAAACACGTCTCCTTTTCACATTCCGTCGTCCAACTTGGACACTCGTACTCCAACAAAAGGTAAAAGCCACGCAGATGAGGCAGCAGGTTGTGCTGGGTGTTCCGGGACATCCCGGCCTGGGGTCAGGCACCTGTCACCTCCACCTCGGTCTGTGACGTTTCTTCATGCCGTCTCAATGAAACATCATTAGGGATGGCAGGACAGGTGTCACACCCGCTGTACATCTGGAGGCGCACTTCGGTTGCAGTACTTGTGTTGCATCTCTGGGAGAAGGTGCTATCTCAAGCGAACAAAAGTGCGATATCTTGGCAGGCCACCACCCAAAGTGACCTCAAAACGGTCCTTGGTCCCAGACTGCCCAAGGCTATCATCAGCTCACAGTGGGGCTCGTGATCAAACACTTCGGTAAATGCATCATTTTCAAGGTTTAACTGACCGTCCAACGGAGATGTTAAAGCAACTGTCTAGGGTTACAGGCAGGGTGCTATGCTCAATTGAGGAAAGAAAGTCTGCTGCTCTGAGTTGTGTATTCAACGTTTTGGCCAAATCGCGGAAAACGGCGCGGACCTCACAGTTCCCTGAATGATTCGTCGTCTTTATTCAAGCAATTTCAATCAGACAGTCACGCAGAAAGGCATTATCTTTCAGTTCACAGGAATCATGCACCATGCATGGCACAACATTACTCTGCAGGATTCCTGTACTGTATATTTTTCAATGCTCTGCGTTTCGAGATGGACTGCACTGAAAAGCTGGGGTCAGTTTAATATTGAGTTGGGTTTCAATTGACAGCAGATATGAACAGAGTTGAACTGGTGGTTCATAGGTCACAGGTATTCATTTGCTGCTCTCAGTTGGGACTGACATGCTTCAGACTGTGTGACAAAAGCCAATTTTGCTGAGAATCTTTTGGAAGGGTAACTGTGTGGTCGCTTTTCAAATGCATTTCTGGTTATCTGACGTCAATAGCAGAGACAAAAATTCTGTGAAGTTCACACACACACACACGCACACACACACACACACAGTGTTCCATCCGACAACAGTGATACTCCAGTTCTCGCCCGGTTCTCCCCAACAGCTCTGGTTCGTCACAAAATATCGATATGGCCGTTGATTATCTCCTGTTTCACCTGCCCCAATCACAAGAGTTGACAGCGCCCAACTTCACTGGTGTCACACCTGACTCCACCATGTCATATCTGCATCAAACCCATTTCAGTGCATCTTTACCCTTCAAAACAGATGCGCAAATAACATGCAATTAGCTCGTTATGAACCATAACTATCTGCGGTTGATATGACATCCCTGACTGACAACCGTGAGGTGGGAGACAACCGTGTCCACGGACCACGGTGCGTGAACACGTACGAGTTCGCTGATTCAGGCTCGTGCGCAATGAAAAATCAAAAGTTCAGCAAAAGAAATCGTTTGCAAACCACACAATTGGGATGTGTCAGGTTTGAAGGGCACTAAGAGTGCAGTGAAATAGAAGTTGCGTTCCTTGTTCAGAATCTGCCTGGGATAAGCATCAAGCCGGTGCCTTGTGGCCTCCGTGTGTGGAACATGCATGTTGTGTGTCAGTGAAGAATGTCAACTGCTGCTCAGAGCAAATTTATCTCCTGACCGCACCTGCTCCTGTCCCCCACAAGACCCAGGCGGCCTCGATCCCAACGCTTTGGAAGAAGTTCTTTTCAAGAGTTTTCTCTCCTCTGAAGTGTTGCTGTGCTCAATCCCATCACCGGCGGATCCAAGGTGGGGAGGATCAGGTCATCAAGTTTCTCAGTTTTCTGCAACACTTGCATATCGCTGGCGGAAGTCTTGATGCGACGCACAGTTCTGTCTGCATACGTAGACACCCTGCAGGTGTGCGTGATCCACAAGCCACAAGAACAGCAAGCGCGAGTGAGAACTGTTCAAAACAAGTGTCACTCTCCACACGAGGCCTTTCACTCGGCGGGAAGCCTCAGGGTCTGAATTTCACAAACGGCAACAACTTGATGAGTCAAGGACACACAGGTGAAAACACACACATCGCGATTTTGCGATTCAGGTGAAGGATCTCCAGCCTGGGAACTTGATTCTGACCAAAGAGCTGTAGCGACAGGCTTCGTTCTCACCACAAATCAAGAACCGGGAATGAAGCCCCCGGAAATCCAGCGGTGTTTTCTTGCCCAAGAACTGGCCCAACTGTACTTTAATGGGTGTTTTTGAGACTGAGAAGAATGTGTCCCCAAAGCTCGGCACTGTCATCGAATCTTGAATCCGTCCCCAGTAACAACCCTTTTCCTTTTCCGCAAACAACTCCCGGCGACATCATATTTCTAGAGTCCTGCAAAAAAAGTGCAAGCTTTCAAACTCTCAAGTGGCACTTCAGGTCTGTTGTTACAAAATGAAATGCTTTGCACAAGCGGAATGAGGAAAAGCGAGTCTTTGTTCGGAGCACTAAAACTGCAGTGAAATGGACTCACGGCCCCAGGTGGGAGGTTGGCTTCAACGCAAAAAGTTCACAATGCATGCAAGCTGAGTCCTGGGCATTACGAATTGCCTTTGTGAGCAAAACCGCTTGAGCTTGGAGGTGTTGACAATTTTAGATCAAGCTTATGCTCAGGACGACGACAGAAACTTTTGAAACAATCCCAGCAAGAGCACTCCCCATCAACTTTGTCCCGTTTGTGCTGCACATTCTTTCAAGAAAATCTTGTCTCTCCAGACAATCCACACAAAACTCATTTCAAGCACACACAGACATTTGTCCCAAATCACCTTTGTCAGCACAACCTGAGTCTTATCCGTCTGAGTAACCACCGGATTACACGTGGACTGAGTAGCAGGGTGCTAAGACTTCACAGGCCGCTGTTTACCACTTGTGACCAGCTGGGTCAACTGACGAGCGTGCATTTGCTTTCAAAAGCCAGCTTTGTGAAGTTTTGCAAAGGGTTCGCAGACGAGACTGGGACGGGGGACGTCAAACAGTGCCACCGTGGACCACTGCAAGCCCTGAAGAATAGACCATATTTGAATGTTTCACACAAAGAGTGGAAACACATGCGCGACTCTCCTCGACACCTGTAAGGTGCGCACCTTCTGTGATATCATCTCAAAGTGCGTGTTCGGTGACGTGACTCGCGATGAGGTTCACCAGCCAATGTCACATCAAAGAGACCAACAAGAGACGCCATTGTGGTGCCCGATGCCTGGGCTCCCAGATCAGGGAGTGGATTCAGAGACACGGCTCCAACAACATGTATTTCTCGTGCCTTCAAGGACAAAACCCCGGTCAGGACCGGTGTCTGGGGATCGTTGTTCGGAGGTGCGGAAGAGAGGCAAACAATGCCACCTTGTGTGTTGTTGGCAGCTGGGCTCCTTTGGAGCTGACACTCCTTTGCCTTGAGAACACAACTCGCAGATCCGTCCCAACCAGGGTCCATGCTCCAAACATCAAAAGCACGACACATCAGAGAAACATGCGTGCACACAAGGCTCAGACCTGTGTTCCAGGTGTGGACGAGTAAATTGTGGAACCTTTGTTCTGACCCTATGACAGGAAACCGTGACCACCGTGCCTGCCGCACTCACCAAACTTGGAAAAGAAGGCTGGCAACACAACAAAAAACAAATCTACAAGTGTACGACGGGCACAATTTGGGGCCCTTCTTTCTTCAGAAAAATCATGGACTGCAGTTTTGAAAGTGACACACTCATTTGACTCAAAAAAGTGCAGAAAGGTGCCCTGAAGGCACGAGGCGCAATCTCCTGTAATCTGCGGTCTGAGACTTTCACATCCAATCCTCCCCTTGTCCTTTCTTCCCTTTAATCCCATTCCAAACCCTCTCTGTTCTGATTCAGAGGCAACGCATTGGTCTCCAAGGCAGCTATTGTAGTCAGTACAAAAAGTTACAAATTAGAAGGTGGATTCCTCAGTGGAGAGTACAAATCTGAAGTGACGTAGATAATTGTAGGGTTGCACGATTTATTGCGGGGACACAGTACCTGGGAACCTCCGAAGAGTGGTGCAACTGACCTGCTGGGGCAAGCAAAACATTTATAAATTTCGAAAACTCTCAATTTGACTCAAATGAGTTCGAACGTCGGTCACACTCAGGATTTTCAAAGAACAAAACGACGGCAGCCAGAGAATTACAGGTCACCAGTTGATTGGCATCTGCTTTCCGTGACCAATGCTTTGAATTCTGTATTTGGAGCAAAGGACGATACGTCAATTCAATTGCCCCTGTACGTTCAAACCAAACAGATCGAGACACATTGGACAGTTTTGTGGTCTTCCTTTTGTGTCAGATTTGACCTGTGAGACAGATGGACGGTATGCCACATTCAACGGAGTCTGTCTCCCATTAGAGGTCGAAGAATGGGACCCTCCCCCGTCGAACAGTGTGCGATCTTCAATACATTAATTCCGCGGTTGAAAAGATGGATGCGAACATTCAACTTCACGAGGAGGCGGAGCAAAAAGGACGAAGGACTTTTTTTCAGAAGGTAGCACACGCAATCTGGAAATAGCCGGAGCCACAGGACCAAAAAACTCCTCTGCACCTGTCGCCGGTTTGGTTTTTCAAAGAGCGCGCAAAGATTGCCTTTCGGCAAAAGTGACGCCAATCAGCTGAACGTGCGCACCCGACTCCTGGATCCACCTCTGCACGCGACACAATTGGGCTTCAGTGATGACAATTGTCTGGACTCCGCGGCTCCCACTTTCACTTCCAACTCATATTGATTGGCATTGATTGGTGGGAATCAATAAGTCTCCAAAGGAAACAACCAGTTCAAACACCTTCAAAAGGAACTTCAAAGAGATTTGCACCTGGTTCCGTAGCGGTTCGATTCCTGCGCACCGATCGTCTTCACTGCTGAACCAATTGTTTTGATCCAGATCTTGTGAAACTCCATACTCGTATGGGAAAGCCACAGTGAAATGTCGTCAGATACGCGTGATTTCTGTACTTCTTGTGGAGACTGATCGCCCAACGCATCCATATTTCAGCAAATAGGCACTCTTTTGTGATCATTCTTTGGCTGTGTTGCCCAGATCGGATCCCCCAAGCTGCAGCTGACAAGAACACTCCAGAAGCACACGTGGACACACGAACGAACCCATCGCGTAGGGCAAGTCGTTGGATGGCACATGCGTGGAGAGAAGGCAGAGAAGGGCTTCGGTTCTACTGAGCGCTGCGTGTCAGTCTGTTGCATGTGTAAAACTGTCGGACGACTTTGCCCCGAGGGACCCGATTCAAATCTGAAGTGTGGAGCGGACCCAGAGGTGAGGGTCGTTCTGGTTCTCTTGCAATTAGGGCCCAAATAATTCTTGTTTGACAATTTCTTTCCTGCATTATTTTCTGCAAAGTATTGGGCCTCCCTCTGTCAGTCTTGCATTGACGTAGTTGGCTCAACATGACAATTTCAGGGGTTTTCCGGAGCGAACAACTGAACCCCCTCCTGGCGCGCACGCATGTGCGGCTCAAACGTGCTTTCACCCATCACTGCGTCCTTTATGGAGCCAGAGTGGTGCTTCAGTCCCAACATATGGTGGCTGCGGTCAGTCAGTTTAAGTGCCTTCAGTAAAGGTGCAATTTTATATCAAAATTCTTGTGCGCGTTGAGTGCAAAAAGTGCACGAACCATTGACGTACAAGAAACATGAGTACAAAGTCTCCGACTCGAGACAAAGAACACGACAGCAGCAAGGCAGGTACTGAGGTACTTCACTTTGATACCTTCAGCAGATAAACTTCTGTTCCACCTGGTAAAAGAAGGTTCCTCCACTACACTTGAAAAATGTGTTCTGTCCGTGAACACGACAAATGTTCACCACCGTGGAGCCTTGGTTCTGTAAAAATTCTAGACTCGACTCGTTTGTGAAAATGACGGGCAACAGTAGAGGCTGAATACATGCGACAGAGACGGGCAAATCAAGGCGACAGGAAAACTGAGACCAGTATCCAGTTTAATGGCGAATCATTAGGGCAACGTCAACACGGGGTGTTTACCCAGGAACCACATCGCAGTGTGTGCTCTGCATGATGTCGGTAAACGCACGCGCACTTGAATCCGTGACGTGCCTAGAGATCAGACGCGGGCGACTTTTGTAGGAACTGACCTTGAGTGGGCACAGAAAGACAGCGAGCAGTGAGCAGTACTGACCAGGTGGTGTCCGCTGTAGAAGCGCGCCTGCAGCGTCTTGATGAGCGCGTCCTCGGTGAGCGGCCCGGCCAGGTGGATGAGGTCCGAGATCTGTGCGTACATCGCGCAGTTGGACGCGCTGTACGAGTTCCGGATGTCTGCAAAGAAAACCAGTCGTCAATAGGACATGCACACAGAAAACAAAAGTCAACCAACCAATCAACTGATCACATGCAGGGGGCGGGGATGGGGGGTCAGAGGCGCTCCGCGAATTCGCCATTTGGTACATATCAAAACCACAGATCTGTGCTGCAACACTCCGGGCGATTTGTGTTGAGGCAAATTACACGAGGGTAACAAATATGGTGTCAGTTTTGCATTTAAATGGAAGTATTAAACCTTAATCTTGAGACAAAATCACAGGTTAGGTTGGGTTGTTTTCCAGCACTTGCATGTCAGTTTGTCGTCCTCTGTCTGAGGAAGACAACTTCTCAGAATGACGCTTCGTTTACAGCCACCAAACGGACGAACGTGTTGTTTTTTGGCAGAAAAGGTCCGTTTGAGGACGAGAAAGATTTTCGTATGGGTTGGGTGAGAGTTTTTCGAATACTTTGCAGACCTGCGCAGACCTGCGCGCCTGAGCCTGGGTGACTCAAATCTGGGAACGGGTGTTCATCTTGACAATCCTCGGGTTTGCCTGTTTTCAGCGGTAACATTTCTTGAATAAGCTGTCTGAGACCACTCTGTCTTCCCTCACAACTTGAAACTTCCTTCGATATTCAATGTATTTGAGGGCTGTGCCCTCGACACACAGAACCCTCGATCCAGCAATGCTGTTTTGCGTGAAAGATCTTTGTCAGGTTGAACCCTAACCACCTCTGAAGAATCTCTCACAGAGGCGCCCGTATTCGATAATGTCCCAATGAACGTGGGTGATAAGGCGACTCAGATATGACAGCCGCAGATCCATATCTCCCGTCTGTGTGCTGCGAAACGAGGCGAAAAGAAATTGACTTGAAGATGAAAGTGCAATTTCTGTCACGTCACAAATTTTCTTCTCTTGTGAACTTGAATTCAAACAACAACAAAACAACTGTGAAGAAAACACGCCGAGTTCACCAATCTGCGGACCCAGGGTTGATTGACAAAGGGAATCTGTGATGTGGAGGCTGCGTATAAATTCTTTTTCACAGTCGTTTTCGGAGGACAGAATGTTCGTTTGTGGATGAAAATTGAAATTGAAAAGTATGAACCTTGTCAATGCCCGACAAAAATTCCAGTTTTTTCGACAGGCTCAAAAGACTCCATCTGTCCTTGCTTTTACACATTGTCGCAAAGTTGAAAACCAACAGTTATTCAGGGGAACCTTTCTGCCAGTCTGTTGCACGCAACCCATCATTACAGAAGAACCCAGGGTTTCTGGTGGCCCGGCCACTTTACACAGGAAACCACAAATGTGCAGTGTGCCTGTGCGACTCGAGAACCACACATGTGGGATTTACTCAATGTAAAAACCTGGTGGTGAAAAAAGTTTGTTTCTTTGTAAATAACAAGCCTTGAACCCACATCAGCGTGGTGTGCTGGCTTGCCATGGGGCTTGACGATACAAACCCGAGGAGTTGCAGTCGACAAGAACCAGGTCAATTGTGCACAAACTGGATTTGCTCAGGAAAATCGGGGCTTCGCTGAAACCTTCTGGGGAAGTTTTTCCTCACTGACATCGGAGCTTTTTTCTTCCATCTGCCTCACCACACACAGCAAATCTCAGGCACTGCCCTCGTATTGGGACTTTCAAGACGAATGCGAGGCACGATCTCAGACTTTGAAACGGCTTCACTTTCCACCACAAAACAACGCCTGCATGTTCTTCCCACGGCTCAAGCCTTTGCCTCATTTTGTGATTGCGACGCATGTTCCGTCCACCCAATTCAAACTGAGAACTTCTCACACCTCTGCAAAGTTCCTGTGCAGACCCTGCTTGAATGAGGGTCAGAGAAGGTCACCCACATTCAACACTCCACAGGAAGACCTGAATAATGCTGGAGGATACTTCCATAACACCGCGATACTTACTGCATCCGCCGCAATATTGTAAGAAGCTCGTCTTGCAAATGAGACGTTTGAAATGAAAGAGGTCCAGAGAATTTCCAAAAAAGGTGGTTGGTCAAGTGGGGTCATCTCCAGTGCCAGAAAGTCCGCCACCAGCTGCAGCCCCCAGCTGTGTCTTCAGTGCAGGAGCTACTCTTCCATTTGAAGTTGGGTGTCAAGGCGTTGCAGACTCTTTTTATGGCGCCTTGATCTTTTTGCATGCAACTACGAGTACTTGTATCACACATGCAGAAGGGAGAAACACATTTGCCTCTGGGAAAATGCTCAAAACGCACGTCTGCACTCAGCGGCAGCCATTTTTCCAACACCAATCTTTTTGGTTCCGTCACCCTTTCACCAAAACGTGACGTTTTTTCTTCAATGTCACTTTTCCTCATTCAGTGACCCTCGGTGAAAAGTCTTCACCTCTTCATTCTCACAGCGTTTAGTTTCTCTCAATACAAGTCATTAGGGGGAAGAGTGCCGTGTCCCAAAGCACACTTTGCACCTTTGTGCTGGCAAACACTTGAATGGGCCGTCTCAACATCGAAGCTACTCAAATGGGCCATTTTTTTAACGAGTGAAGCATAAAAAGTTGAAACGGAGAAAAAAGTTTTTCAAATAACCAAAGTGACACTGTTGTGAAAATTTGTGAAACACTTTGTCCTCCAAGTTTGTATTTTTGTGGTTCTCTTTTCCACACAAATGTGTGGTGAAGTTGAAAAGTGAATATTTCTCCCCTGGGCATTCCAAGCAAGTTGAACTGAACACACGGACCATTTAGCAATATCTAACGCCAAACACTCTCAAAACTTGTGTTACAAGTCTGAAGAGCAATTAACTTCCACACAGCAAAACCGCCGATTTTCACAATGAGGAAAGTTGTGACTCCCCATGCATCTCCACCCTGCAGGATTCTCGGCACGCAGATCCAATCTCAGAAACTTTTATTGCTCGCGAATGTGTGTCAGTGAGCTCGTGGACCTTGGCAGCGCACAATGCTGGATCCGCGTCGCCCAAACACCCGCGGCCTCACGCTGGGAGCTGTGACACTTTCTCCTCACATCAACCATTTGTAACTCAACCCTGATAAAGTCACATTTGAATTTTATTGGAGGAAACTCGCAGCCCATGTCGTAGCTGATGCATCTTTGAAAGCTCCAGCGATTTGTTCCAGGGCTTCACTGGCTGAAAGGGACACGTGAATGGGACAGTGGAGATTCGTGGTAATGATACGGAAAACTCACACAATGTTGTTCTTCCTGTCCTTTCTGCACAGATTTGAAACTTTACTTGACTTTGACAAAGGGACAAATGAGGTTCATGATGCAGGCAAATCCCACGCTAGTGTCCGTCAGTTCGCTGTTTGCGAACACCTTCGCCGTGCGTGCCTGAATTCTTGCCCCCCGCCATGGCACAAACCTGGGCGCGATTTTCGCCAAAGCTTGACATTTTTGACGGTTTGACTTTGTCACGGTGACCAAATTCAGAAACAACTTTCCGGCACCACCACCTGCTGGCAGTGGGTTCCAAGCTTTTTGTGCTCCTGTCCAGGTTAAAGGCATTCGTACAAGTTGAGAAGGTGCGAGACACTCCAACAGAATTTGATTCACAAAATTGCTCGCCCCGGCAGGCCTCCCGGACCCTCGTCACGTAAGCGACCACCTCGGGACGCTGCACCTCTCACCCTGCTGGCGCCAGACTCTGTTGGCTTCACCGTCGCCACGAGACACCTGACCCGGGCACAGTGGACAGTCAAGTGTCCATCTGACATGGGCAGGCACCAGGTGACTTTCGTGGACACACAATGCTTCCACTTTGTGTCCACGTTGGCGGGCAGCACTTCAGTTTCAATTTTGTACCAAAGTCTGTCTGTCTTGACAAACTGTTTTATGTTGAGTTTCTGAATTTCAGCTTTGATGACCCAGCAGACCAGGGCCTCTGGAGTGCTCAGAGCTGCAAACATGTTGACTGCATTCAGACAGACTCCGAGTTCGCACGTCGCCCATAGTCATAGGATGATTGTGGGGAGTCTTACTCAGAAACTGAAACACAGACCCCCTCTCCCACTTTCTCCCTCATCAGATAATCCTGCCTGCTTCAACCGTGCAAAGCCGGATGTTGTGAAGAACAGTTTTTCACTTACAGCTTGAAGAGGTGTTGGAAGATTTTCTCCAGAAGGTCTGCATCTCAAACTCTTTGCTGTATCCGAAGCCAGAATCATCTTCGTCGTCCTTGGTGCAGATGTTCCGTCCAAACGTATCCGGGCCCTGTCTGTAGGTGTCCATGCTTCGTCCGTGGCTTGTGTCCATGTTTCCAGACTTCCGCCTGTTCCTCCCCGGATCTCTCCATCTGTCAACCGAGAGCTTCACTCCGGTGTAACCGTCAGAGCCACTGTTGTTGCTGGGGCCACTTCTGTTCCCGTTGTATCTGGTGCTGTTGTTATTGTTGTGGTTTCTCAGTATGCCAGGCATCATTGTTGTTGCTTTACGTGAGTTCCCACGAAGTCCACTTTCACTGAATAGCAAATTGATTTGTCTGAACTCACTGGCCTCGCACACACTGAATGCGTACCTGCAGCGGATCGCCCCCACCAACGCTATGAGCGAATCAAAAACAGACTCTACTTCTTCTTCCATTCCTTTTTTGATTGGGAATTTAGCTCCATTCAAATAAACAACACTGGGTGGGATTCTCAGGGGTACATGACAAGTTCTTGCTTCATGGAAAATTAGGTATTTTTGCGCTTTGTTTCTTGAGTTGTTTTGGGGCTGTTCTGGAGTGGGCGAGATAGGAGAATGGGGCATTCATAACATTGGATGAGGGTGGAGACTGGTCAAAATGTCATTGATTGCTTCCTCGCAAGAATGATCCTTTGTTTGTCCTCTCATCCTCTTTGTTGTGTGTGTGTGTGTGTGTGTGTGTGTGTGTGTGTCCGAGAGCCACTCCCCACCTTTTGGAGGCCTGGCCCTTGTACTGAAGCCTGCAACAACCAAAGAAATGCACCACCGAACCCTTCCCCATTAAAAAGCATTGGTTCAGGTCGCTGCGTGGTGCATTCAGTGTGTACGAGCTCTCTTTCATCCTGGTTCCACCTACGAGCGTACAACCCAAGAGGGTAATCAACTAACTCAGGTTTACTGTCTTTCCCTTTTCCTCCTGTGAGCCAATGTTTCCCTCTGACACGCACTGCCTTGAATTGACTTTCGCTTTCAATGTTCTCGTCGTTTGTGGTGACTTCAATGCGAAAATGACAAGCATTCAACCGCAAGAAAACGGGATCAAATGTGAGAGACGGCAACACACCGTGCATGTTTGCACGATTTCTTTGCTGTATTCACTCATTTACTCGCTCTCTCACTTTACTGACTTACGCACACGCACACCACACCTTTGTCTGTCAAAAAAGGTTGTTGAAACACGGGACACTGAGGGGAAGACGAGTGGAGACCATTTCTCTCATAATTGTCTTGCTCAAGGTATCAGGCACACAAAACTCTTGAGATTCATTCGGTTTGTTTCTGTGTCGTCATGCAGCACAACTCAACATGGCCTCTCCCCATTTGAAAATGTTTGTCCCGCAAACACACCTGACATGGCCATCTTGTCCAGTAATAATCCCCCATTCAGCTCTGACCCATCTCCCTGGCCTTTTGAACCCATCAAGTGTGCATTGTACTATCTGCACATCCACATGCATCACATTTTTTCTGTCATTCCCACACATGCACACACACACGCACGCATCCACGCACAATTTGCAAGATGTGATGGGAAAAGCGGAAAGTCGATGACAATCGCTCAGAAAATTGCCCTGCGAGGTTCCCAATTGTAATCTAATCTGCTCAGGCGATTTGGTAACTAAAGTGGTCTTTGCTGTTGGGATGAATAGCTTTGAAATTAACCACATTCAATCGTTGCTTTTCTTTCGTTTTTCATCTTGAAGTTGAACGGTCAGAAATCCAATTACCAAGTCTGCGCAAACGAACGGGTCGTTTGTTTTCCGCAAGATTTTGAACAGACCTATCAAGGTGTTGCCGGTGGCAAACTCCACCATGCAGCGCAGTCAAAATGGGGACTTTTACGCTTTTTGCGAAACGCAAAAAGGAAAGTTGGTTTGTGTGACTCATGTGCAGGTGTGCGTTCCCGCAGACCGTGCAGTGCACACGTGTGTGAGGCCAACACCGAGAGCCTCATGTCAGGTCTTGTGGGGCAAGGACACGTCCCGGAAACGGGGCTGCCTTGCATTTCTTTCCTGTTCTGGTGCGAGTGGAAAGAGGAATGAGCACGAAAACTCGTACATGTAGTTTCCTGCATGCAGGAGACGTACGATCTTACCCTCTCCTCAACGCACGGCAGTGCGGTCTGCGTATCTCACAGCAAAATGTCCATTCTCATCGGATTCAAAACAAAACAGATATTCCAGCTCGTAATCCGCGTCCATTCAATGTTTTCGTACGAAGATTGTCAGAACTCCACAACTATCAGAACTTCACCAGAATTCCCGATGGGATGAATCCAGGTGTGGGTCAGTCGAAAAAATGGTTGTATCTTCTGTGGCAAAGCTTTGAAGTCTGGCAGTGATCCGGACCTGGCATTCTGTTCAAAGAATGCATCTGCACGGTCCTTGACGAACGGAGCACAAGACTTCAGCGTCTCACGAGTACGCTCGTGGTTTCGCCATTGTGAGCAGATCCCAAGTTCTCCAATGCATTGATCCAATGTGATTTCCACATAAGAGTTGCTTGTGTTTGTGCGCGCACGAGTATACAAGTGTTTTCCGATAAAGGAGAAAATGACACCACCATGTCCAGCAGCACTGAAGACACTGAACCGCCGCGCTTGTTCCCCGCCGTTTTATTGTCGGTGCCGCTGCACTGTGAAAACGTGGAGCGCTTGTGGCGAACGATTTCATCGTGAAAACACACAGTGTGCGCTTTCACGAGTTTGGCTTCGCTTTTGGGGAATGTCGCGAATGGCCAAATTGAGAACATCTTTTGCCACGGAAAACCAAACCACCAAACCTTCAGTTTGGGTCTTGCTCTGCGCATGAAATGCAGACCTTGTGGTGAGGCTCCTCTTGCGGGGGCTCAGCAGCTTGGACCCCAACCCCCTTGATATCAATTTGCCTGTGTCTCAACTGTTTTCACTTCAACCTGTGTGCCACCGTTTAGAATTTGAAGTTGGGGATCATCCAAACCCCCCAACCCTTTTGAGCGTCATGAGGGTCGGTGATGAAATTGGATCATCATCCTTGTAAAAGGCAACACCCAGTCACCAACAAAATTGGACGACACACCAAGGACCCCATCCCCTGCATTAAAATCTTGCCAGGACAGAAACGAAAGAAAGGACAGCGATCTCCTGGAGACAGCAGAACCAGGAGTATTCAAACTGAAAACGACATTCTGTGGCTCAGTTTGGGACTCTGTTTGCCCCATCTCCACCAGGCACACGAAAGTGCACAACAAAAACGCGCGACTTTGGAACTGCGTGCACAACCGTATTTTTGGAGTTCCTGCTGAAATTTGTCACCGGCAGTGTCTTTCTCTTTTCACGCCTGAACGAGCCCACTTGAAAATAAAGCCTTTTCTGATGTGAACCCTTCCCACAATGTTAACTTGAAAGTATCTGCATGTGTACCAGACATGTCACAGGCCCAGTTCTGAATCGCAAACATTTACTTTGGCGCAAAAAGGATGTTCGTGTGTTCATGTTTCCACTGGGTCTTCTTGGGGATTTTGAGACTGAATACTGCCAAGACCTGAGAGCTGAAAACAAGCCGTGCCAACACTGTGAAACAGTCAAGGTGCCGCACGTCCGTTTCGGTGGAAATCCAGATCTATGAGTCACCATGCCTTCCACGTCAACCAGCTTGTACTACAGGTCACTAATTGAGGTCGGACACCCACACCCGCCTGACTAATTCACAGAAGCTTCATCTGGACACGGACTCTCAATGTGACTTTCACAAAACATTCACCTTCTGTTGTCCAATGGTGATTTTTCTGCCGTTCAAACCTTGTCTCACCTTGGTTGTTTACTCCGACAACCTTTGATCTTGGTACTGTGTTTCATCAGCGGTTAGGTGCTGTTCTGTCAGGCGGCCGTACTTGTTTCCGCAACGAGGGAAGAAAAGACCAATGACACGAGCTGTCAGAAGACGCCCAGAATGACACAGACCAAACAGAATTCACCTGTAACCTGAGCGTAGCACCACAGATGCTTTCGGGCGAAAGTGCCACAAAGCACGGGTTTTCACTGCAAGTCGAAGTCAGGGACAATATTTTTTGGGGGAGAGACTCGCAGCGACTACTTTCCTTGCAACAGCCCGGCTGTCCTCAACGTGGGCACTGTTTGCTTCCCAACTCAGGCCAAATATGTCTTCATCGTGCCTTGTGGACAGTACATTTTACCATCCCAAAATGGCTTGAAGAAGACTGGAACAACCTGGTGTGAGGAAAACTCAAGGTGTGAAATCTTCAGTTTTGGGAAAGACCGTATGCAAACTGCATGCTTGAGCCTTCTGGATGGAAAAAGCCCTTGCATAGAACCACAATATTTATCTTCCGTGTTTGGTTCAGTGTTGAACTGCAACGGAAACACAAGTCAAGGGTGCACATGGTTTTGGGTATCACGTCCTGAGCCTCTGTGAGTTTGGGCTCGGGTTGGGAAAAGATCTTTGTGAAATGTGCCAAGGTAGCTTCAAAGTAACGGAGCATCCTGTCCTGATTCCTGTGGTTGTACATTGAAGCGCATTTCCGTATCAGAAAGTTTTGCATGATGCCCCACATCAGCATATACGAGGGGACATCCTTTTCTGGCAAGAAATGTTCGAAGGACGACCATCTTTCTGCACTAATGTTGTAATGTTTGTTGACAGACTTTGACTACAGTTCTGACACTGTCAAATTGACTCACAAGTATAACATCTCTTCTGGTGTTTATTTGGTTTTCTTTCAAGCCAAGAAAGTGTAACCTTGAAATGAAAACTTGACAATTTTTGACAGTGAATGGAAGATTTCTTGATCAATATACATGTCATCCTTTGTCCTGCACAAGTTCAGAAAGTGATCTGTGTTAATGTGCTTCATCATGTCTTTCAACATTTCTTGCCAGAAAAGGATGTCCCCCTCGTACTGTGCCAGTTTCGGCATCAATTCGACTGTGAATGACCTCAGAAACAACAAATTTGACTTGTACGAGTTCACCAGTTTGTGTTCTATGAAACTGTGAATCAACAAAGCTGGATTTCAGCTTCCTACTCACATAACTGGAACCAAGTGGAAAATGTCTTTGGGGACAAAACGCACACGAGGACATGGAGGATGAAGGCACCCACCTGCCGCTGAGGCGCTGCGCACACTGGACGCTCGGCTGTGGAGCCGCTCCAAACTGGCGGAATCACCCTCCTCCACCCACACACTCGTGCCTTCCGGATTCCCACCTCCCTCCGGACCTGCAACAAACATATAATCATCCACAACGAACGAGACCAGGTCTATCCCAGATAAAATTTTTATTGTCCGTTTCACGGATCAGAATAATACAAGCACCGCTGCCTTTCAGAAAATGCGAGCTGTTTTATGTTGGGAAAGGAATCTGGAATCTGGATCAAAGTTCCCCCGCAAGAGGTAGAGAATCTACACGTCGTGGGGAGGATCGCGTGGTCTCTTTCCTTTGGGAATCATTTGGCCGATGGGTCCTCAAGCTTGTCTCACCCGTGTCGGTGTCTCGTCGCAGATCATGGTGCAGCCCGGTGAGCTGCGTGTTGAGGCTCTTCAGCTGTTCCCGCAGCTCCTTCACATCCTCGGGAGGGGAACCTGCAGCGAACAAAAGGCACACATCCGTCACATGAAACAGGCAATGAAGAGCAGTGCCAGGAGATCTTGGGTGTGGACCCCCTGCGCCCATTGATGCAAACAACACCGTGACGCTCTCTACTTCTGCGCATGTTCAATTGTCTGAGAGTAATTACTTCCACGAAACGTGCGTCAGTCACGACCTGACAACTCAATGTGAATTCCCCGTGTGTCCAGACCTCGCTGGACCTGAACACGCTGAGAAATACCCCAAGTGAGAGGCACCAACACAGAGAAAATTTGGCAACCCCGCCCGCTCAGCGTGGTCTCGTGAGCGACAAGACGAAAATTATCCCCAGTCACGAAAAACAGCAAGGGTACTCGTACTTTGTCAGGGTACGCTGCCAAAACAGGAGTGGTGCAGTTGGTGGCAACACGCGTAAGTGGACGCCCTCGTATTCTTGATGATGACTGTTCTCCTGTGCTAGAACCGAAAACCAACTTTCCACGAGAGAAGGCCACTCGAATGTACCCAAAGTTGAGAACCTGGACCACGTCCGCATCATCCGAAAATGTACGTAATGGCGTACGTTTTGCACCTGAACACAGAGGGAAGAGCGCTGTCACACAAAGAGAATTCAGACAAGAAGGACCAGTTCTGCACCTTTGCCCCACATGCGGAGGTACTCCAGGAAGGGTCTGCGGTTGAGGTCGTACTCCGCGACCGTGTAGGATCTGCGGGGCAGGGTGCGGCGCGGGCGGCGAGGCTCCATGGTGCGGCGCTACTCCGGAGCCTGCAGGGCTGGTGAATCCGTCCAGCCGAGGTTCACACAAACGTCGCCGCTGGGACACATTCCAGATGTAGTGAGCATGAGAGCTGGAGAAAGCGAGCGTGTGCGTTGGTACTCCTCTCAAAACATCCTTGTACCGTGATTACAAACGAGAGCCTTTGTAAACTCTCGTCATTCTCACACTTCATGCGCCAACAGGCCTCGCGTCTATGGAAGACTCGAAAACAGACCAAGTGAATGTTCAGAAGCTCGTAGAAACAAGTTCGACACTTGGTTCTCCTTGGTTGTGAGTTCGGCCCTCAGAAGCTTCGTCTGTAGTCACTGACACACATCCAAACAGGAACTCGGCTCGTTCACTTCCTTTGGACGCAATCACAGTGTTGCGTGCTGACTCGTACATTCAGATGGCAACATCATTGGTTTGCACAAATAGTTGTGTAAATCTCACAGTGCATGACTATGAACGAGTACACGTCTGTCCAACTGACAACTGTGCACGAAAGGCCAGAAACTGCCACTCGTTTGAAAAAAACTTCTTTCTGGCTCAAATAAATCCACTTGTAAAGCCATTTTGAACTTGGCGTAATTGTCCGTTTATCCATTGACCATATTTCACAAATCTGCTACGCTTGCCGCCCATTCACAGGATGTGTTCGTTGCTGAATGCAAAGTTTACCCAATGAACACACTGCGTGTCTGAAGGAGTTTCTTCTCACTCGGGCTTCAGCGCCAACATTGCGACGTGGTTCCCCAATTGGGATATGATCGAGTGAAGAAAAGAGTGTCATCAACGGCAACCGCACAGAATTTGAACTGTTTGACACTGCAACAGGGTTGAAGCTTCTTTTGGGTTTGGAATTCAAAACTGGATTCGCTGTTTCCTGTCTTCAACAAGGACGGCGCTCCAGTTTTGATGCAGACAGCCCGTCTAAGTTCATTTTCTCGGGTTTGTGTGTCTCACCCCCTCTACGTGTTTCCCTCCGGGGCTTTTGGGCTCACATCTTCCAAACTCCGCACTGAAATCACACTGTCATAAAACAGCTGACCCTTGCAGACGAAGCTTGTTGCACTTTGACAAATATTTCTTCCGGCATGTGCAGCTCTGCAGAGAATTCACACGTTCGAACCTCAAAAACACCGGCAAGGCTCAGGGTTGATGTGATCATGGTCTCCTTTCGAAATGTTGGCACAACCGTTTCTCACTGTGACAACATTTTGACAACGTATGGAACGGCAAGACGGTTGAAACGCAGCAGCGTCCCTCTCCTCCGACCATATTTGACAGAGCTCTGGAAGCCCCGCGCTCGATTCACCTTGCATCCTCGTGGGGCAGCCAGCAAACATAGCCTTCAAGAAATGCGTGTGCATGTGTGCAGAATGTGCATTGGTCTTCAAGAATAGGAGGGCGTGGCCAAGTTCCTGATCTCACAGACAGCAACTTCAACTGAGTTGAGTGCTGTGTCTTGCTTGGTGGTATCCTGGAAGAGACTGCTCACATGGCACAGGGTCAGTCAGACTCAAACTCAGAAAGTTTGAATCTGATGTCTTTGTGCATGTGCCAACCAGTTGGGCCACAGCAAGACTTTTTTCTGACTTTGTACTTTCAAACTGTTCTGATCAATCACTGAAAAATAACTCAGAATTGCCCTCCGCCAACAAACACACACACGCACACGCACACACACACACACACACACACACACACACACACACACACACACCAGTTCTGTGATTGAAATTCTTGCTTCAAGCTATTCTCACCAGTTACACGAGGGTCAGCAGGAATCTAGTCCCCCCCAAATGAAAATTCCTGTATCATCAAGAGTCAGAGTTGTCAATCATGCACTGAGCTCACCCACGACTTCTGCCATGGCTTCTGGATGTTGACATCGCACGGTGGGAGTCAGTCCTTTTCGAGACTCTCTTGTTCCTGTGCGTCAATTTGACTCACGACTGTACAAACGTTGGTCTGATCGAACCATGATCCAATGTGAGACGGGCATTGAGCCTGCATGGATGTACGAGCGTGGGAAGCGTTCTCATATGTTGAGGAGAGGGGAAAGACTGAAGTTGAAGAGTGAAGAGAAATCTTCTCACTTCACTGCAGCAGGAGAATGGACAGTCTCGCCCGGTAGACTGAACAGGCGGAGTGCGACGCAAGAGCATGCAGGCGAAGACAGCACAGGTGGCCTGTCCTCTCGCTGACTCAGGAGAGACATGGGTCAAGAAAAAGTCACGCACGCATTCAGATTTTCTGGTACGAGTATCAACTTTTTGCGACACGCAGGTTGGTTTGAAACACCTTGCATGTTGACGTTTCTGTTCTCACATTCCGTGTAAATGCTGCTGAATGAGTTGATGCCGCGCTTGTACAAATTGGAGATGTGGAAGAACACGGGTCACTTGTACTTTACGGGGAAGATTCGTATACCTATAGGAGTTGTACATCACAACCAAGAGGAGATGGCGACATCAACCCCGGCGTCCATGCGACAACAGGAAGTTCAAGCAAGCACTTCTCGCGACCCAAACGCCACCTACCACCGCCACTTTTCACACGACGAAAATACATGTTTGTTTTTGCCGTGGGCGTGGCGCAGGCTAACGGCTGGGACCAGCTGAAAGTCTCCACATGAAAACTTGATACAAGGCCTGGCTTTCTTCAGGACTGGGCGTTTCTCTGCAAGCTGAATATTCCAACGCATCACGCATCAGAGCCAAAAAATGACAAACTACATGCTTGAAGGACAGACATGTCTTGCTGAATGGGAACCCGGTCTGACAGGCATAGACGACGACGACGACGACGACGACGACGACCAGGCAATCCTGACGACCCTCATTGAAGGTCGTCAAGAAGGCCTTGAATTTCAGTGTGGGCAACGACCAAAGCTCCAGGAAGCAGTGAAGACCCAGTCATCATGAATGCTTGGTTATGTTTCAAGCAATTTTGACAACCCTTCTTGCACATGTATTGTCAGGCAGACCTGATGATGTGGAGAATACTCACCAATGCCTGAAAACACACAAGGCCACAATGTCATCCAGTCATTGTCACTGCCTGGCAGGTCATTATGAAAGCCTGAGAAATTTTCAGGCTTTCATGACGTCGTCAAAAAGGAGGGTCGCCGTCCCTGTCTGATACACCGGATCCACCGTGGTACGCACGCGTGGGGCTAATGAAGAACACCTGCAGGAACAAGAGAATTGCAACCCGAGCACATCTGTCATTGGGAAACACCAGACGATGGATCAATTGTGACGCGACCTCCTCTTTCGGAGGCTCGGTGTGAGCGTTGCGGAGAGGGTGCGGCAAGGAGGATGAACAGAAATGTTGCCTCCCTTGCCAATCGGATCTGGTTATTGCATTGCACATTTGACCAAATTTGGTTTCCCTTGCGTTGTTGAGAGTGATCTTGTCAACTCCCGAATTTTGTCACGGAAATTATTTTGGCCTTCCTGCGGTAGCGAGATGCCAACTTATCCGTGGCCGGGTCAGAGAGTCAAAGGTCCCCGACCAGTGCCGTGTTGAGAATTTTATATTTTGGCCAAAAATGAGCCCCAGAGGAAATTTCACTGAACTGATGTCAGAACTGCGTTCTGGGAAAGAAGGGAATGAATGGCAACAACGACGACAAGACCCAAGCTGTGCCTCTCAAACAGTTTCACTCAAAACTCAATAACAGTGTTGGGGAAGGTGAACCAGTTTGGTCGCAATCGTCGATTGTGCGACACGTGCGATGGTCAACAGGTCTGATGAGATTAAACTGATGAACCAAACTGAATCGAACCACTGTGAAACATGCTCGTCTCTGTTGTGCACCTTTGAATCAACAGAGGAATCCAAACCACAAGTTTTGAAAACAATTCACAGGAGGCAGCCGCACCGGCCTGCCTTTGTCCAAAGCAAAGCAAAATCTGTTTGACTTTTGAAACAAATCCTGTTGGTATGGAGCATGCGATGTCGCTGTGAGACCTCTTCGTGGCATCACCGGCACTCCAGACTCCTTCAATATCTGTCAAAATGACAGTGAATTCTAATGAACACTCAGAATCTATTTGCGGTATGTTGCATTGATATCAGCATTGTGGGAAATTTCACCCCTTTTAACCCCTCTGCGGAGGGTCCCATTTGATGTGAGTTTGACCCCCACAGCCTCCGACACAAATCAACTCTTTCCTCTTTTCTAATGAAAGATGTCGATTTTCTCTTGGTGAAATTTCCTTCAAACAGTCGGCGGTCAATAAAACCATAATTGTTGTTTTTGTCTTCTTTCGTTGCTTGCTGTTGAAGTTTGGCCGTGTTCTTCAGAGGCCAGAAAAAACTCTTGCATCTGATCAAACGTTCACTTGACTCAAAGAAGAAAACACTTCCCCACTCACAGGTCACTGAGGCCACTTTCGTTCCATCTGCGAGCATTGATCGTTTTGTCTGCAGGAAAATTTGGGGAGAGGCTCTTGGTGAACGTCGGGAAATTCAGAAAGAAGAAACTCTACACAAACGAGCACCCTGAGAGAAGAGCCCCCCACTATGGGGCAGAGATAATGAGGGCGGGAAGGCCTCTGATTGGTCTAGAATTCAAAATCCAGCCCTCTGATTGGTCCAGAGGCCAAGTGCCCC
>JAAUXT010116429.1_pt1 | contig 24768 bp, 29 predicted proteins | sample 7278171 | NCBI WGS metagenome assembly JAAUXT01 (sample SAMN14350112, study PRJNA611818) | marine sediment metagenome | isolation source: surface marine sediment (1.8m) | place: French Polynesia: Moorea | collected 2018-08
AGTTGTTGATCCTGTTCACATGAATTTTGCATATCCAAAAATTTGTGTAATTGTACTTTAAATGAACATTTTGATACTTGAGTATTTGCATTATACTGTTGGGCAACTGAATAACATGTTTCCAAAAAGCCATAAATCTCGAATCATTTCTGAGTGCGGTGGATCGGCCAAATAGAAAGCGAACCTCGTAAAGCAGAGCTTTGAACACAGGCGCATCCGTAGTGGGGGAGGGGAGACCAACAGAGATACGAGCAAGTCCCATGAGGGTCAGAAAGTTCCTCAAAAAGGGTACCTAGCCTCCAACACAAAGGACATCACGCCTCCAGCTAAAAGCCTTTCATAATTGTTTCCAGGAAGTGACGGTGAGTGTTTGGAGGGGGATAAGTCACAGCTGAACAACCGCGAAACTTGTCAAACTTTGCGACTGTTTTGGACAGCAATGTCAGGACTGGTCACCAACCTCTCCCAACAGCCAAAACGTCACACTAGTACCATTTTCGCACATTTGAGGGTCGATCCAACAGAATCTACTTGGATCCAGGGAGTAAGAATTTGCGAAATCTACTGAGGCTGAAGATTCCAACAAGTACAGAGCCGAGCAGATCTGAAGAAATGGAAAAAGACATCAACTGCTGCCAGAACCACTACGCTGCACTCTTGTTTCACAAACCACACAACTGAGTCTCTAACCTTTCCTGGTCTCAGTTCAGCTTGGTCCAAGTGCAATTCAGATGTAGATCTGTTCTCAAATGACAAGTAGAAACTCGCCTCCACGTGTTTTGCCAGATTTCCCGGACACATCCATTTTCTGCCAAAGAAGTACTGGCAATATTCAACTGAAACAGAAGACGTCGGTTTGACCTGGAATCCACGACAGTTGGACCCCGTTTCCAAAATTACTCGATATTCACAGATCGCTTCAGATCAAGCGTGGACCTTGTCTTCGCACTCATAGTTCAGCGTTTGTACTTTTTTGTACACAAAATTGTATTTGCGTGCGCTGAAATGTTTTTGACTTCAAAGATGCAATGAACAGAAGCTCCAGACCCCAAACTGTATCGTCCAACATGAGGCTGCGTGTTTCCGCTCCTTCCTCACACAGGCTGCAGGACCTGTTCTTCTCATTGAAAATAAGTATCTGCTTCTCAAATTGCGCTGCCTTCACTGAAAATCAAGGAAAATCGCTTCAAAAGGTGGTCAGAACAACAAGTGTCTTGTGATTTGTCAGCTGTTGCCTCACCTCCACACCCGAGCACGGTTGTGCTTTCCTCCACAATTTCACAGGTCAGATTCCTTGAAAGTATTTCTGAATGTCGAACAAAGTCAAAATCTCCACATAAAAGGCTGACCAAAGCAGCCATGAAACTGAGCCAGAGAAACATTCCAACGTTTTTTCAGCCGACAGCGTGCTGTATCTGAACCACTTTTGGTCATCCACACTCGTTCAAAACGCAATTTTGCGCAGTTTTTGGCGAGCGTTTCGCACCAAAACGAACCAACAAGACAAGTGGCATTGTATGGAACAGCGCCGTTCAATCCGGACGCAGTCTGAAACTTGTTTGTGGATCCAGGGAAATCACGCTTTGCTGAGGACAATCAATCGAAAAACAAGCCAGAGTTCAGCACTGCCCACCTCAGCATTACCACATTCTCACAGCTTTCAGTTTTTCTGAAGCCTGCGGAACACCCAAAGCAAAAGTTCACAAGAGGTTGCTTTTGCGACCCACCACTTCCCCAAAAAACTCAACGCACAGGCAAGCTCGTATTTGTACAATGAAATCTTTTTATTACAGTACAGTATGCATCCGTTCAATTTCTACTTTCTGCAATCTTGCTTGTTCACTTTGATCAAAATTCTCTTTGATCTAAATCACTCGTACGTTTCACAATAAACTCGGTGCAGTTCAGTGGTTACATTTTGCAATGCAGAGCGCACCGCGCAGAAATCATTTCAGCGATCAGGCAACCTTCTGTAGCAGTTTCACAGAAAAGAGAAGACGTGTGTTCCGATGTGAAATGCAGAACCAGGAAATTCACTCTCATTATCGTGTTAAGAAAGTGTAAATAGCAGAAACTTGGTTCAGTACAAATTCCTTTCACTACAGTGGGCAGGAACGAAACCGTGCCAGGGCGCGTTTCGATTGGTGTCACGTTTTCTGCTCTTCTTCATTTTTCTGGGTCCAGGTCCCAACAAAATCGGACCAAGCAAGCTGTGAATGTCACGACGCGCGAGTCTTCCGTCAAGTCTGCAGTAATACACCGCTCTGATCAGGGCGCAGCATCCAGAACAAACGTTCAATGAGGGCGACGACTCGACTGGCGGAGGGCCATTTCTGAAGAGCATTTCATCGACTGTTCGGACTGTTGCGCTCGTACAATTGACTTTTTGAGTGTCCCATCAAAAATAGAAAGCAGTTCTGCACAAAGAAGTTTCTGACACAGCAACAAATCAACTGCAGAAAAACTCGAACCACAATCTGTGTGAGTGATTGTCGCGCAAAGCAAAACCAAGAAAATGATGCGATGTGTTTTTCGTGTGTGCGCAAAACGGACGTGTGCGAAACACAGGTCACCGCCCATGTGTGAAACAAAACGCACTTGCAATCTCGTACAAAACGACTGTTGCACAAAAACCCAAAGAATGTTATCAGATCACAACATTTCCACGTGAAGATTCTGATAAAATTTCCTATGAAAGCGCAATTATTTACATTCAGGCCGTCAGTTCACGAAACATCTGTGATATAAAAGCACACAGTAGAATCTATCTGTTTGACTGGTCAAAGGACACAATGTGGAACTGATGAGGACTGATCAAAACATCCGTATCAGTTTGGTTGTTCTTCAACTTCAAAAGAAAATTCCTCCCACCACCTTGCCAAAAATTTACCAGATCACAACAGCTGCTGTGATTGAGGCCAAACACTGGAACTTCACGACAGAAAAGCTCCATTGGGGCAGCTGAGTTTCAGACTCTTTCGATCAACCTTCGTCTGTTTTCCATTGTTCACAGCATCAGAGACGCACGCACACACGTACCAAGTACACGCAATGATTGTAACAAAACGCCAATCTCTCAATGAGCAGTTGCACAGATTCGTAGAAAGCAGAAAGGTACAAAAATATTTTTAAATAGCGATGGTTTTACGAATCAGTCAGCAAACTTACACACCTGCAAATCGTTACTCAGCATATCGGTGATCGGACAGAAATTCTCACAAACGGAAGACTCAAAAACAGCCCCTAAATCAAGCGAAGAGACCACGAAAAGACAAAAGCAGCTACCAGTACTCACTTCGTGATTGCAAGTCAAAAATAAATCTTGCATGTCTGCCTTGATTACATTTTGACTGGTCTGACATGCAAGAAAAGTCTCATGCAAGAACCCATCGGGATCGCTTCGAGCAACAGAGTCCAAATAAAATCGAGAAAACCTTGGTCATAAATATGGCAATCGTGGGAAGAAAAACCTCCATTCCATGTGGGCAACAATTCTGTTCAGGCAGCGATCAAGACCAAAAACCACAACTGCTGAACGTTGATTTCTTTGCCACAACTGGTTTGTACAGTGAAACACATGTGTAATCCTTTGTCCTTGACGCAGTAAGGCTGCTGTTTTTAACACTGATATGAACTATGTACATATTGGTACGAAGCATTCTTTGCTCACAAGCAGTTTCGCTTGTTTCTCCCAGACAGTGTTCCTTCGCAAATCCGTAAATTTTGCTTGCATCAAAGCTGGCCACAAATTGTTGAACACTTTTGCAAACCGTGAGAAGTTTGCAACGGCACACTTGCCAACACTGAGCGTATGAAGGTGCAGGGAACACACAGTTGTGGTTGATACTCTACATCGGACGCGCCGCTTTGAACACGCACGTCTTTGTTCGCTGAAAACCTTTTCAAGCAACACACGTTCTTCTCTCCCGATCAGTGCAAGTGGAGACATTTTTCAAGCAACAACAGTGACAAGGATAGTGTAATACTTGCAAGTACTGACTATGTTCTCACAACATGAACACGGATACGTGCGATGACGAATTCGACGTCTGTCGACGCTGAGGCGTGAACGTTATACTGATCAGAACGGAACTTCAACACGAAGAAGACAGTGTCCTTCAACTGTCGGTACGGTACTTCCCCAAATTTTTCTGCTGGAAGTTCGTGTAGTTTGGACACGATCCACGGCGCGTCGCTCTTCAACGCTCGCGCGCTTGGTCAAAGGAACTTGGCCTGTCGTCAAAACGAGTTTTTCACGACATGTTGCCTCAAGTTCCCACAACCCTCAGTGCAACTTCAGATTCTTCAACACACACTCTTTTCAATGTTCTCTCGTGCACCCAGGAACTTCCACACTCTGCACATTCCACATTCTGTTGGCATCGCAAGATTGGAGACACAAAACACTTCCGTTCACGCCTTCTGCAATGTTTCTAGTCTACAGTCCACGGAGAAAATCTGGTGCTTCTACACGACTTGGTCGTTGGGATTCGGAGGCGGTTCTGGCAAGTCCTCAGACAGCTGCTTGTTGTCGCTCGATTTGATCGAGGTGTCAATGATTTCTGGCGCATCCTGGAAGAAGCAAAGCAGGGCAAAAACGATCACACTTCAGGTGAAGTGACAATAGATGTAGTGTGATTTCACTTCACGTCAGCTGTTCGAAAGGTTCGAGCTGAACTTTTACGCATTAAACAGCACTGTCAGAAAGACTGTCTTCTTTTCAGCCAGACATATCGCACAACAAAACTTCTCGTGGTCACCCTTCAGAAGCACAACAGACTTTCATAATCTGGAAATTTGGAACTTTCAACGCAACTGGTTAGTTTTGCAACGCGAAGCATTTTGCAATGCAGATAAAAACGCACTTACAGTTTCTAACACTGCGACAAATCAAACAAAACAAGCAGGTCAGTTGCAAATTCAGAACTGTAACTCGCGACCACCGAGATTTCAAAAAGGGCGAGACGAAAAAGAGAAAACACGTCACAGCACTTTGTTTCCTCCGGACCTTGAGCAGTGTTCCCGTGCTCGTCAATTACCCTGACATCACTGCATGTGCTTGCCATGATTCCGCGCTGTTGTACACACCTGCGTTTCGTTCAGCGGATCCTTGTCGTCGGGCTCGAACTCCTGCATCGGCGGCTCGTCGCCGTCTCCGGGCGGCTGCTGCCCCGGCGGCGCCGACTCCTTCTCGCCCGGGGACCCGTCCTCTCCGCCGCCGTCTCCCTCCATCTTCTCTCTGCAGGCCAGACAAACATCCAGACAGTTAATTTATCGCAGGCAAGGAAAGAACATCAAAGTCGCAAGGCTTTGTTCATAAGAATGATAACATGGCGTGTTCGAAAATAATATTTCATCGCGACGTGTTTCGCAAAGTTTTTGCCTTCCAAGGTTGCTCAGTGTCCAACACTGTCCACACAGACCAGAATCTCAGAAGCAAAAGACAAATGTCTTCAGTCAACAGCGCATCTGGACTAAGATTCCAGATGAAGGTGAAAATGAACACCAAGAGCGGCGTGCAGAACTGAAGAAATTTCAAGAGTGCTCGCGAAAACTGCAGTGAAAGGCACATAAACAGAAGTATGCCCTGAAGTTCAATGAATGTAATGTTTTCTGTCCGACACAAAAACAAACGTGACAAGCTCAAGAGAAAAACGTGCAAATCAAGTCCAGAAGCCATTTCGTGTACTCGTACAGTCAACTTTTATGAAGCGATCAACGTGCAAATATTCCTCCGTGCAGCAAAACCTGTCAACATGATCAAAACGGCAAACAAGCACACAGAACATTGGCATTTTCAATTAAGCAACCTTTCAAACACAAAGGAAAAGCAAACCAGAATGGGTGACGCCAAAAAAACATCCCTAAACTACAGAAAACTGTGGACGAAAAGAAGATGATAAGAAGATTATTCACGTAGGAAAAAGCTGAAGGTACCTGAATTCTTGGGTTACATTTTTCCACACTGTCCTTGGGGTCATGTTAGCTCTGTTAGTTGGATAAACAAATGCAGATCAATTTCCACATGCACGATTTGTTGCAGGGTAAGATCTACTGTGGGCGAAAAACAGCTTTGTGAAAGGTTTACAATCAAGCCTTGTTTTCTTTTTTGTTTCCAGTTTTGTGGCGCAAAAAACAGTTTTCGTGCTGCGCTTTGTGCCGCTTTCCAATCGGAACGATGCACAAACGTTATCATCATTGAAGCAATGAGTACCAATCACTCTTGAATTGGAGTCGCGTCCTCGACATTTGAAGCACTAAATCATAAGGTACAACATTGTGGCCAATCACGTGACGCCTTCACAAACCAATCCAACGGCTGCAAACCAAACACATTGAAAAGCAGCCAATCAAATGGCTGCTCACCCGAGGTGGGCGTCTCTGAATGATTCCCATGCACAAACCCACATTCCATATCACACAGGTTGGATCCAATTGGAGGAGGGATGGAGGTGCTACATTCACTTTCAAACGAGCCGTACCCTTCGTTGATTTGCGGGGCGGCCACGTCGTCCGCCTCCTTGACCTCGATCACCTCGTCGCTGTGTCCTGCAGCCAGGGGGCGCTTTTCAGCACTAGAAGAGCAAGCAGTGAGCGATCTACCGTGAGACAAGACTGCTACTTCTCGACTGTCTGCGTCTACACACAGGCATTGGCACGTTGCAGCTTCGTGCAGTGAAGCTTTCTGTTCGCTTTTCACTCCGTTCATTTCCTCACCAGGACAGTGTTCATTTTTTTTGCCAGAACCACGGACAGTCAGTCTCGGCTTCAAAGGGTTCAGCCACTCAACTTTTGTCCCCTAAAATTTTGGCTTTCTTTGTTTCCGAACAAGTGCTGACCAGTTCTTCCTAAATTGGGCATCCAGAAATTGAAAAGCAAAGCAGCTTGACTTCGGAAACTGCATGGAGAGACAAAGTTTGTGGATTGTAAACGGGAACTCCTCTTCCTACTGAAGTGAAATGACGCACACGAGATCGCACAGGACATGACACAGGCACGAACGCAAACAATGAATCTCGAATCAAGATGCACAACGATCGGATATTTCCAAATCAAGGCACTTTGTTTTCGTCTGAAAAGCAAAAGACCGATTTACTTTCAGTGTTTCCAAAGAACTGAGGAAACTTGACACAATCACACACACGCACATTTTCTGCACACAGGCGATTCATCAAGCAGGAACTTGAGCATGCTGCAGGTGAAGGCAATCGACCCTGTTGGGGATTTCAGCCACACTTGGTGAGAGACAACAGAGCAAGAATCAAACAAGTTTCAAAGAAAACAAATCCTTGGGTGATCAACACAAGCAATAGTGCATGTTCGGGGTGTCCTCTGCAGAGCTTCAAATCAGTGGTGAGCACTCCATAGTTCTACCGGTCCAACGGGTCTGGACAGACATTCCAACTCAGCTGTTTCGCTGTTCGTAATAAACACAAACACGTGCATTTGTTGAATGAATTGAAAGATTGAAGAAGGGTAAGAGAGGAAAGACTACAGAAAGTCAGAAGAGCTTGCTTTAGCAAGTGCTCAGCAAGTACCGGTAGCAGGAAAAATAAGTTCCGGGCTGGACGCCCCTTGCTGAACATTGTCAAATTCTGCCGTGTTCCGACCAATCTGCAAATTTTTGCAACAGATCGAAGGCAGCCAAACAAAGCACAAAGAAAATTTCATGCCATTTATCAAACTAAGTCTGCAAAAGCAACAAGTCAAGAAAGTCAAGAAATTTCGCTGTTTTGTGGACGGAGGTTTACGATGGCTTCATGCAGACCAGCGGTCGGGCACAAAGCTGGGAATGAGGCGTGCTGAGACGTGCTGCTCGTCTTACTCGTTAGGGGGCGCAGCCGCCGCCACGTGCGTCGCGTCCGCCGGCGGCGCCACCTTCGTCTCCTCGATCGGAGTGGCGTCGAGCGTGTAGTTCCTGTGAGGCGCGAGGGGCGAGATGGCGGTGCAGAGGGTGCGGAGACACAGAGAGGAGAGAGAGGCAGGGAAGAAGAGAGGAAAGAAGAACAACAGAGTTGATATTTGGGCTGCAGAGTTTTGTCTTTCTTGTGGTTTGACTGGATGAAAGCAGTGGCTGCTTTCAACACCGTTCTGCACAAATCGTAGAATCCACAAGACCGGACAAAACTGGGAATGTCTGATCAAAGCAGTTCTCAGGGCGGGGACGTTGATGACAACATAACCCTGCACAACAAGCAAACAACACCGTGTAACGTGAAGCAAATTCTGGACAATATTTAACGTTTGCAAACTCACTTCCACTCAATGCCATTGACACAGAAATGAACTATCTATGTTGTTCAAGTTTCCAAATTCCAGTCTTTGACGTTAAATACCCAACTGGCATGCCGGCAGCAAGGAACACTCGCCGGGGTGTGCACCTGGCACCATTTGATGTCAGTTGAAAGCGATTTCTCCACTGTCGCGTGACTGGAGGGGGAGCGTACACCTGACACATTTTCCAGTGTCAATGCCGTGTGACCCCCCCCCCCCCCGTGACAGGACTGTCATGTTAGGAGACACATGTTTCAGATGCTACATAACAAGGGAGGGGGGAGTCACATGACACTGAAAGTTTTGGACGTCACCTGACATTACATTTTTCTTTGACAGTTGTTTTGACCGGTTTTGACAGTTGTTGCCATGTCATGTCGGGTGGCAGAGGGCGGGTGGGTACTTTCTCACGGGCAATTGAAATCAGATGAGGAAGCGCCAGAACAACGCTCTGCGGCTCCGCCGAGTGTAAAAACATCGGTCCCTCCCAGTTCGTTCTCAATCACATGGTTTTCGAATTATTATAATTTGATCGTCAACAAAGAAATACTTAAAATCAATCAAATCGTGGTTTTTGGATTGTATTCTTCAAACTCGCGGCCAACCCGAGACGAGCTGAGCAGCGAACTGTCCACGCCTTCGTTACAAAACACGTTCGTGCCCCAGAGACTCGCATTATCGTGGAGCAAATACTATGCAGGCACATCATTACCGATTCCGTTCTCCCTCCCTCACACCCACAAACACTGCTCACCTCTCTCCCTCTTCACAGTGCCGGATGTCCTTGCCGCCCCCGGGAGGCTTGTTGCAGACGCGCACGCAGATGGAGTTGAGGACGCCGCAGTCGTTCATCACGTAGCACGAGATGTCGACGATGACGAGGAAGAGGAAGAAGACGGCGAGGATGATGCCCAGGATGGCGCCCGTGCCCAGCGCCGCCTGGTGCTGAGAAGCCTCGACCAGGTCGCCTGCAAACACGCACAGACAGGTGTCAGAACTCCTCGTGACCGAACAGCACACAAAAGATGGAACAGAATCCAGGCTTCGAGGACGTCGCGGCTTCACTGAAATGCAGGACCAGCAGTCTTGCTGTTGGACAGGACAAGGGCTCCAACACAACGATGTGCGTCAGCTCTAATGGGAGGGAGGGCCAACGGGTGAACACACAATAGCGAAGAACACTGCGAAGCCAAGAAATGAAACAAAGGAACAGAATACGGAGCAAACCAAACGTGTGTAAGCAGAGAACAAATTTCAAAACTGTCTGACTTGAACTCAGTTTTGGCAGTTGTTAGCAGCGTTAAAGTTCTCAGTGAAACAGAAGCAAAAATAACTCAAGATCGAATCTTACGCACAAGATTTTGAACAAATAAGGAAGCATTCAACTGAAACAACTTGTCACATCGCCAGAAATTTGCAAATTGTTCAACTTTTTGTTTGCATTGGGTAAAACCGTGAGGCACTGGCCTCTGCTTGTGCAACCAAATTGAAGCAGGACAAAAGCACTCAGTCGCCAGAGAAAATGCTTTTGTCTTATTTTCAACGTGAATTTCTGGCGATATGAAGCGCTTACACGCTACGTGTGACGTGACACTACCTTCGGGGCCCACGCGACCGTGGCCGCCGCGCGGGGGAGCTGCTGTTGTCGGGTTCGGATCTACAGAACAAACCACGTGTCAACACAATGCATCACGTGACACCAGCAGCCGACAACACGTGCCGCGTGCAGCAGACTACTGTGCGCTGTGCAGAAATTAAAATGCACAAACTGAAGTGATCATCACTACTGTTCACAAATACACAGTACTGTACAGCACCACACCACACAATTCTCGCAAAATGACAAAATATTTCAAAGAGAAAGTACGTCGCTTCTTGCTTCAAAATTCCCCAGTTACTTGGAACCCATTTGCAGAACACCCCGTAGAACTAAGAAAACTTAAAATCAAGTGAAACAAACAGAATCGTCTCTGAACAATGCGTTCACAGGTGCACGGAATTGGAAATGAACAGTCTGGATCGTGTCGCCAAGCGTCGCGACGTTTTTGGTTCCAGTCCAGCACGTGTCAGCTCTACCTGGAGACGCGTCAGTGGAAGCAGCGCTGACAGGGGTTGAGGCAGCAGCGGTGGACGGGACACTCGGGGTTGTGTTCTGTGCTTCAGTGGTGGTTGGGATTGTGCTCGGTGCTGCACACAAAGCCAAAGCCATGCACGGCTGATTCAAAGCTGGCAGTAGACAAGCTGGTTACCCTCACAACGACGCAGTGGCGGGCAAAGCCACCACACCTCACACTCCACCACACCTCTTTCATCCCAGTCTCTCTTCCACAATTATACCACTCTCAACACCGCGGAACTTTCACCAAAGCAGTAGGATAATTGTTCATACCTCTCCACAACATTGCATGCAGCTAACATGCATCTATTGAACAGACAGAAACACAACATATTTCGCGAGTGCAATTTGACACAAAACACAAGCAAAAGGCATCGAGGGAGCGAATTGGGACACGAATGAAAGAAAAACGCGAAATGTTCTTTTCAGCACCAACGAAACAACAACCAGTTCAAGAGCATATTATCTTTATTTGGACAATAATTTTTGTATAATTACACTCATCTTTCACAATGTCGCCCACGCAAAAACACTCGATCCCAACACAACAAAAATACTGAGTACATTGAAGTCAGTTTCTCTTCTCGTGTCTGCACAAAGCCACATGATGTACGTACCGGTACATGTACAGCGCAACACCGTTCACGAGATTCTGAAGCTTCTACACTATGTACAATACTTCAGCCAGTCAATGCGGCAGACATTTGAACACGATCAATAGAGTGTTCCGGTTGTTCCACTTTCTCGTTGTGGCTACGTTCGTACCGTGTCACCAATGTACAGTGTGAGGTGGCTGTGGTACGTTGACGTCGACTGTACGAAAAATGGACTTGTCCTTGTTCCCCGAGTTTTAATCCCCGACACCAGTCCGTCTGAATTGACACAGTTCCGACATGATTGAAGCTGCACTTCCTTTCCAGGCCAACATTTCTGAAGTTTTCTCGCGATTGTAGCCAAAAGAACAGTTTCAAACAACGTTCTTGTGCTTGACACTGGCAACTGTTTGTACAACGTGGGTTTTCACCGCAATTTCCTACAAGTATTTACACATCAAAAGCAACCAACCACAAAACACGTCAGTTAGTCTAGGGCGTAAAACATAAATTACTCCACGTTTGTTTCCATGTCAAACGTAGAAAGCTAAATATCACAGTAGAATAAAAATCGATTGACCTTTCTTCATTTCATCGTGAAACAATTTGAGTCTTTTACTTTGCTTTAAAACCAGGCACGTGTACAAATGACGAACAAGATGCACAGAAGACGGGAGACACATCAGCCGTTATCAAAGACACAGTAACTTTTGCACAGGATCCTCGGGAACAGCAGGAGCGCCAGCAGGTGGCGCAGGTTGTGCTTACTCCTCCGAACAAGGAGAAGGGGCAACGATCTGGGAAAAGGGGGAATTTCATACCGAACAAACTTTGGTTGAGACTCGAACAATTCCCTTGACCTGTGCGAAATGCTACTTTTACAACACACTGACACGAAATTCAACACACAACGTGACTAGGTAAATCTACGCTTGATTGCCAAGTGATTCAAACTGCGCAGAACTTATTGCATGTTTCCACTGCGAAGCTTAAACCCTCGACTGATGGACAGCTGCAGCAGACGAGACTGCTTCGCTCACAGAATGAAAAAACTATTTTGCGAAATGAAATTTCATGTTTGCACAGAAATGCAGCAAGATTGTGGCACACACAGAATGACAAGTTCGTCCAAGTTGAGGAAGAAGAGTGACTGCGTGTGCAGCTTGTGTGTCCACGATTTCGAAAACACGACACAAACTGTGCGGGCCAGAACGCTCAGCTGAACAAAAAGATATCGCCGCCTCTTGCAGACAAAACTTGCAAGCTAAAATGTTACAGACTAAAGAAAGATTGTTGACACAAAACTCATGGCAGTGACTGACGTGGAGCCAACTCCTGTCTACACAAATGCAATTGATGCACGCTGACTGTAGATAATTTCGTGGGATTCTGACCAAATGAGAACAAACCCAGACCAAAAGGCGTTGGTCGAAATCTTCTCTGGCGACTAATTCTATGTCTTGCCTGAATAAAAACAAAACTAGAGAAAGGAACAGTGGCTATCGCTGAAATCCAGCTGCATCTCAACACATGTCCCACGAATGGACGGTCAGCTTACTCAAAAGGTAAGTTCAAATCAACAGCCACCTTATGTACAGTAATAGCACTCATCTTTCACTGCAGCAACGCATACCAAAGGAGTATACCCTTTCCACATTTAAAATATAGCTCACAAACATTGTAGAGTTTTCAACTGTTTCTGAAGAAACTTGTTTTCTTGTGACAAATTGGGGGTGAAAAATTTCCAGAAAATGCAAAAGAATGACAACGATACACTGTGTCAAATGCTTCAACAAATAATCTTTGGACTTTGTGACGCTGGTCACAACGGGGGAAGGACAGCTGTGTTCAACAGTGAAAGCAAGAGAGAATCTAGTGGCTCAAGAATTTCGAACTGGGCACTCTCAATCTTTATTCAACGCACAAATCTGCATTTTGGTCAGCTGGAGCAAGAATCAACAGAAAGTGGGAAGTCAGAAAATATTCGATGGAATGACATCGAAGATTCTCACGTGGAGAAAAAAATAACAGCTATGCTGGTTCAGGAAAATGTATCTTGGAAAAACGATGTTTTGGAAAGTGACCCACCAATCATCAAAGTGGCCACACAACCGTGAGTTGTGGGTGGATAAATGTATCCAAATTTCCAAGGAGCGCAAGAAACTCTGGTTCTTCAGTCTGCAAACTGACTTGAAATTTCCAACCTTTCTTTCAGGTCTACGTTTGTCTGAGGTGTTCTTATTGTGGAGCATCGCAAAACCTCTTGCACACAAACACTGCGGTTCTGAGGGAAAAGCCCTCGCTAGAGAAATGTCCGCACCTAAAGGTGACACAGGAATCGACCTACTTCTCGCAGATGTCTACTGGATTCGCACAGTAAATAAAGTGTCCAGATGCCAGAGGTCTTACGGCACTACGACAAAGTGAACACCAGATTTCTTGGTCCGCGCAGAAGGGCCTGGGCTGTTTAGTACTGTGTGTGTGAGAATGTACACGAATGTGAAACAAAATAAAAACACAACATGACTGGAGTTTGTAAAATAAACATCTTCCGAACAGATTCTGTCGGAGGGTAGGTGGGTGGATGCTGCAGACTGGTCCGCAGGGTTATGATGGTCGTATCAAGGCTGTTGTCACCAGGTGGCTGAGCAGCGACGTCACCAGGATGGCGGCGACTGATGACGTCACAGTTCTGGGCGCGTCGTCTCCGACCACCGACCCCGGGTCCCTACCGCCTGAAAACGCAAAGCAATTCCGTGGTTTAGTGAAAAACGAAAGCTGCAAGACAAAAATTTCATATTTGATCAGTACAATCTGGACACTCAACATGTCGGGGGTGAACCCTGGGCTTGAAGCACCCAGATGGGAAAACAAATTTAACGTTGAGAAATCAAATTTCTGCACCTGATGACAGCAACTGCCAAGGCTGTTTTTCTTTTCTCTTATTTTTCAAGCAAAGAGCCAGGGAGAGGTTGGTCCCAAAAAGACCCTGGATCCACCCCTGATGACAAGAAAGTGATGCAAAATGTCTCACAGTCCAGATTCCCTCAAACCGCACGCGCGTGCCGGTCTCACACCAAAATCTCAAGGTTCAACATCATCAAGTTCAAAACCTCGAAGAAGGACAGACAATCGCTCAAAATTTCTTGGATCACCACAATGGGCTTTGCCCCCCAGACACGGCAAAACCGATGTGCCTTGATTCTCGTCAAGAACCACCGTCCAGCGACGGCCGCGCAAAGGCACTGTAAAGGCGAACCTGAGCTGGCCGAGCAGCCAAGTCCTGCTTCACACGACACTTTCAGTCCTACTTGATTCCACCCAAAGCGAGAACAGACGATCAATGTTCTCTTCTTGTTTTCTAACGAAACACGAAAATAATTTCAATGTTTTCCTTTTTGCTGAAATGAAACGTTTCTGAAACTTCCAAAGTGGTTGGTTTTCAACTCCAACTGCTCAGCTTCAACCTTGCTTTGTGTCACTTGGCAACAGCCTTCAAAGCAGCTGTCCAAAACAAGCGACTTCCAACTTTAAACACTTTCCGTTCGTTGCTTTTTTGGTTTGAACCATGATTGAAACAACGAAGATGCTCAACTGATCACGTCATAATCCACAATCCACAGCACAATCACCTTTTGGTCAAGTTCCAGACAGAAACACACGATCTTTCACCGGACGCACACGTCTTGCTGGTCAACACAAACTCGGGTCAACTTCCACAGGGAAACAATGCACAGACATGCTTCTCACAAAGAATATGCCAACCCACGAGAAAACACAGACTGTGCTGGAGCCAACCTTAGTTCGGTGCAAGAAACGAAAGCCAAACCAAGTGCAACACCGCCCCCAATGTGCGTACGATAACAGTGCAGGGTGTCTACTAATGTCCACTGAAGCAAGTTAAAATGTACAAGTGCTGTTGAAAAAAATATTTGTGCAGAAAATGTTCGCCACACCTTACCTTGGAATCTTTCTGTGATGCCGCGTTTCGACGAAGGTAAAATGTGTACTTACGTCCGTGGTTTTCGTCATGTTGGCACATTCGACTTTGACAAGAAATGGACTTGTACTGACAATGCGTGCGAAGTGGAAAGTGGCACTGGTGGAAACTTTTTCCAGAAGAAAGCGATCCAAAACAATCAAGGAAGAACAAAGCCTCGTGTAACTTCGACCAGCTGTACGTACAACACGTTTCATCTTGGAAGTCTTTGGTGAGGGACGGACTTGAACATTGAAGGGCTCAACATGACGTTTTCATGTGGTGGGAGGAATTAGGAACCTGAATATTGTTGTTGTTGTTGTTGTTGTTGTTGTTGTTTCTTTCAGCCCTCTGACTGAATTGGGACGAGAGTCCAGGACAAGGAAAATTGGAAGCCCCTCCCACGCTTTCAAAACTGAAAACGTCTCTCTTTCCGACGTTCTGGACCGTGCCACCATCTGTTTTCATGCCAACTGTTTCAAAGTTATTTTTGTTTGTATCCGCGGGGTTGGTGTGCAATTTTGGAGTCTCAAATATGAACAGGTCATGTATGAGTCAAAATGTAGACAGGAACAAGGCTGAACAAAGTGCCACAGAGAGGGGGAACGGAAGACAAGTCACAAGCAAGTGCGACAAAAAAATTCGTGAGGACTTGCAAGGGTGAATCAACTGTGATGACAAAAACTTTGTGGAAACAATCCCCACTGAAGCGTCCAGGGACAACGGGTACGTTTCTGCATTCCACAGAGGACGACTCCTTTCAAAATGAGGTGCACCAAAAGGCGAACGAACATACAAGACAATCCCTACTGTGTCAACTTCTGCAGACAACTCTATACAATTCAACAATATCTGTTCTGCTCTCAGGCAGCAACATACGTCTTGTGAACAAATCACTGCAGTTAGAGAACCAAAAACGGTTGAAACGCAAACGTGGAAACAAAGCACTTTTTGGCACAGCACTTCACTTTCCAGAAAAGCATCCGAAAATTTTTCTTCAGTGCAAATATTTGAAGCAGAAGGCAAAATGACAGAAACGCTTCGGCTGAGCGAGTGATGCAGTCGAAGTGTGTGCGATCAAAAACAAAACACCACTGCATGTGTGCGAATGGTCAGTCAGGGCCCTTGCCAAAAAGTGCATCATTTTCTAACATGAACTACACTGTGTGGCGAGATAACAGCATTTGTTCATTAGTACAAGAAATGATCTGGGATGGAACTTACCTACGCGTTACAAAAACGTCACGGTCCACGATCAAGCAAAAAGCCTAGTCTGAGTGAGGCAGGCGTCCTCCAGTCAGCAAAGTGCTATGCGTTTAGATGGTTTCATTGGCTGTGGCCCGTTGGTTGCCTACTTGTTAAAACAGTCGCAAGTCCACAACCGTCTAAGCCCTGAAAGCGTGCTTGTTGGTAGCCTTACAAAACTAGCGGCGGAAGCCGTATCTACAAGGTCGGGACAAAGAACACAGGGATGGTGCAAAATCCTCTAAATATGACATGAACAGTCTCATAAAATGAGCTTGGGTGCAAGGCAATGCAATCAGATTCTTGAGCAAATTTTGCGGTCTCTGTCATATTTTGAGGTGATACAAAACACAGGGAAAGCAGTGCTGTGAAATACAAGCGTCGGGTTCAAACTTCACTAAATCTACAGAGATGAAGGCAACTGGATGCACAGGAGAAGGAAAGGAACAACCAGATTCAGCATGTTGGAAGGCTTCGAAAAATATCACTTTGAACGCTCGTCAGACTTGTTCGACGGTGTGCTCGAATTCACACGCGCACGCTCCTGTGCACAGTCTTTCGTCCATACTTTGCAGAGTCCACTCGTTGGCGGGGGGACGAACGCAAACCAAGTTTCGCGAAGCTATATCGGCGACCCGAAGCAAATGCAAAACAAACCACAGAACACGGACACCAAACAAACGAGAACGGGAACAAAGGAAAAAAGAAGCTTCACAACAAATCCATTGGTCACATTTGGGAGAGGGCAGGACATCCTTGGGTGCATTCAATCTCATACCGAAGACACAAACAGTGTGTTTGCAGATCTTCAAACGACTCAACCAGTTATGTCGACCTACAAACACACTGGACGTTTTCGGCAGAACACTCGGGAAAATTCATGACAACTGAGCAAGCCGGACTGCAAGGGAAAAAGGTTAGCACGTTCAAATTCCAGTTTAGTAAAAACGAAGATCAACGATGCTTGTGCATGCAGACAAGCCGAGCCAGACTTTTGTCCAAACAAAATGCAAGCGGGACAGTGAACGAGTGAACGAGCTGGTCTGCAGGGAAACACCGACCGGGTCGACACAATCAGAGGCAAACGGGTTCGACGGTCTGACGAACACAAGTGCAGCATCATACTTTGCTTCTGTGAAAACACTCAAGGAAATACGAAGTCTTCACAAACAAATCAGAAGAACACACATCCAAAGAACATCTCCCTACAAGAGCTTCAGTACGTTTTGTATCTTTCAGCTGGAAGAGCTACAACATTGTTTTCTTGGTTTGCGCAAAATTCACAAACCATTCACACACACACACACACACACACGCACACACACACACACACACATGACGGACGCACGGGCTTTCTTTTGACACAGCAGTTCAAACAAAACAGGGGATTCCAAACAATGTAAGCTGTGCACAACAAAGGGCAATGCAATATCTGGTCCGAATAGGTGTAGTCGGGGTTCACACACTCGCGCGCACAAATGTGGGTTTCTCTCTCGCTCACAATGGCACAACAGCAACACATGCACTCCCCCCCCCCTCCTTGGCCACGCACGCGCACACACTGACGCACAACACGACTGACCTGACGCGGTGAGGAAGACGAAGCCAGGCGTCGGCTGCGACCAGCCGATGTCGTTCTCCGCCTGCACCTCGAGCTCGTAGTACGTGTCGGGCTTGAGGCGGCGCAGCGTGTAGAACGTCATCGGGGCCTCGGGGTCGTCATTCACGATGTGCTTCTCCCAGTCGGCGAGCGGCTTCTGCACCTGCCACGTGTTGGGTACCACCTCCACCTTGAAAAAAATCCGGATTTTTTGCCCCAAACTCCGCACCTGCGCTTCTGCTTGGTTCCTTTGCGGTTGGTTGGTTTTGGCCTCAGTCAGCATCAGGTTCTTTACCAGACTTTGCCCTGAACCCAGTTGATTTGACCTTGACCAGGTCGGAATGGGCGATCTGCTTTCCTTGTCCACCCCATTTTTTCCAGTTCCTAATCAGTCATCCGCAACGCAAAGCGGTTGACATCAGCATTCACGCGACACGACGCCTCGCTGTGGTGACTGTTTAGGCACAGACTGTTGCTGATGGGCGTAGGTACTCACAGGTCTGAATTTGAACTGGTACTTGATGATGGGGAGGCCGCCAGTGCGCGGCTTCTCCCAGCGCACGATGTACATGAGCGGATCGGGCCCTTCCGGAGACGACGCGATCTCCAGCACGCGCGGCTCCTCTGCAAAATTACACACACAGCAGTCAAAACCAGTTGTTCAGTTTGTAGCTTTGCGGAAACTTTTCTGTCGCGATTTATCTGTTCAGTCACATATTCAAGGAACTCACAACAAGAGGACACTTGTGGGAATTTGGATCTCAAGTCGACAAATGCGTGCGTGTGTGTGTGTGTGACTATGTGTGTGTGTGTGTGTGTGTGTGTGTGTGTGTGTGTGTACTCACGTATGTCCTGCGTGGTGTGGGTCAGCTCGTAGTAGTTGCCGACGCCCACCTCGCTCTTGGCGCGGATCCGAAAGATGTAGTTGGTGCTGGGCTTCAGGTTCTCAATCCGGATCTCCTCGCCTGCCGACAGAAAAGACGACTTGTTGTGGCATCAAAGTGGCATGGCAAAGCACGAAGAAACGAGCAACGCGTTGGTGTCAATTTCAGCATCGTCAACCCAACGGAGTGATGAGCTGCCTCTCAACAGGGACAGAAAATATTTTTTTGGTGACGGTCGGCTGCTGAACCTCACCCCTCCCCCCATCCTGCCCGGCGGCAAGGAAGAAGTATCCTCGGGGTGTTCCTTCTTTGTGTCCGTCTGACGTTGTGGTCACCACTATTGGGGACATGCAGAAATCGCTTTCACATTGGAAACGTCATTTGTTCAAATGTGCACGACTTCATGACAAATGAGCCTTTGCACACGAACATTGACAGGAGAGAACGTGTCACAACAGATCCGCAGACAGTTAGTTGCACAAGATATGCAAAATATTTGAACAATGAGATGAAAAGTACAACACCCGAAAACTCGGCAGATTTTTTTTCCAAAACGAGAACAGCGTCTCTCGGGGATGAGTTTGCTCAGTGCTGTATTCAGATGAAGTGCGATGTCAACCAGACACGTATTTTTCCGCAGTGCTGTTCTCCTTCTCGCGGGGTCACAAGTGCCACAAGCAATGGTATGGTACAAAATTATAGAAAACCAACACAACATCTTGTCCCAAAAGCACGACGACACAATCCGTGGTCAAAAGTATTCAATGTGAACTGACGTCTTAAAATCTGCAAACCTCGAGGTGCAGCACGGGAACAGCATCACACACCTACGCTAAACAAACAGTGGGTCGTTTGTGTCTAAAAGAACCAGGGCTCGGGTGACACGGTCTCTAAATGGGCGAAGGTTGCTACGAAAACTGACGATAAATAATCTCTCACTGACCTTCGGAACCTTGCGAATTTACTGCATAAAGGCGGAGAAACATAACCGTTAATACACCCAGCGCAGTTAGTGACACCAATTCAAGGTACACAGGATGACATCACCTACTGTGAGCTACAGCAACCCAAGTAAGAACGACCACTGTCCCTTTCATGGTACCTGATCGGAGAGCATTTTGTTTCGGGCGAGGAAATGTGTGACCGTCTGAATGAACCTCAACGCTCAACGAAACACTTCCAAGTTTCAAACAAATTTGACATCTTAGCTTTACCATGCGACACAAAAACGTCACCAAAAAGTGTCCAAAACAATTCCAAGGTTCACCCGCTCAACTGTGTTTGGTAAATGTCCACACGGAAACCCCCATGGGCGCGAAAGGTTCCAAATTCCATCTTCACCGGTGAAGAACAAATTTCACTCAAAAGTTGGTTGAAACTAAACGCAGACATAGCGCTGTTAGTACACGCGTGACAAACTAAACTCTTAAACTTGGCAAGTCGAACAAGAAGCAAACTTGCACGAAACTGTAGTTTTCTGCGTGAGTGCGTGAAAGCTTTACACTGTAGACATCAGAATCTTTTTCTCTGACGTTTTCCCCTCGAGTACCGGATTTCAACGTCATCAAAACCATTTTCATGGTCGCAAAGCATTCAGGCACAACCGCTCTAAATCAACTGTTGACATGCATCGGGGATTGAACTTCGAAAAACACACTTTGGTAACTTACTCGAGTTCGATTCAGCTTGGATAGGTTTGGCTTAAATACAGTGTCAAAGTCAATTATTTGTTTCTCAAACAAAGAGAACTTTTTTCAATGATCAGTGTCAAAAAGCCACAGAGTCAAACTGAAGTATTCTCCTCCGGTGTCAGTTTCCTTTCCCAGCAGAAGTGAAAGTCACGCAAGGTTAGTTATTTCAAGCCAGCAAATTGTTTGTATCAGTTGTCTTTAATTTCAGACAAGTCAGAAGTATTCGATTGTTTGGTTTGGGGTGGGGAGCAGCAGATGCAAGGGTCGGTGGGTTTAATTAATCAACGGCCAAGTCTGCTGAACACAGGTTTGAACTTACAAAATAAATAAAAAATTTATTGACGACAAAAGACGCTGCGCCGGCTTCATGACACCAATAGACAACTCAATGAAATTGCAGATCGCATTCTTTTATCACCCGAAAGTCCATGAAACCAGCTTGTGGGTGAAGAGGCTTTTGGGGGGTGAAGGGTTTGAAAACAAAAAGGTTCTCACTAACGGTTCAAGGTCCCGCAATTCTCGTCGCCTACTCACCGAGCTGGAAATCCTGTATCCTGCTCTCATACTCGACTCGATAGCCGATGATGGGCATGCCCCCGGTGTACTGGGGCGGAGTGACCGTCAGGATGACCATCGTCGGGTCGTGGTCCTTCCTCGTCACCTTCTCAGGCCGGTCGGGGATCCCTGTTGACGACAGTTATGCGTTTGCATTCCGTTGGACGTGCGTTCCTCGATGGTCCGCACGTTATGGTGTTCTGGATTGTGCGCATCTCTGGCTCCTACAACTATAATTCTCATGGCGGTGTTCCAAGAAAGACCCCCACCCCTCGCCTCCAACCCCTCTGTCCCTTCTTCGAAGCTGTCTCCAAAGAATCTGATCACATACGGGCTTGTGTGAGTTGGAGCTGGATCTCGGTCGCGCCTCGGGAGTTGATGGCTTTGCACCAAATGGGGCCGTAGATCCAGCCCTCGTCCTCCTGCCGGACACGAACCTGTAACACGAACCACACCGCGTCACCAACACTGTCCGAGCTGGAGAAGCTGAATCATCAGTGCAGAGAACACAGCGTCGCTGCGAGAAACCCCTTCTCGTCAAGAGGCGACGAACATCACAGAAGCGAAGGAATCACCTGAAGCGCGGAGTTTTTGCCCATCTCGAAGATTTTGAAGGTCTCGTTGTTGAGGACCTGCTTCAACTCGCCGCCTCTGTACTCGTAGTCCTCTCTCCACCACTGAATGGCCGGCATTGGTTCGCCCTGCAAGCAAGTCCAGTTCGTAAACTTGAGCTGAAATGCTTTGCACAGGTCGGTGTTTTGCAGCAGATGGACTCGCTGTTCACGAACACAGTCCACGAGAGATCAACACCGGTTCTCACCTCAGAGTTGCACGTGATGTTGGTGATTTTTCCCGCCCACGCGAAGAATTCTCTTGGATGGTCTGGTTTGAACCGTGGCTTGTCTGAAATGCACAATCATTTTTTTCTGAACTGTGCTCGTTGACGTCTGACTTGGTTTGAGGGTTTTTGTTTCAGGGAATTTTACTTTGCAACACAGCTTCGCTTCTACTCACACTCAACAATGATGGTTCCGTTGTGGATCATCTTGCCGCCCGAGTTCTCGGCGATGCACGTGTAGTTGGACGAGTCCTCGGGCTTCAGGTTCGAGATGGTCAGGTCGAGCTGATTCGGAGCCGGAGACACCACCTGGATGCGGTCCGCCTCCTGCAGCAAGTGCAATCAGCGCGTCAGTGATACAAGAAACAAAATTTCACCTCATAACTCCAGGAATGTGAAACGCTTCGCTCCACCAGCAACAGCAATGAACCAAACTTCACTCGTTGCAGAACAATACGCACGTGTTTTCCGATGGTGTAGTCGAAGTCGAGGTCGGGTTTCTTGAACTTCATCTGGGCCTCGGGAAACGCGTTGACGAAGCAGGAGAGCGTCGCCTGGCCGCCCTCCAGGGACGTTTTGTTCTTCATGTCGCTGAGACGCGGCGGCACTGCAACACACAGGCACGTCAGGGAGACCCACAACAACACACACAGAGTGAATGGTTCTCCTGCACTCGTGACTGATCGCACGAAAACAAGTCGACTCGTCTTTGGACACAAAATTCCAGACAGGGCCTTCAGCGGATCGAGACTAAGAGCTTGCAAACAGAAGGCCAAACGAATGGCACTGTCGCAAGCACGCATCTGAAATTCAGCTGAAGTTGGCAAATCATCTGTGGGACCTTCACCCCGACCCACACGTACCTATGACCTCGAGCGCGCCCTCGGAGTCTTCGTGGCCGGCATCGTTCCAGGCGCGGCAGATGTAGACGCCCTCGTCGTCTTTCTTGACGGGGCGGAAGTTGAGCGCGCCGCCGATCTGGTCCACAACGCGCCGCTGGCCGTCGTTCGCAACCTTCACCTCGCCGCCCCCGCCCTACGTGAAGCCAAAAAGAGCACACGTTGCACAGATGACAACCAAGGGCCACGGCTGGTATCTTGAGATATTTTGAAAGCGACCACAAAGTGGCTCGCAGATCAATATGGGGTCCAGAGTCGGGATACGTACGATGCGCTTGAAGAACTCGTACTGGGGGTCGGGCTTCCCGCTCGCTCCGCACTCGATCGTCACCTCGTGGTCCTCGATGCCCTCCGTGCGCGACTTCATCGCGTCCGTGATTTTCGGCGGAACTGCGCGTACACACAAGAGACACATTGCAGGGTGAGCACACCGCTCTGGTGTCAGTACCATGCTGCTGCTTTGTGTTACAGTGTCCTTTCAATCTGAGTTCTTGTGACTGTCCTTCTTTCATCTTGTTCTGTCACCGTTGGTGCTGGGTAGAAGCCACCGCGAAACGTGAACATTGAAATTTCTGCTCAGCAAATCCAGGGTGCGACGACACTCGCTGCGATCAAGGTTGATGCAACGTGCACGTCGCTTGATGTTAAGCGCGGGTTCTACGTACTGTGGACGATGACGTCGATGACGCGCTCCTCGAGGCGCCCGTCCTCCTGCACCTCGGCGCGACACGTGTACTGCCCGTTGTCCTCCTCCGTGACGCGGCGGATGCGGAGGCCGCCCGGCTCGTACGAGTAGCGGTCGTTACCGGAACCACCCGCTGCAGCGACAACGCGCACCGTCAGTGCCGTGAGAACAGGGATGGGTCAGACTGACCAGTTGGTGGACGGTTCTTTGGAAAGCGAACCACAAAACAGATTCACATTCGATCTTCAACGCCGGCCTCACACGCGCCTCTTGTCTGTTCTGACAGATTTTGGTTTTTGCAGGACACGGTCCCGTCTCGCTGCAAAATCTGTTGCGAGTAATTTCGTTGACAAACTCCTTGCCCGTTTTTTGTGCCCCCAGAATCAAAGCAACAAAAGTCGGACCAGGGATTCCCAGATTATCAGTTCAAAACCAAGCAGAAAAGAAACAAACAAGGACAGAAAACTTAAAAGAATGCAAACATCAGGGACTCAAAACTCGACCTCGATGTTCAGAATTAGCATCACGTCAAGTCCTCAAAAGTTTGACCTGAACTCGGCGACATGTCGTCGCAAGATGTCCATTCAAGTGAGTGTTTTACATGCAGAGATGAGTTCCTGAAGGAAAGACTCATTCCACGTGTTGCAATGCTGCATTGAAGTCTTGAACGTCAACACTGTGACTGAAAGATGGAAATCTATTTCATACCAGTTTGACAACTTCTATTTCTAACTGTTCACGCTCGTAGAGGACAAAGTCTGTCAATTTCGACTGCATCTCAGAGCAACTCTTGACTGTACACGAACGCGTTACCGACTATTCGTCTCCACTGCGGTTTTTTTCTGTGTTTGCGTTTGCGCAACGCATCACGGCCACGTTCTGTAGCAAACAACGAAAAACAACCCAATCGCAAAAATTATGCAAACAAAATACCAACTGTCCAACGAAGAGTTCCCTGCACAACAAAACAACAGGGAGCACAACCAAAAATCCTGTGCCAGAAAAGTTTCTTCGAGAAACAAAAAGGGCGAGAGAGAAAATGAGAAGAATTCCTACCCTGACCTATAATTATCCACCTCTTTCCTTCAAGTGAGACAAGAAATACAATTGACCAGTGTCAAATAGGCACTGCCACAGTACACATGAAGAAAATCTGGCCACAAACACTGCGGATGTCAGTACTCATAACTTGTTTTTTTTTGCCCGTCCCGAAAAAAAACAACAACAACACGTTCTTGAGTCTTTCTTTCTGTTCCAAAGACTCCAGTCACAAAGCAGACAACGGTCGGTTTTGCGACTTCGTAGTTGTCAAGTCCTCTGGTACGAGAAACCTACGCACACACACACACACACACACACACACACACACACACACACACACACAAACACACACACACACACGCCACGCG
>JAAUXT010064904.1_pt1 | contig 24766 bp, 27 predicted proteins | sample 7278171 | NCBI WGS metagenome assembly JAAUXT01 (sample SAMN14350112, study PRJNA611818) | marine sediment metagenome | isolation source: surface marine sediment (1.8m) | place: French Polynesia: Moorea | collected 2018-08
ACAAGCTTATGCAATTCTTTTGTTGCAAACAAAGAATGTGCTCAACTGTGTCCGAATGGGTGCACATCGCTGAACATGCTGAGAGACACTTTGACTTGAAAGATCCTCGTATATATATTAGACAGGAAATAGATGCATAATATCAATATTCTGCTATTTTGCTGGTAATTACCCAGCATTCCCTCCCCCCTGGGGTGATCATGTGACCCCTTAAGGTTTTCCTTTTGAAAAATGGCAGTGGCAGGAACACGCAATATCAGTTTTGAGGAGACAGAACTCTTGAGTTTCTTAAGACAAAATGTTATCCGCAAAATCTGCGAAGAGTCAGAGAGACAAGGGCTCTCTAAGAGACACCCGAGAGTGATTCAAGCAGTCATGGCATATTTCAACGTTGGCCCCGTGCCACACCACATCTTTAATAGGCTTGTGTGGCAGCTCGCCCACACAATTTGAAGGTGAGTGGAACTCATGTCACTCCACAAAACACTGAAGAAACGGGAAAGCCAATTTTTGCTCTGTGTGTGTGTGTGTGTGTGTGTGGAGGGGGGCAAAGGAGGCGGGTCAGTGAGAGAAGACAGTTTCTTCAGACACAAGAGATTGTCAATCGTCTCGAAAAGCATACGAGCTACGAGTGGCCGTCACACGGATGTGTGCGTGTGTGTAGATCCACACGTAGATCTGGAGTCTATCGTGTCAAAGAGGAAGTCTGCAGCTTCTAGAGTGCCCTTTTCAGTTCACACAAACACCAGGTGAACTGCAGTCTTTCACACAGCTGACAACACGAGATATCACGAGATGAGATACATAGGTATCTTGACTGAGTCTTCAGAATGGATGTGGTACTTCGGTGCGAAGATTTCACAAGTTAAACGGATCTAGATGTGTGTCAAGAGTCTACACTCACACTGCACTGAGGAGATTCCGGCTTCCAGGGTCGTGTGTTGCACTTCTGGGGTTCGAACTTCGGTCCCCTCGCTCTGTTTCCCCATCCCCTGGAATCACAGGATCCACAGTCACTGGTACAACTCTTCTGCTGCTCTTGCTCATGATGCTGTTGAACTTCCCAAAGTAAATCAAAGAAGAAATCACAATCGAATTTTGAATGAAAAATGGTGTCCACTGTGACTTGTGACGTCACTGCAGAATCACAACAACACGATCGTTCGCCTATGTCTGCCATAATAGTCCATTTTTATGAACATTCAGTCATGTTGTTGGCATTGCAAAACACAGAAATTGATATTTTGACTTGTATGCACGTAGTTCGATCCCTCGAACAAAAAGAAACTCACTTCCAAATTTTCCGTCACCAAGTGCTTGGTTTATTTAAACCATGGCGGTAGATGATAGGATGAAATTAACTGTCATGTATTCGTTCTCATGTGTACTTTCCCCCAATTAGTACAAACTCTCCGAATTAAAATTCATACTATACGCATGTGAACAATTTATGTGGTCATTTGCAGGTCTAAATATGGAACACTGATTTATTTAATTGGTCATGAATCTACCGCAGAAGACTACGTGAACCACTGCATTCCTTCACTTCTGCTGATGGCGGACGATCCAGACTCGGAGAAGCAAAACGTAGGTCGTATAACACCTGCTTTGCTGGTCTTGTAGTTCAAAACCACGCGTCAATTTTTAAACTTTTTGCTCGAGATATCGATGACAAAGTTTCACTGCAATCGTCCAACTGACAAGCTTGGTACAAGGCAATCAATTTTTGGAGCCGAATTTTTTGGGCGATAATTGAGGTTAAAGGATCTTTGTGTAACATCGTTGCCATGGTTATTTGTGTTATGTCTTCATCTTTGGCTTCATTTGTGATTTCAAATTTGTGTGCGATCTGCAAGTCGTGTCACAATGCACGTTGGTGGCAGTGATTGATGACTGCAAAAGTTGGGAGACTGACATCAAACGAGTCACCACTGCAACCGAATTCGATCCTTGTCACCGCTTGGGACGTTTCAGCCGAAACTGGTGAAACTTCACGACAACGAACACTTTGACGAATCGCTGGATATCCCTGATCCAGAGGAAGTTCCGAGCCAGTACAACACTCCCACGCCCAGGGCTGCATTGCGCATTGAAAGTCGAGGTCCGAAATATCGCCTGTCGTTTTCTGGGCCTGCCTGTTCGTGTGTTGGCCGTGATGCATTTTCACACTGCCGTTTTCTTGACAAAGGACTTTGCAATGTGTCGAATGCAACAAGTTTTTCGCCCCATAAAACTTTCCTTGGATTCACAGTGACGTCTTGCAAGTTGGAAAAGCCAGTTCAAATCACAATGTGAAAAGACACACGTTTTGTGTAGATATTTCCTGAGATTTTGTTCGCAAAAGTGTTGGTGCAGTGTGAAAATGTTTTGAGGCGTGCGTTTTGGGGTTTTTTTTCATGTATTTTTTGGAATTTTCTTTGAGAGTGTGCAGACTACGTTTGAAGTTTCAGCAAAATCCGTCGTGCGCAGAAACTTCCGAGTATCCCAAATCACAGCCTTGCGAAGTCTGGCACAGTGAAGCTACACACCATGGATTTTGTGTGCAAGTGTGTTGGCGCACAACTTGTGTTGTCAGTCTGTCCTTCTCTTTCGATTTTGTTTGTCTTGTGTTTTATGTGTTTTCCTTTCGCCTGTCGTTCGGCGAGCCTGCATGACAAAACGTCCAGGCAATCACTGTTTTTGCCAACTCGAGGACAGGGAATGAAAAAGATTGGTGAAGGTTCAACTTGAAGACAAATATGCTTACCTGTCAGGATATCTGATATGGGATCAAAGATCGAGTGGTTCAACAGACAGTTGACAAAATGCGAAGTACTGCTACTTGACTCTTCTTGTCAGAGTCCTTCGCAAGTGAACAACAGAAGGGTTTTTTTCAAGCAGAACGGCAGATCTCTCAACGTTGTGTTCAGTGCTGAAACTGTTCTTCACACAAAATTGTTGGATACTTTTCACGAGGAGATCTTTCAGACAGCGCGTGTGTCTATGCAGCAGCAGTACAACTTGGAGACGAGTTTTTAGCAAATTCCACTGATGTCGAAGGAAGAGATTCAGGTTTGTTTCATTCACGTTCAAGGCCAAAGAGACACGCGCAAGAAAACGGAATGGTGACTGAGATGCGTTCGTTGAACAATGACAGATTTTGGCTTACTCAGCATAATTTCACGTTTCTTTGACGTTTGACTGAGAGGTGAAGAACAGCTCAATCAAAAAGAGAAATCGTTGTGTCCGGTTTTGAAGACCGACCGCCGAGAAAGGTCTCGAACAGTTCGCAGGAAGCCCCCGTTGAAGTTGTTTTGTCAGTCCTGTGTGTGATCACAGGACTTTGGACAACAGGCTCAAGTGAAACAGCTGGAATGTGCTTGTCAGCTTTCCACAAACCCCAATTCGATATTTCAGTGTGTTCCACAGCGTGGAGACCAAGCTGTTCCGTTGGCTGTCTTGCGTTTCTTTCCGAACTGGACCGTCAAGATTCCGCCTTTTATTGACAGCTGACGATTGGGTGACAGAGTGTGTCGGATTTTGTACATAGAAGATCGCGTTGATGTCGTCAAAGTTGGTGTGCCTCAATTTTGTGATATCTGGATGAACGTTTCTTGGACGTTGTAAAACACAACGGTGGTACTTCGACTCGTGATGCACTGCCTTCAGCTGCCATGGCTTTGCTTGCCATTGTGGAATTCCTTCTTGTTTGCGACCATCACCGGAAAACATTTTTCCAGACAGACAGCCTTGCAAAAAGTCAACGAGACCGTTTTTCTTGTCAAATTCACAGAACTGCAAATGCTGTCACTGAAGTATTGAGTGAGGAATTTATTCATTTGATCACAGTGTCATTGGAGTGTTTTTGTGTTTTCGAAGTCAGGGTTTGGTGGTGAGAAAACCTTGTTCGCTTGTCCCCAGAATGACTGCACAGTGTCGCGTGTTTTCAGGTTCGCTTGCACGCTGACCAGCATTACGACGAGTCTTTGGACGTTCCGGACAGCGAGGAGGTTGCGAGTATCTACACACCCACCCCACGAGTACCCTCCCAAAGGAACTCCGTCCATCCCAACAACAACAACACCTTCGCAGCGCCAGGTATCGAGGACAACGGCAGTAGTGGCAGTAACCATGGCACCCAGCACCAAGTTCCCAGCAATCTGCACCTGCTGCATGGCGACCACGTACCCCGCCCTCCCCCTCCCCGCGCCAAGCCTACAGCACCAGGTATCTGACTTTGGTCAAGTTCACAACAGTTTGTTCAGGTGAAACGAATGTGTGAAACAAGCCAAACGTGCAGACAGTTCGTTTCGGCTGTCGGCAAAAAAATAAACGAGGTGACAAAAACAATCCCTTGGAATCTAGCGATGTTAAGAGCTTTCACAGTAAATTGACAAGGGAACAGTTTGCAGTGAGTTTGGCTTCTACTAGTTTCACACATTCAGCGACGAAAACTGTTTGAAACTTCAACCACTGTTCAGATCCTGTGTACCGCAGGCCATTTGAGCACCTTTACTCGTGCGGGGAAATTCTAGGTGGCGGGTCCCTCATTCCGCTCAAACGTCGTCCTTCAGTTGTAGAGTCTAATCTTGCTGTAAGGGTGCTCAGCTTTCTGTCGGACCTTTTTGTTGCAGCCAGACCGGCAAATCATGTTGTCTTGTCGTCGTACTTCTGTGATTCGGTGGGGTGTGGGGTGGTTTTGTTTGAACAGAGTTGTTGTTGTCTGTGTTTCTGATTGTCTGGAATGGTACCTCTGCTGCCTTGAACCTTGTTCGTCTTCTCGAAGCACTTCTACCTACATGAACTTCTCAATTGGTCTTTTGTAGGACTGGCGTAATTTGCCATTGCCATTCAATATTTTTCCAGATCTTGTGACACGGTGGCACAACCGACACTCAGTGTTGGCTTTGATCTCATAAAACACGGTCTCATACAGCATTGCGTTTTGCAGATCAACCAACAATGTTCCGATTTCATCGTTCACGCTTGGTTGAAAATGTGTACATTTTCTTCATTCTGGAAAAGAAGTGTGCAGTTTCAGGGTTTCCTTTTCGCCGTATCTTGTGGTTTGTTTGGTCCATGTTGAATGTGTGCCAGACATTCTCAGTGGCCTTCTAACCAGTTGTCGGGGCTGGCGTTTCGACGACGCAAGACAGCGAGTTTCGTTACAGGCTGGGAAGAAGGGCGCAGCGGACGAGGAGCGGTCGCGCTCGGTGACGCCCGAGACTCCGTCCCTGTCCGAGGAGGGAAGCACCGACGACGACGAGGAGGTGTGCGCGCGGCGCGGGGGGCGGGGGCTGAATATGTGAGAGGCGGCGGGAGGCGCAAGCGGGAGGGGGGCGCTAGAAGCGGCAAAAAGACAAATTGAAAACCGTCTCTGTGAGGAGAATGCTGAGGTGAAGTGGTAGGGGAAGCAAGTTGAGGTGGCCGAAGATGAGGAAAGAACGGTGTTTTGTGTTGGATCCAAGGGCGCCCATGAGGTGGGCAAAGGAAGACTTATTTGGGGGGGGGGGACTGAAAGGTTCTGTTGGGGAAATCAAGCACAAGAAATCTGGAAAGGGAATTGAACGTTTGTGACGTGCCGATTGTAATCTCACTGGCTGAGTTCGGTGTCTTGAATGCTTGTGTTCTCCGACCGGAAGGATGGAGGGAAGTCGGCGGAGGAGCTGAAGGCTGAGGAGGAGAGGAAGCGCAAAAATGAGGAGATCAAGCAGAGATACCTGCAGAAGCAGCGCGAGGAGCAGGAGGCGGCCAGGGTCGAGGTGCGTCACGGTGTGGTGGGTGGGGTCTTGTGGAGTTTGGGCGGGGGCGGGAGGCTGGTGGAGTGGGGCTTGGTGCGAAGGGCTTGAGAGTAGCGAGGTTACGTGGTGTGGGGTCAGGCTTGGTTGGGTGAGGCGGGAACGCAGTTCAGAGAAGTTGTGGATTGTCCGTGTCTTTGGAACCTGTATCGGTACGCTGAAGATCGTGTCTGAACTGAAGTTTGCTCCCAGACCCTGTGACGGGTTGAATTTGGCCGCTGCAGATGGAACTGCAGATGAAGCAGATGCAGGAGTATGAGAAACAGAGGCAGATGCAGATGGAGTCTGCCGCCAAGAAGATGCAGCAGTCGCAGAAGGAAGAGGATGAAGAGAGCGAAGAAGGGTGAACTTCTCAGTATTATTTCCATCCTTTTCATCCCAAGGTGGTGTGAAGGGTGATTTTCTTTTTGATTTGCTGCATTGCTGATGGACAAGTATGCATCTCACCAATTTTGCATGTTGGAGCTTCAGGGAAATTTGGACCGTGATATTTCTGTTTGAAACTTGGTTGACAAGTGAGTCTTTCAAACATCGTACGAGTGTCTGCTTTGAAATGGCAAGATCTTTCACAAATTTCACACTCCTTTTCAACACAAAGTGAGACTGAAGAAGAAACGGAAGAGGAGACGGATGAAGATGAGGAAGAAAAAGGGAAGAACGGCGAAGAACCATCATCAAAGAAGGCAGATCCTGGCAAAAACGAACAGACGCCCACTCTCCAGCCCATCAAGAATCAGAACGAGGCAACAACAGCAGCGCCGGCGAAGCCCGGAAACACAGCAGCGCCCCCTGTGAGTCTGCCCTCTATTGGCGGCACGCCCGCCGCCGCCGCCGGCAAGGGAAACGCCCCCATGGGAGCTGCAGCAGGAGGGCTTTCCGCACCCAGTGGGAATTCCCTGATGGGGGGAACCGCAGGAAAAGCTGCACTGCTTCCTCTTGAGAAGGGGAAAAAGAAGAAAGGTAGAAAATCCAGAAGAATGCACATGTGGTTTGGCTGAGTGAAACTAACCTTCACACCTGGAGTTGGACGCATTTGCTTTCACTGAGGAGAAGCAAAAACTTTCCTTTATTCACTGCGTGAAGCCTAGATTGAACATCGTTTCCAGGAGCAGCTTGTGAAACACAGGGCTGTACCACGAGTTGGGCTCCGTTGATGTTGATCAACGCCAAGTGTCGCGTTGTGAACTTTTTCGTTTCAGGTTGAGACCAAGGCATGAGTTTCGTGAATGTTCGTATATTTCTTGGCGGTGTTTCTTGCACAGGTGGTGTTCCCGAACCGACCGTACGACGAGGCAGTGACCGTCACGGAGCAGGAGGAGGTGGCCAGCCTCGGGGCGTTCAGCGAGAATCTCACCTTCTCTGGTTCCCTCACACCCGGTGCAACCCGCGTTTCACGTTGAATTCTGTTGAACCGTTGGATTCTTTCCGTTTGTTGTTGAAACTCTCAGGTGACAAGATGAAACTTAGAGTCGTGAGGTGGGATTTCCTCACCAACACCCGTCGTCGACGCCTTTGGGAAACTTCCAGGTGCTGGAGTGCCCTCGGCGAGAGAAGCTCCAGACTCTTTGTTGCAGATACACACGAAGGACTGGGGCTGACGTTGTTGGTCAGTTTCTTCAATGAACAGCTCATGATGCAGGAGCGATGTCTGGCAAAAGGCAATGGCAGAGCAACAGTTGTTGCCTGTTCCACAGACACTTGTTTTCTATCTGAAGTTGACAAATGTGTTTTTTCAGTCTGCTGTTGCTCTTTTCACTTTTGACTTATCACCAGTCAATGTTGATTCTGCGTCACACGCAACTGTTTGCCAACCAGCTTTGTTTGTCTCAAAGTTTGCACTGCTTTGGTGTGTGAAAACACTGAAATAGCTTGTAAGGATGTGGTGATTGTTGTTGAACCAAGACGACCTTGGAAAAGCCTGAAAGGAAAACCTGTCCGATATTTCTTTTTGTCGAGGCCGGTTTGATCAAAAACAAACAGAAGAGTCCAAGAATTCAAGAAACCGCCGGTCAATTTAAATCAAACTTGAAACCACAAAGCGAAGTGTGCTCTGGTGACCCTCGTTGTTGTGTTCGCTCCAGACCGAGGCCGGAGCCGTGGGGACACGCCGCCCGACCACAAGATGAGCGACCAATCAGACGACGAGTTCGATACCGGACAGGGTGAACAGGGCAAGGTGACTGTCTTATGATTGATCAACAAGACACTTCCTCCGCAACATCCTGCGCTGCATGTGGTCCAACGGTCGTTTGTTGCCGTTGCATTCAAGCTCACCTGCAACGCGTAGTCCTTCTGGCAGATGGATGTCAGGTTGAAGTGTTTCAGGCGTCGGCGCCCCCGCGCGCAGGGAAGCCCCCTGGTGGGCAGATGTACGGAGACGATGATGACGAGGACGGGTCGACGGAGAGCGACGAAGACGATGACGATGATGACGACGACGCGAGCGGTGGCGCCATCGAAGGGTGAGTGGCAGGCAGCTGAGATTTCATGCATCCCTGGGGCGGTTTTGCTGCACGTTGAAACTGAAAATTCCATGTTTTTGCGCCTTTGAATTGCATTCAATCAACGTGTGTGACCCACCCACTTCACCTGCCATGGAGAAATTTGGATCGCAAGTCAAAATTTTAACAGTGGAGCACAAAATTTTGAGCAGAACACAGAACGTTGAGCCCCTTTCAGCTCCAAGTGGAATCGCTACAAGCTTCGGGAGGATTTAGACGTTGCCAGATTCCTGCGCACTCCCGGATGTGAATCCGACTTCCGGATGACGCCAGAGCACGCTGGGCGTGACGCCATGATTGGTGCTCTTGCCGGGGGCGGCGATTCTCCGTCAGACTTCAGGCAGTACCAGCCCACCCCACCACCTGCCGAACCACCTGTGTATCTCACGTACTGGAGCGCGAACATTTCACATGTGTTGCGTTGAAGTTTTTGTTGATTGGTGTGTTTTCGTTTTGCTTTTGTGTTTCTGAAATTTTCTTTCAGTTACTTTCAGGGCTCACTCGCCAAAGTCTCTGTGGAGTAAACTGGAGAAAATGTCCAAAACGAACCACTGATCTCGTTGTCGTCGTCGCAATTCCGTGTGTTGTTGCGCGTGTTGTCAGTCAGTGGACAACTGAGTTGTACACGTTTTCTTGTTCGTTGCAGAGCGTACGACCCGGCGGACTACGAGCACCTGTCTGTGACGCCCGAAATCAAGGAACTGTTCCAGTACATCACCAGGTACTGGTGTTGCGCCAAGTGTGCGTGTGTGTGTCGCATGTGTGCTTGCGTCAGTGCGTGCCAAGACTAAGACGGCTGTGGCTCTCCAAACAACGACCAAAAAATGAAACCGACCGAACGTTTCCTGTCTGTTGCTCACTTGATATTCAGAGGAAAGTTTTTGGAAAGTTTCTTGTGAAGTGAAAACAATGCTGAAAGCAGAGTGATCTTTCTAGTCAATTGCTTGAACATGATCATGTGACGTCTTGTTGTCCCGCAGGTACACGCCTCAGTCAGTGGAACTGGAGCACAAACTGAAGCCCTTCATCCCAGACTTCATCCCGGCTGTGGGCGACATCGATGCCTTCATAAAGGTGTGTGTGTGTGTGTGTGTGTGTGTGTGTGTGTGTGTTTGTGTGTCTGTCTGTCTGTCTGTCTGTCTGTGTGTCTGTCTCTCTCTCTCTGTCTGTCTGTCTGTCTGTCTGTCTGTTCATCCATCAATCCATCCATTGGCTGTCCATCCATGTATCCACTGTCTGTCCATCCATCTGTTTGTCTGTCTGTCCACCCATCCATTCATCCTGCATTCGTCTGTCCCTCTGTCCGCCCGTCTGTCCGTCCGTCCAATCATCACAACCGAACAACAGCTACGTTCAGCAAACGCTCATGCGAGCGGATGAACAGGGTCGTGTGCGCGTTGGACACGAAGCATCCAAGGACTTGAAATTGACGTCGTGCCCCTCGTGTTGCAGATAAGCCGCCCGGACGGGAAGCCGGACAGCCTCGGGCTGAACGTGCTCGACGAGCCGTGCGCCAAGCAGTCGGACCCGACCGTCATGGACCTGCAGCTGCGATCCATGTCCAAACAGACCAACCTCAAGGCGATGGTGAGTCCGCGCGTCCCAGCCCCGCTGGAGTCGGGAGTCCGCTTACCTCGTGGTGTCACAGCGGAACAAAGGCAGCTGACCCAAAGACAATTCTTGTGATACGTAACTTTGGTTGTCTCAACACTCAACACCGCTGCCAGGCTCGAGGTGTTGAACACGTAACCCAACTTTCGACAGTGTCAGTCTCAGAAAAGTGTGCGCGTGTTGGTCGCGGCCGTCTCCAGGTCACCGTTAAAATCGCGGACTTGTTACGTGATTTCTGACGGCAAACTCCTGTTTCTCGTGTGCCCTACATCATCACTTGTTTTCTTCTGTGTGCCCAGGTGGTGAAGACGGTGGAATCAGCGGAGAAGAATCCTCGGGAGATCGACAACTGGATCAAGAGCGTCACCGACATCCACCGAACGCGACCCCCGCCCAACGTCCACTACACCAAGTACGTACCGCCTGTGCTATTTCCTTGTTGCCCAATTGCCCAACGTGCAGTGGCTGAACAGTGGACATCAACCGATTTGTCGAAAACCAGTGAGAACTCGAAAATATGAAAATTCGACCCATCCTGTTGACCATTGACAGACTGATGTCCGTTCCAAATTTTGCTTGGCGACTTCGAATGATTTTCACTCGGATGAACGCGGGTGAAACATCGCGTGGAGACGGTTTTTTCTGCACACATCTGAACTGTGTCCACAAAACAACACAGAACTGTGTCACTTGATACGTTGCTGACTGTGTTGCAGGAACATGCCGAACATCGATGACCTGATGCAGGAGTGGCCCGAGAACTTCGAGGAGATGCTCAAGGAAGTCGCGCTCCCGACCGCAGACATCGACTGTGATCTCGCCACCTACGTCGACATGATCTGTGGTGCGTTTCCTCCAGGATCAAAGTTTTCAAATCCTGTTCTTTGAGTGGCTGAAGCAAACACCACGGGTTGAGTTTGCTCAGCCGGTGCATTGGTTGTTTCCCTTTCAGCGATCCTGGACATCCCGATCTACAAGTCCCGGATCCAGTCCCTCCACGTCCTCTTCACGCTGTACTCAGAGTTCAAAAACTCGCAGGTGAGTCAGACGGCACCGTTTTCTTCGTTTGTGACGGAGGTAACAAACAGCAGGTCAACTTGAACTGGTCTTCAATCATTTTCCAGTTGTTTTGGTTGTGCACTCGTTCGTTTGTCAGATTCTGAAGACTTTCGAAGAGAAATCATGTTGCTTGATTGCAGGAACTGTGGATGCGTTGTCTTTTCTCTTGCTTTCACCTCTATCCTTTCTTTCTCTCTCTTGGAACAGCACTTTCAGCGTCTTGCTCGCAAACGTTCTGCTGGGGCGACCCCACGCAGGAGCCCTGCCACTCCAACGAATCAGGGACAAACAGACATTTTGCCTTTCCCAGCCAGTCGGAAATCTCCGAAGTCACCTGCGAAGTATCTTGCTCTTGACAACGCTTTCATGCTGCGATGCGTGTTGCATGAGGTTGCTTTTGTTCGTGCAGCCAGCCTTGTACGAACTTTGTTGTGTGATTGTCCAGGAAGCTTCGTTTTCGCAGAAACCCATTGTGAAAGTGACGATGAGAAACCTTGTACTGTACTCAGTTTGTTCAGCTGTACGTCCCCCTGGCTGGAGTTGACGGCTTTGTGTGTTTGCTGAAACAAACACTTGTTTGGGACAGGAATAGGCCGTTACTGCATGTTGTTCGTTCGTGCCAAGATTGCTATGTTTCTTCTTTCTCGCGTGCTTTTCTGTCTCAAAAATGCAAGAACTTACACACGTGCGGAGAACGGCAGTGATACGCATTCGCCATTCTTTATTCGAAGACGTACAAACCAGAACTCAGTGCTCTTCGCGCGTCTTTGTCGCTCAAACATTTCTGAACACACACATTTGTGTTTACTTTCAGCACTTCCGGGCTCTAGCGGAGGAGAACAAGCTGGACAACGCGCTGAAAGGTGCAGGAGCCGGGGGCGCCGACCAGTCCGATACTCTCGTGCTCTAACCGGGTGCCAGGCAGTCACGTGCGTGCGCCGTCTCGTCCTGGCTCGCGCAGCGAGTTCCGTCCACTCCACCTGCACCGCGGCTTTCCAGTGCATCCAACGTTTGAAGTCAAGGACTTTTGTGTGCGAACGCTTAGGGATTTTGTGTGCACCTGTGTTGTGCTGGTTTGCTCGGTTTTGTTCGGAGTTTGGCGTGCAAGAAAGGGCTGTTGCGAAACTCGCCGGCTGGTGTCCTGACAGAACCAGTGAAAGACGACGCATTCGTTGTTCGTGTCTCATCTGTTTGGAAGTGAGCAAAAAACTTCAAGACAGAATTGAAATGTGCGAGTCAAGGACACCAAAGATTCTCCAAGGTAGAACAGTTTACCAGCCAGAAAGCACGTATGTCGAAGGAGAAACGCCCCCTGTTTGCTTCTGCTGTTTTTCTGTCCAGGACCTGAATGGGTGTCAGAGTCTGCATGATTGTCTCTCTTGGTTGAACTGACCATGGCGCACGTGTGAAATTGATCTCCAGGTACCGGTACACGTGTCAAATTTTATCTCTGGTTCATTGCAACTAGTTGCAAATTACGGGCCGAAAATGTTGTTCATTGAACGGGAATGCTGAGCGCAGCGTCTCTTGAGTTGGTGTTCTTGTCGATGTTCCTCCGTCCCTGTTGCAGAAGAGATGAATTTTCTTCTTGCCTTGTTAAATAAACGTGAAAATCATAACTTGCGCATTCTTGGTTGTGTCTGAAACGTGCAGTCCGACGAAGACCTCCGATTGCTGCGCAAAGGAGCACAGGATATGAATTGCAGCTTTCATCAAATGAAATAGAGTGAAAAGTCTGTGGACTCAAGGTGGCAAGTGTACCATTCAGGAGATGCATTGTGTGATCCCGAGGGCAGAATGAACGGAAGTGGGGAGGAAATAGGAGAACGGTTGGTGGAAGTGAGACGCCTTCCGTGGAACCCAAACCCGAACTTGTCTTCACGGTCATTGACTGCATGCGTCTCTGTAGAAACCGCTCACGTGGAGAGTGCGACACACGGTGGGGCGCAGGCTGCAGTATCCCTTTGGCCCAGGAGGGTGGAAGGAACTTTTCAATTGACGACTTGAGAGAAGTGCTCAAAACAACAAAAATCATTGGTTCTTGTCCAGAAAATGTGTCATTTTGTTGGACATTCGGATCAAGGTTCCACTGGATGGCAACACCCATTGCCACCAATTGCTGGACTCGGCCCCAAAACTCCATTTTCCTTGAGAAGAGTTGTGCTTTCAACTGTAGCCTCAAGACCACAGAGAAGGATTTTCTCATTTCTCAACAAGTTTCCATGTAGTCAGCTTCAGCATCTGAAAGAATTTCAGACAAAAGGTGCAGTTGTCAAAAAAGATCAGGACAAGGAATGCACGGTGGAAGAGCACTGCACAGAAATCAACCTGAGAACTTCTCCATCACTGACACGATCTCTTCAAACCTGGGCCTGTCATTTGGTTCATCTCTCCAACACTTCTGCATAATCTCGTACCTTTCAAGGAGGAAGAAACACAAACTTGTTATCCAGTTCGCACAATCGTGAGTGCAAGGCAAAAAACATGTATCACATCCATTTGCAAAGCATACAAAAAATCTGAGATTCCATCTGGTTTTTCTGGTCTCTGTCCATTTGTGACTTTTTCAATGATCACTTTGTTCTCAATCCCATCAAACGGCAGATCTCCAAATGAAAAAATTTCCCAAAGCAGAACTCCGTATGACCACTGAAAAATTCATTGCATGGAGTTACATAAAAAATTGAACTCGAAAGTCCCCATTCTGTTCATCAAAGAAAATGAAAAGTACCAACCACATCACTTTGCACACTGAATATTCTTTCTTTGATTGATTCCAAACTCATCCATCTGATAGGTATTGCTGTATCACTGGCTCTTTTCACTCTGGATTCACCCTTCATTATCACCTCAGCCAGTCCAAAATCACATATCTTCAGCATCAGGTTTTCATCAAGCCTGGAGCAGTGATTTCATAATTGCACCAAATGAAACTGAAATGAAGCTGTGAAATTGCAAAAATAAACATGGGTAACTGAAGGTGACTGTGCACTCACATGCAGTTCCTTGTAGCCAGGTCACAGTGAACCACATCCAGACTGGCAAGATACTGCATTCCTCTTGCAACTGAGACTGCAAAGCTCAGAAGGTTTTGAGGGGACAGGGCCTGAAAATGCAAACAAGCTAGGGTTCCACATGAAGATTAGAAAGCACCCAGACATGTTTGTGAAGGCTGCAGACACGAAAAATGTTCTAACACTTTTGTTCTTTCTGAGGTATGTCTTCAAATCCCCATTGGACATGAGTGGTAAAATTGCACATGGTCTGTTATCATTCACAGAAATTCCAATAATCCCCAAAACATTTGGGTGGTTGAAATCCTTCATAAGCACCAGCTCTTGAAGAAAGTTGGTGACCACTTGGTTGTCTATTTGCAGTTGGACTGCAAAGAACAAAGTGCACAATCTTCTGATAAATTCCACACACAACACAAAACTTTGCAACGACAATAAATTTATTTCCAAACAAAGGTTCATTTTCTTTATTTTTCATTGTTTCAACAAACCTTTGGCCTTTTCAAAGTAAGCCTTTATCTCGTTGGACTCAGTCTTCTTGTTTTCCACCTTCCAAACTTCCTTGTATTCAGCTGGAAAAAGTATTGAAGGGATTCAACAAACACAGCTGTGGTCGATCAACAAGTTCCAAAGCAAGAAAACAAAATATGGTGAAAACTCACCTTTAATTTTCTTTACAGCAACAGAAATATTCATTCCCTTGTCTTGTTTTAATCGAGCCAACCAAACAATGCCAAAATGACCTGAAACAATAATCTGCACTTTACGTTTGGACCAACCCCAAGATGCTTTGCGGGACCCACGGCACCTCATTGTGCGTACCTTTTCCAATGATTTTCTCCATCATAAAACAGCTGGGGTCAACCCAACATGTCCTCACTTTCTGACCCAATTCAGGATCGATTGTTCTCAGGAATCGATCCAGAAGAGTCTCTTCCTCAGTTGAAACGACAACTGGTCGCTTTCTACTGAAATGAAACTTTGCTGAACATTTTGAAATCGTTTCAGGAAGGTCAGCAAATAGAAATTTGAAACAACATATCACAGGTGTTCTTGCCTGTGACACCTGCGAAAGGCGAAAATTGCAACGCAGACGAGCAATATGCAGCAAACTGTGGGAATTACTATGACGACAAACTTGACCGCACCTGCAAAAAGCAAAGAGAAACAAGGTTTGACGAGGTTTTCGTTGCCTGCCCTGTCAAAAGAAAAAAGCTCACCTTTCTTTTGTGATTCTCGACAGCCAGCACATTGGACGCAACCTTCGGCATCTGTCTTGACAACAGCCAAGCCCTTTATGCCACACAAAGCATCACAATCAAAGTTTCTGCAAAGACACCTGCACTCAGGACAACCCAAACTGTTGTTCACAAGGGAAAAGTTTTGATGCAAGCATTGCTCAAAGCAATTCACATTCGGGCATGCACAGTTGCACCGGCAGCCTGGTAGCAAGTTCTTGTGAACTAAAACTTTGCCTTCCTTTGCACAAGTTCTCTTGCAGTCATCTACTGTTGCAGTGCAAAGCATACACAAGCAAATTGGGCTCAGAGGGCATTTGGTGTTGAATAAACGCAACTTTCCTCCACTGTTCTCATCAGACGAACACTTCCTCTGACACTGCTCGTTGCTCAGGGTGCAAAGAGGATCTGAAGACAAGAGTTTCAGCCTTGCATTCGTCCTTTGACTGTATATTCTGCTCATAGGTCATGAGCCAGAGGAAGTCAATGCTGTGTAGCCTTACCAATGGTGCAGAATTTCTCCAAAAGACCTGCACAGGCAGCTTCCACTGAATAGTTGAACACCTTTATCCAACACCAGCTGTTTGTGCATGAGAGGTTGTTTCCATTCAGAAGAAGATTTACTTTGTCGAAATATTTGTGAGAACTATCGCTGTCAAAGAAATCGTGAGGGTCATAAAAAGCATGCCATAAGAAAAACTTCATCTTGTTGTGCTCGAAGTTCATGTGTTTGATGGAATGCAAGAAAGGCAAAGAAAAAGATGCAATGGATTTGATGGTGTTCCTTTGCAAGTACAAATATTTCAGAGAGGAGAGACCAGAAAAGCGGTCCTGAAGAAGATTTGTAATTTTGTTGTCATTTAAATACAGTGTCTCAAGTTTAGTTTGATTTTCAAAAGCGTGCTTCTCAAAGGAGGAGATTTCATTGTGTCCAAAGTCCAACTTTTTCAGGTCGACAAGCCCTGCAAGTGTAGTCCGTCTCAGGTACGAGCTGAGTGTGTTGCTACTCATGTCCAGGTTCTCCAGACTGTTCAGCCCAGCAAAGGTCAACTTGTAAAAGGAGAAAAACTCATTGAAGCTCATCTTCAGAAGCCTTAACTTCTTCAAAGACTGAAAAGATTGGTTTTCAACCATCCAAAGTTTGTTGTGATGCAAATGCAAGGTGTCCAGGTTGAACAATCCTGTGAAAGTTGTGTTCTTAATGGTGTATAGTTGATTGTTGTCGAGGTATAAATGAGACAGTTTTCTCAAACGAGAGAAAGCATGTGGATAAATGTACCCAACTTTGTTTCCACTCAAACGTAATATTCTCAGCTCTGACAATCCTTCAAACATCTCAGGTTCAATGATTTCCAAAGAGTTCCTACTCAGATCAAGACTGAACATCTGTTTCAGAAACCGAAAAGCTCCGTCCTCAATTTTGTTGATCCTGTTCTTCTTGAGATCTATTGTTCTTATCTGAGTCATTTTGGAGGAAAATGGTTTGTTGGATACACACTGCAATTTGTTCTCCGAGAGAAATAATTTTCTGATTTTGTTGGAAATATTGTGAGGAATTTCTGTCAGGTTTGTGCCTGACATGTTGAGCACGAAGTTCTCGCTGGTATGAGAGAAATTCAAGTCCGCGATGGAAAGGACAAAGAGGAAAGCCTGTCCACATCCATTGATTTGGACCATTGTATACGAGCTTCCTTCCTACCTGTAACCACAAAAATTCTCGCTGCAACCGAAATTTCCCCCAAAATGCATCAGTTTTGGGGGGTTTCTTCCAAAGTTACGAAACTGCACGTCACTATTGTTGAAAACAACACAAAACGGAACAGTGTTGGTGAAGTCTTGGACTGAAATGAAACGAGATCCTATCGTATTTGGCCACGTCAAACGAGAGAAACTTTACTTTCAACAAACCAGGTTTTGCCTGTTTGTTTTCTTCATGAACAAATTTTCGTACGTAACTGGACGAGGCTTATTTCCTCGGGAACCTCAGGAAATCATATGACTCGTTTTCAAGGGACTTAGCTCGGTCTCTGAGAGGCAGAGAAGACTTGCTCCTTATCGCTTTTGTGCAATTTCATGATTGAGTCATCAGCGTGCTGCTGAAATGCAATTTTACGAGTTTCAGGTGAAAATCAATATCTGAACCGATAAATTCAAACTGCGTGAAAAAGCAGCTTTTCAAGCCAAAGCAAAGCGTTTGCTTTCAACTGTGCACGTTTGTCTGTTTTGAGCACAAAGCATCAGCAGTAATCTGAGTACGTGCAGCTCAGGCATACGAGTACATGTACACACACGCGTCTCTCGTGGAAGTTCATCTTCCATCCGTCAGTCTCTGACCAACTCATCCCAGGTGACGTACACAAATTTGTGAGTGTGGTGATGTTGGTGCCCGTGGTCCCCTTGTTCCAATTGGGTGTTCCGAGACTGCAATCTGGGTGTGGAGCCAGGTCATCTGACCGACGTGTTCTCAAAACGCTCTTGGGAACAACTTTTCAATCTTCCGCGATGTCCATTGCCAAAGGGGAAACGTTCTGTCCCGTGCGGCTGGTTGGTCTTTTTCACAAAACAATTTGCACAAACACAGCAGCTGTTTGCTGCTATCCACGTGTGCCTGGAAATTTGCTTCAGAACGATATCGGCTCTTGCTCTGTTGACTGCGGTGAGAAGGTAGGTAGACATAGAACCACGGGTTCCTCCTTTAAAAAGTTGTAGTTTTGGATCACAGTTGTTTCGAGAAGGCGTGGTTCCAAGGATGAGAACCTTCTGGTGCCGGTCAACTTGATCATAGGCAAGATGTTTCTGCGCACGGACAGTCCCGTCGCTGCGAAACAATTGATGACAAATGATTGTGTGTCGAGGTCCCCAAGGCATGCCATGCCCAAAGACCAGACAGGACTCAGTCTTGGTTCCAGAGTCTCAAGGAAAACGAAATGTTCAAATCAAGGACCACATCCCTTTACGAGAATAGGAACTTCGAAATTGTGGGAAACTAACCGCGCATTGAATTTTGCACTTTGTCATCATGATCTCGCAACAGATGTGTTGTATTGTTATGCAGGGATGTTTGGTTCACAAACTGGTTCTTTCATGTGTGAACAAAATATAGATTTGAATCCTGATCAAACAAGAAGGCGTGTACGAGTGTAAACAGCGCTCTGCCTCTTTCTCGTTGTTTTTCTTGAACCTTACACGTGTGCAATGAGTCTTTTACGTTCAGCGACATTCAAACAAGAATTTGATCAGAACAGACCACGTAATCTGGACCACACCACTTTGAACCCCGTTTATTGCAGTGGCAAAAAAAATCTGTTGTCTGTGTCAATGCAGAGAGAAAGCACGATGGACGACATCAAGGCAGCGTTCCTGAAGTACGACGCCGACCGGAGCGGGTTCATCACCTCGGACGAGGCGTTCCGCGTCCTGCAGGTCAGGTTCGGTCTGCAGGGTCCGGGTCCAGAGCAGTGAATATGGGTCTGCAGAGCAATGACTCAACGGGGTCCAGAGCAGTGACTCCATTGGTCTGCAGAGGTCTGGTACACTCGTGCATGAGCACAGTGACTCCAGCTGTCCCCATGCTCATGCGAGGATTTGCCTCCGTCTCAATAATCCTCAATCAGCTTGTCGCAACACTGAAAGAAAACTTTCATTCCTTTGCTCTACAGGATGAACTGGGCTTCTCGGAGGACCAGACCCGACGCATGATCCGCACTTACGATCGCAATGCAGACAACAAGCTCAACTACGAAGAGTTCATCTGGTTCTACTGGAAGATCCAGGAAAAGTGAGTCAGTCTCCCATCCACCACTGCCAAGACCTTCTTTGCCAGATTGCACCAACAATGGTTCAGAATCTCCGCAACACGTCAACGCGCAGGAAAACACAGTCTGCTCGTTGCCTCTTTGCCTTTCGAGTTCTTGTTCTTTGCAACTCACGCACGTGCGCAGAAATTTGTTGTGGCTGGAGATTTGCATTGTCATCATGACTGCAGAAAGGCGGAGTTGCAGAGACTGTTCCAGACTTTTGACCGAGACAACAACAAGACCATATCGTACGGAGAGGCGACCACCATTCTGCAGGACTTCGGCTTCTCACCAATTGATGTGCAGAGGTATGACAGACAGCCCCTTCACAGACCTACACCAAATCATACGAGGGTCAAACCTCGGGCAGACCTCGCAGGAGCCTGTAAATCGCAACTTTGGAAAAAGAGGTTGAGGAAACATTTTGTGCGCACTTTGGAGTTCGAAAGCCCGTGCAGTGATCTTCCAAATCCGTTGGAGAAAGGGCTTTGGAGAGCAAGGACCCAAGCAACACAACTGAAAATAAGCCTCATTGCATACTTTTTATTCCTCTGCAGATGAAGATGCCAATTCCTGCCAATTGTTGGTCCAGGGTCCGCAAGGAAATCACGTGCAGGCTGACTTCAAGATCTGACTGTTTGAAAACCCCATGGTCACTTTTCCAGACTGTTCGAGCTGCACGACACGAACGGAGACGGCGTTCTCAACTACGACGAGTTCGTGCAGTTCTGGAGCGCATGCGGCGGCAGACAGATGGCGCTGGGGAAGCAGTGACGACCCGGTGCCCAGTCCAGGCGCACGCAGCGGTCGGAACACCTGCAAGCGGAAGAAAGTGTCCGAACTTCGCAGATGCTTGCCAGAATCAGTGGAAAGACTTGATAAATGTTTGCAGTGAAAATTTCTGTTGAAGTTTCACTCAGTTTGTCCGGATAATCTTCTAGAAGAGCCTTTTCAAGTCACATTTCTTTCGTATTTTTGCATTCCCACGACGAGCACACACTCAGGCACACTCGATAGTCAGTCACATTGTCATGCACACCTTGCACTTCCGAGGCTTTGTTTCATCCCAGATTTTTGTTTGTTGATAATTTGCTCAAAAACAGACAGTGTAAAGAAGCGTTCTGTTGGCATTGATAAGTTGAAATTAATTTGCTTGAAACAAACAAAAAAGATTTATGATGCGCGACCGCGTGACCACGAGAGAGACCGAGGGATAGGGACAGAGAATCCAAACAAACAGCGCGCGCGCCAGAGAGAGAAACAGACAGAGACAGAGAGCTGTCCCGGTTCCCGGTTTGTAGGCCCACAGCCAAAGGAAGTGCGTTTTTCGCACTAGTTCCGGAGTCCCCAGGCCACACAAAAATCAAATCGAGGAACAAATAAAGGAAACTTCAAAAAGATACGAGGTAACCTCCACAATAAACCTTTCGATCGTGATATCTCTGGAGTTGTTGGTCGAAAAGAAATGATTTTTTGGGTATGTCTTTCTGTGTCAATGTTGCTCAGTTTATATAAAGAGTGATTATGTAGGGATTAACAAATTTGTCACTGTGATTAATTAAATTTGGTCAAGTTATTGATTTTGACTTTTGTACATAACCTCATAGAGGTAAGTGTGAGCTGATCTTCTTCAGATCAGAGTCAAGATATTTCCATTGTAGACTTTATTGTTAACTCTTGTGAGTTTTGCTGAGGTAAAATGTCTCCAAAATGAACTCACTCCAATAGTACATAGAGGTAATCTGGGAAAAGCAGTCAGTTAGGTGGTAGAAATGTGTGAAAGCTGAATGACCTAACTTTGAAGGAAAACATCTTGATGTGGATCTAGTTTCTAAGGCAGAAATAGAACCAGAGACAGCCTCTGAATCAATATTAGATATTGATCAACAAGAGTCAAACTTTGTTCCACAAGTTTCCATTGGTGATTACAGACAGTCCCATAACTGAGATTTGATGAAATGTCCTTGTAAATATTTTGCATCAATATAAAAGTACCAATTTCCACAAGAAACAGAAGCAATTTGGTCTTTCTTGGAAGAGATATCGTGCTCGGAAGGTTTATTGTGGATGTGACCACGTATGTTGGTAACACGAACGCAAATCCACTGCGAGGTGAGCCAGGTGCATCACAAACTTCACGCGTTGGCAAGATGTTTGAAAAGATCAAATTGATCGTATCACTGAGCGAGAAGCTCAACCGTTTGGTTTTGCTTCAAAGAGAACGTATAATTGACGTCCAGTCAAATTTTCGAGTGTGTTTGTGCTGACCATGTTCCTTTTGCGCCTGAGACGAAATTGACGGGACCCAAGGAACCTGAACCCCAAATGCTGTTAGTTTCCCTCCTTTCACCCCTCGGTAGAAGCAGGCAAACATGAACAGAAATTGCACTGTAACTGCAATGGCAAATCGAAATAGGGACGCACGCTTCACTGTTCACTGCACACGTGGTGAGCCGCTCCAAAATCGATGGTGGTGCACATGCGTGGACGCGACAGAGGTGGAGTGTGTTGTGATGTAGCCATGGCGCGGGTCCACAGTCATGTCTTCCTTGGTGAGGAGTCAACAGATCCTGGGGTAATAAGATGTGTGTGCTAATCATTCGGGTTTAAGGATCATACAAAAGAACGTCTTCTGGTGATCTTCGGACAGCGCCCTTTATTCTGGTGAGTTTTGTCTTCCGTTTGAAGTTCTTGAAAAAAAAACACAAACAGATCTATTTCACAACGGTGCCTCTGAGAAACACTTGCTGTGTGCGAACAAGGAAAGTGTGGACCCTTGACAGCCGAGATCACGTTGCAGATATTTGATCCTGTTTGGCCGGACAGGCTGCTTTGCTTGAGCGTTGTGTTCTTTGAACACCTTTGCCATCGAAAGAGCATCGGTTGCCTTCAGGTCACAGAAACTGAATGTTCCAAACACCTGGATTGTTCTTTAACTTCAGAAATGTCCGGCTACAATGAGAATCCCACAGCGCCTCCAGCCGAGGAAGCCATGGACTCGGCAGAACCACTTCCGCCCAAGAGCGGCGGCGGGCTCTACCCGGAGGTGCACGCCCCTGGGGAGGACCAGGGCCCCGGGGCCAGTGGCTCGTACCCGGTCCTCCCGCCCGCGGGCGACGATCCCCCGCAGTACCACGTCGTGGTGAGCGAGACGAACATGGACGGAGTGCCGCCCCCGGCCAAGTACGAGCAGCCCGAGGTCATGGGCATCCCGTTAGGTGAGACCACAATCATAGCCCACCCAAACCAGGGGAGACAACGGCTGATGTGGGCCAGCCAATTGCTGAACAAAGCACCGCGCACTTGGATCGGGCACTTTTCAGTGAAACTTGTGGCGATGCCTTTGTTGAAAGTCCCTGTGCAGGGACTAAGCGCGAACGAATCTCAGTGCCTTGCCTTCTGCTTTCTTTGTAAGTTCGACCGTACACGCTTGCATTTTGTGTCGGAATAACCAGTCTGAGATGACGTCCTTTGTACCGCAGAGGACACGAACGTCGAGGTGCACATCGTGCCGAAACTCGCCTTCGCTGACTTCCTACCGAGGCAGCTGGCGCGAGGATACTCCAAGGCCAAGCCCATCTTTGACGAGTTCAAGTGAGTTGAGAGAAGCGCCCACACAGGCACCGGTCCACTTGGACAGTGTGGTCAGTGCAGAGATTGAGACAGGGTTCACACGCTGCAAAAAATGGTTCCTGTGAAATCACATAATGACTTTTGAGACCTTTGGTCGAGAAAGGAGTTGCGTGATTGAGGAGAAACCCTTTTCACAAGGTGCACGAGAACTCATTTCTGCCATGATACGAGCACACACGACTGCATGGTCTTGTGATCGTAGAGTTGTAGAACAGTTCTTCGCGTGTCTGGAATGTTGTCATCTGACCAGCAAAAGAACGAAATGTGCTTTCTGAAGTTGTGCTGTTCATTGATGTTCCCAATGAATCAGTGACTTTCAACATCAGACAGGACAGAACCCCAGTCCGCTTTCATTGCACGTAAGACTGAAGCTTGTCACATTTGTCACGTGTTCACCCTTCTGCGCGCGCAGGTCGCTGATTCAGTTCGTGAATGAGTGGCTGTTGGCGCACCCGATGTTCCACGTGCTCCGCTGCGAAACGATGGAGCGCCGCGCCTACCGCTCCGGCGAATTCGACCCGGACAAAATGACCTACCACACGCCGCGCGGCGGCCACGCCGAGTTCGTCATCTGCCTCAGGTACGCAAACGAATGAGGACACAGCGCGGGCAGCACGTTTTGACACTGGGAGCTTCGTGGGCCAGCTATACATACAAACATTTTCCTGGATCATCTGTCAACCAAAACAGCGTTTGTTGATCAACCTGGCTTGTCTTGCTGGTTGTGCAAATGTGTGGGAGAGAAACAGAGATAAAGAACAGAGACAGTAAGACCGATTTCAAGAATCGTACACCGAGATTAATCTGCCTCACGTGTCCCGTGACTTGTTCCAGGCTCTGGTTGACGTCCGTGCCGCCGGGAACTCCTCCGATGCAGATCGGTTATCTCAACGTCGTGCCCAAGGTGGAGGACCACGGAGCCCCGACTCGCGACGCGAACTTCGACGACGTCAACGAAACGGTGTACAAGTTCAACCAGTGGTGCAAGGACTACCCCATACCAGGTCAGCGGGAAGGGTACATGGGCACGGAAAGAACGGGAACTTGGAAGGAAACGTAACAATTGACAATGTTCAAACACCATGCAAGAACCAATGACACACGTACTCGTAGGAGTGCGTGGTGTGGGTGAAATGTTTTCTTTGCTGCCGTGCAATCCAAATCAATGAGTCACATTGTTTCTGCGCTTGGAACCAGAAACCGCGTGAAAGCTGCATGACAGGAGGCCAGTGAAAACATTTCTCAGGTCGGTATGGTGTGAGTGGGAATGAGTCGGAGTGAGTGTCCGTTAGATGAATCGATTCACACTGGTGAAGAGTGAAGAGTGCCATGTTGGATCCCAGGTGTGAACATCGTCAGAAAGGTGGATGCAGAGGGTTGATATGAACATTTTCAGGTGTAGAGATGTATGACACACCCAGTTCCCCTCGGGAGAAACAACCCGAGCGAGATCACGATTTCTTTGCCCCACTGTCTCAATTGACGAGTGTGACTGACAGCGATGGCACGCTGCTATGCATCCACGTGCCTAGCCATTCTGTCTGCTGCCTTGTCCTACAATGTAGTTTGCTGTGGTCTTTACGAATGTAGCAGCGGGTATGCAATGGCAATGGGTAGGCACGACTACATTGAGTCGAGGAAGAAACGGGCGGCAGAGCGGATCCAAGAACACTTCCAGGAAGAGGAGGAATTCCCCAACCGAGGGTCCAAAGACCTCTACAAGGGTAGGAGCATTTAGGGTGTATCTGTGTAGGGCTAAGAACCTGAACAGTCCCCTGGACTAAGATTTCCTGAGTAGGTCTAAGGCTTAACACTGCTGCATCAGATTCTGCATGGTGGAAGGTTTTGTTGGTTGGGACTCAGACAGGATGCCTCGTAGTTTGTCACATTCTGAGAGCTGCATGCTTGCGAAGGATCTAGTGGTAGCGTGAGGGTGCCAGAACCTATTGGCGCATTGTTTTCAAAATTTAGAAGCTGATGGACAGGAAACGCGCAGAAGAGGCCGTAAAGAACGAACGATTCTGTAGAGAAGAGCCCCCCACTATGGGGCAGAGATAATGAGGGCGGGAAGGCTTCTGATTGGTCTAGAATTCAAAATCCAGCCTTCTGATTGGTCTAGAGGCCAAGTGCCCCATA
>JAAUXT010003715.1_pt1 | contig 24764 bp, 34 predicted proteins | sample 7278171 | NCBI WGS metagenome assembly JAAUXT01 (sample SAMN14350112, study PRJNA611818) | marine sediment metagenome | isolation source: surface marine sediment (1.8m) | place: French Polynesia: Moorea | collected 2018-08
CGACCAAAATTTACATGAAACACCTTCAGACAATGTAGAACACAACTACCAGGACGTTTTTCCAAAAAAAAATTACCTTTCCTGATTGCTGGACCCATTTCAATGAGAATTGCACTCGACTAGATCTAAGTGACTTCCTTACCCATCCGTATCTCCGCAAGTCTTGTGACTTTTGCAACAAAAATTCATATGCACGCTCTATGGACATCCTAGACAAAAACTACCAAGAGAAAACTCACTTTTGTGTTGCCTCAACTGCACACCAGAAACCTTTTGATCGGAAAAACACGAAAACTCGACTTGCCGCCATCGCACTTGAGGCTAAACACTCCTGAAACTCGACATATCCTGAGAATTTCTCAACCAAATTTTGCATGTTTATGCTCTACACTTTTATGAAAATATTTGCCTATTTACTTTTTGAAAAAAATTGCCTGAACCCTACTACCGGCGAATTTATGAGAGGACTTACCTTTTGCTTTGGCCGCCATGATGAACACCGCAGTTGAGGCGAAACATGGGGTTTACACCCAGATACCACGGAAGCAACTAAAGTTCACGTCATGCTGTGAAAATGCAAAAATGGCTTCAGCGTCAGCGTGAAAACAAAACGTAGAAAATCCACGCTCACGTCCACGTCTACGCTCACGTAACAGCTTGCGAAAACTCCCTAATGTATGAGGCGTGGCGGTGAGACTGAGTTCGCACGAAAGGGGAAGCTGTATGTTTCCAGGTGCGTAGTTTCAAAACAAGTGAAGGCAAGTGTGTAAGAGTGTGCGATTACCTGGAACAAGGGTCGGGTTCAACGTGCTTTTCGGACCAGAACTTTCCGTTTCTTTTGTGCTATCGTTTACGAACAACGGCACTCAAAACCTTGTTTGAAGTACATTCCTGAAAATGAGTCTTCACCAACACGAGTTTTCCTGTCAATGGCATCACTGTTGTCTGTCGACGTGAACAGAGGACTTCGCTCGGTTTCTCTTCACACTTCCCGCTTTGAATGGCGTCAGATTCTCAACATTGATCAGTTTGTTCGTACTTTGTCCAATTTCAGTGATTCTACGTGAGGATTTGATTGAACATTTGCGCAACACCAGGCGCACGCCGGAACGTTTGGCGGACCCGCTGTGGTTGCCAGAGTCAGGCACGACCGAGATGGCGTTTCTTGCAAACAATGGCCAAAGAAAAAATCCTGCAAAAATTGACACGAGTCCTGGGCACAACTCAGCGGAATGCTGTTTAGGAGAAGCACCAACAAAATATTTAGCAAGGTTGTCCTTCAACTGCAAACAGCCAGAAGAGAACACAACAGGACATTCAATCACAACAACTCATCTGGTAGCGACGTGCAGTTTCTGTCAGGGACTTTGAAGCCCGAACCGACAGTAACAGAGAACATCGCTTTGGGAAAAGATGCAAAAACAAAAGTAAAAGTCTCAAAATAAAATCACGAGCAACGAAGGCAAACGAATACAGCGAAAAGTTTGCTTCAAGTTATGGTGAGGCAGATTATGCAGTGAGAACTATTCAACCCTTTTGCAGATGTCTGCTGTCCTACCTATCACATTGTAACACCCACGAAGAACTTCCATGTACAATGCCACACAGTTCACTATCACCACATCAGTTGAGATGGAATCCTTTCTCCATCGTCGCGGCGAGGAGTCGGTCCCTCAGGATCTCCTCGGACGAGTAGTCGGGCAACTTGAGGTAGTGCACGCACGTGTTGACGGACGGATAGCTGCTGTCCGTGCCGTCCACCTTGCGCACGACGGTGAGGCGGGGCTGCAGGTTGGCGAGGCCGCCGGGCGGCAGCGACGAGCACCCGGTGGTGAACTGCAGGAAGCTCTTGCGCTCGTCTCCGTTCATGTTCACCATCACGTTCACGAACCGCTTGAATCCAGGGCTGCAACGGGGGCAAATAACGCCAGTGAAAAACCGCGGGCTTATCAAAAAGTATAGAAAACACCTTTCAACATGCCAACATTAGTTTTGACAAAATTCGCAGCGACAAATAGAACCGGGCGCACCTTTCGCGCGTGAATCCGAGTTTGGGTTCGGTGTAGTTGACGACGTCGTCGCGGCTCCAGCGCGGCACCTGCTCCCCGCACAGCATCAGCTGCAGCTCGTCCGGGCTGAACGGGAACAGCTTCTCCAGCGGAAACACCTTGTTGAAGCCGCCTGTCGTCACACCAAGACAACCATGTTGAACCAGACCAACAATCTTGTACCTCAGGATTCTCACGCCCGTAGTCAAACAAATTGCGTGAGACTGCCCACTTGTCAAGGGCCAAGTCGAACATTCGACATCTTCAACGAAGCCACTGCAACAAGAGAACTTACTCCTGAGCGCCTCCATCTGTTTGCGGATGCCGATGTTGAGGCAGAAGTCGGTGACGAGCTCGACGTACTCCTCGACGTTGTCGGTGCTCACGTCTTCGTCCTCGCCGCCAGGGCGCAGCTCCACAGACTCGTAGTTAAACACTTGTGATGACGGGTTGAACGTGAAGTTCAAACTGCAACAAAAAGAGTGTTCTTGATTCGGCTGCGCAACACTGCAGGAACAACACGAGCCAGGCACAGCAGAAACAAGGGACCAGCCGTGAGTCTGCTGGGCTGTTCCTCGACGACCAAAAAGCTGTTGACTCGGAAGCACAAGTGATTGAACTCGTACTGCCGGGAAACAGCAAGAGGCTCACCTGAGATCTTCCAATTTGACAGGCGGATTTCCGATTGTGAGCTGCTGGACTCGATTGTGTTTCTCTTCTTCTGTGAGAGAGTAGTTGGACAGCACGGCCTGTTTGCGCGCAGCGAGGTCGCGCAGCTGCTGCAGGAAGCGCGCGCGGTGTGGGTCCACCAGCTCGAAGTCTCCGTGGTTCAGCAGCCCCGCGTACCACGGCGCCGCGCACAGGGACGCCGTCATGGACGTCTGAGATCGCAGCTTGTGCTTTGGAGGGTCGAGAATCAGCTCTTTGTCCATGTCCTCGGTGGGCGTCACCTCCCCGGAGTCGGGGCCACCGAACTCCTCTGACGGCAGCCTCGTCAGCAGCTCACGGTAGTTTTGCGACACATTGTCCACAACGTCCCCACCGCACATGAGCTTCAGCAACGGGCGCGACAGAGGGATGTCCACAAGTCGACTGTCCTGGATGCACTTCGCGAAAAATGTGCCCATAAAGAAGAAGCGCTTTTCGACCCGCTCGATGTCGCTCGTGTCTTGCGGGAGGGGACTCGGGAAGAGACCACAGCTGCGCTGCACGTAGTAGCCGGCCGGCTTCACTCCTCGTCCGATATCAATCTGGAAAAGTGATCGCATTCCGACACTGGTCACGTGGTTTGTCACCTGTCGACATCCGTGAATTCCGGAAGAATCAGTTGTGATGCAAAACGCAAGAGCACGCACCGGTCTGGACTGATCGTCCGGAAATTCGTCGTCACACAACCAGATGCCCAGAGATTTCTTCTGTAGTTCCGCAGCGACCAGCGCGTAGAATTCGAGCGTCGGGCCCAAGCCAGTTCCCTCTTCTCCCTTGAATTCAATCTGAAACACCAACACACCGTTCCTCACATTGGCCTTGAAAGTGGCGGACCCGTTTACCGTCGTTTTTGCTGCCCCGTACGCATCCTAATCTAGCAAACTGCCCCCTCTCTTCGCACACGCGCACGCTGTCGACCGGCTACTCCCACGTGACTCACCTCGAGCACCGACTTCCGGTCGGCGTGGAAGCGCATCACCTGCCGCGCCCAGTCGAGCATCACCTCGTTGCGCGGGATGGAGACGCGCTCGTGCTTAAGGCGCCCGACGCGGTACTCGTGCGCGTCCTCGCGCCGCGGAGACGGGCCACGCGCGCGCTCCAGCGTCGCGTCCCGCTTGTTCTGCAGCCACACGATTGCTCTGCAAAGAGCCAATTCCCCACAATACAGTTTCATTCGAAATGTCTCACCGCATCTGATGGTGGTCGCTGAACTAGCGCTCCAAAGTATTGTTCGACGTGGAGATTTAGATATCTCACCTGGAGGCACCGAACGCTGTGCACGCGAAATAGAGCTGACGAGTTTCGAACGGAAACAGCATTGCGCACCACATGGACAACTGTTCACACCAATCAGGCGTCGAGTTGCTTGCCAGCACCAAAGGATCCTGCAGAGGAAACATTCAAATTCCAGTGCCGTCAGAAAGCAAACGGGATGTGCACCAGTAATTTTACTTGTCAAACACCAGTGTTTGCAGGACTTACATGAATTTGCTGGACGATTTTGTTGGTAATTTTCTTGCTGTAGAATTCGTCCGGCGCCACGTTCAGCTGCACCGGTTCTGCGCCTGTCAATCGGCAACAACGTTCAACAGTCGCGCGCTGGCAGCAGCTTCTCCATGTGTCCTCAAACACGTGCATCGTTGCCAAGTTGCAATCAAGACTGCAACGTCAGCGCCACCAGGCTGAGAAATTGTCAAGGCGCACTGCATGCGTCGTGTGTTCCGCAGCGCGATGGGCACAACGTCGCTCAGTCAATCGATGCAGTACCCACTGACTTGCGGGTTTTGCCAGGGTCGCTACGCCGTACCTGAGATGTTGCTCTCGATGTTGGCGTCGCGCGAGATGGCGTAGAGCAGCTGCAGCAGGCGCAGCACGTCCTCGACGGAGCACGCGTTGCTGTCGGTCGTGAAGGGCGCGTCCGTCTCGCTCAGCAGGCGCTGCCGCTTGATGGTCGCCGAGGACGCCGCCTCGTGGCGGTCCGCGTCGGGGCGGATTCCGTACAGCCGGCAGAAATCCTGCAAAACAAACTGACATGTCAGTATCAAAACAACCAGCGTCCTACACACGTTCTGCGCGAGTTCGGGGGGCCTGATGATGATGGGAATGTGTTAGTTTTCGGGTCAGATATATCAGCTTCAAGCATCTGGATCCGTCTCGTTTATCGTTTCTTTTCACAGCGGTACAAAAGCATCCAACACTTGAACAGTGCACACTGCAATGAGTCATTCACTTGAAATTTAACCCAGTGTCATGTGGTCTGTGTTTACGAACAGTGGCGCACACAACTTCAACAAAACTGTCCAACGTAACGCTACAACAAAGGATTGACGTCAGAAGAAACAAGCAGTGGAGTGGGTGAGGAGCGTAGCTGGTCACCGTGTTTGTCGTGCATTTTGCGGCGACCAGCTCGCCTCGTCAGAGCACGAGCAATCTCAGCTCTGTCAAATTTTGCGTCTCGTGTGACCCAATTTCTGTGCATATTGTGTAGCTTTTTCATCAATCTTGCATTCACTGGTTAGTGGGTTGCAGGTTAACATGCATTTCTGATTGAAAAAGATGTTACGTAAAATTGCGACGGTGCAAGTTTTGCTTCGAAATTAGTTCCTGTGGAGCAAAATCACAAAATCTCCAATCTCAAAAAGTCACTAAACAGCCACAATGTAACTGAGAACAAAACCGAAAGTGACAAGCTGTCCATCACCTTCAAACAAGGTACTTAACTTTGACAACAAAGATAGGTTACGTCCAAACATTAAATTGTTAAATCGGCACTTGAGTGGAAAAAAAAGTTCGAACCTTGTAGGCTGCCACTAGCTGAGAACAGTTTCTACATTTTCTTATGCTTTTACTGGCGCCTGTCATTTTCCACCGTCTCAAAAACACCGGATCGGCATGGCTGGTCAAGAATGCAATCATCTGAGACTTGGGAAGGATGTCTGTACCCAGGTGCCTAGCCACGTACGGGACGGGCCACTGACCCTGCAACACAAGCCAACAGCGAGGGGATCAGGTCGGGCTCCAGCGGAACTCTCGTGCTCTTTCCCACTCACAAGTATCACAGCTACAGCATTCATTCGTTCTCTCCACACAGAACCTCCAACTGAAGGTCTTTTTCAACCGAAACCACCACTGAGGCATCGATGTTTGACCCAGCCAGTCTTTCGTCCACTTTCGCAGCACACCGTCAATCACTCTGCCTCTCCAACTCTCAACCCGCCAGCGCACGTCTTCTGCACTCAACAAACACCACCCTGAACTTGCACAGCTACAGCCAAATCAAATCTGAAGCGTTTTGATCAAAATCATACAACAATCAATGAAGCCATCGAGGATCAGAGAACAGCCAAACACGAACGAGTGCTCTTCTTTAAAACTAAGACGAGTGTTCATCAATGCTCATGTGTAGAAGATTTAACACAGACAACGCAAGAAGTTTGTTGTCGTCTTTTGCTGGGACGTGTATGCAGATGGATATCAAAATTGCAAATGGAAGCAGACAAAATTTTCTCCCGCAAAACAAAATCTTCCTTCAAAGAACGGACAAAGAACGGACACTTGTCCCGCAACAGAAATGCATGCCACTTGCACACCGCGTGTGTGCTGTTTTTTCAAGACTCATTTTTGCGCGAAACCCGTTCACGGACGAACAACTCCAATGCACAATTGGTTGAACGAACGTTGCATGACAAAGGCTACACAACACGTCAAGCAATCATGCAAGCCTTCCATGTGACGAAGGACAGAGTCAGCACGGGCGAGTCTGCATTTTTTTTTTCAGTTCGCGACAACACGCCCGACATTTCTGACAACCGCACTCGCCACAACATCTACAAGCGGGTCAAAGCTTGCCATGCGCAAAATAGAACACAGACTCGAAGGTGACACAAGACAGCAGTCCACAGCAACTTGTTCAAAGCAAATCCCATCCGCATTCACCCGACAAGCAGGCACACCCAACCTCGCAATCTTTCGCATCCAGACAAACCAGTCCTGTGCTCGACACACAGACCCGACTGTTGTTTAACATTGGTCGAGCCCAGGACATCGTAGTAAATATCACCGGTCGGGTTACAGATTTGGCAATTATACTCAAACTTTAGTTGCAAGCATATCCCCCTTGAAAGCGCAAGGAACAGCCCACGACTTTGTGACGCACACATCAAAACTCACCCCGGACTCGTGCATTTCAGGCTTCAAATCTTCTGGTTTCTGTTCCTTGTAAACAATACTGCAAATACAGAAATGTCGCCCTTCAGAAGAGGCGCTACGAAAAGCAGAGAGAGAACCTGACAACAATTGGTGTTGGCTGAACTTGACTTGTGCTTGGCAGTCTCCCTCTCGACTCACCTGTACGTCGGCTCCCACACGCGCTTGAACTTGTCGCTCTTGGTCGGACCCGACGACACGCTCAGCAGCGACTGCACGTACTTGAAGATGGTCGCAACCGCATCGTCCAGCGGAATCTCGTGGTCCGTGAACTGCGAACAACAGGCCGCAGGTCAGTGACAAGCAAGACGCAGAAACGCACAAAAGGAAGCGAACTTTCAGGAAGCTCGTGTACACACACGTACCCCAGGCAGTCCCGGCCCCTTGATATACAACTGCAGTCGAGGCTGGGGCGTGCTGTCCCGCTCCTCCGACTGACTGTTCTCTGCAGCTCCTGAAAACGACCGCGATCACATAAATTTAGGGTTTGGCTTCACAGTTCCGAAGTTTTGATTCAAAGGTGCTGAAAGCTGCTTGTACTGCTGTGCTCCCACCTGGCGGAGTGATTTCGAAGTCCTGTGTCTGGTTGACATTGGTGCGGCCGGGGCGCGGATCGAAGGCGGGGATGAGCGCCGAGAACTGGCGCTTCAGCACGAACTCGTCGTCCCACGTGCGACGACGCGACGAGCCGCGCAGGTCGTATTCCTCTTCCTCCTGACGCAAATTCACACTCTAAATACGTGCAGACAAGCCGTGTTCAAGGCAACACAAGCAAGTCTGCTTCTGGTGCAGGACACCAGAAACACGCAAAACTGAGCGGGCGATATTACCAGAACGTCGTCGTAGTCGTCGTCCTCCTCGTTCTCGTCTTCGTTCTCGTCGTCATCATCGTCCGGCTCCGGAAGCTCGTCGTCGTCGTCGAGTTCGGCGAGCAGCGTCTGCGCGCGGCACGACTCGAGGAAGTCGTTGTCCGATTCGCTCGACGTCGACGTCAGACTCATCGTCAACGCCTGACTCAGTGACGTCACGTTACCCATCGTCTGCGCCGCCGTCAGCGTCGTCGACGTCGACGAGCCGCTCGTCGTCGTCAAGTTCGGGAAGCTCTGCGCCGCACTCAGCAAATTTCCGGACACTGTAGAGTTCAGAGACCGTCGTCGTCATCACGCGATGCAGGTTCGTTCTGCATTTCGCACACCGCAGGCGAAGTGACAAGTGGTCACAATATTCATTCTGAAGTTGTTCGCTTTTTGTTGTTTTTGCGAGGGACAAACGTGTGGGTCAACTACGCCACGAAAAAGCGAGAAAACCTTGTCACACTTGAAACGTCGAGTCTAAATTGTGACAGTAAGCATACGCTTTGAGGTCTGACCCACTTACCGTTTGAATTGGACGCGAGAGCGAGTCTGACTAGAGAGCTGGCGTTGTTGCAGCGACTCATGTTGTTGCTATTGTTTCCTAGATTCCGTCTGGCCACCGCTGCGAACGACTCCAGTAAACTGACTGTCTGTTCCATGTTGCTGGTAAGATTTGGCACGCTAACGCTCATGGGGTTGGTGGGAGTAGTCCGGGCCTGCATCTCTGCCTTCCTGTTGTCCTGCCGCGCCGCCCGGATCATGCTGTAGTAAGCGCGGGGCGGGGGGCGATGCGGATCCAGCTCCATCAGACTCTCCGACGGCGTCACGTTGCCGCCCTCTGCTCCCTCCTCCAGCAGCGCGTGTTCACTGGCAAACGGGTCCATGACGTGGACGTGCTCCGGGACGGACGGGTTGTTGAGCGCCGAAGTGGCGCCCAGCCCGACGGCCAGCAGCTCGGCGGGCATGGACGCGACGGGCGTGCTGACGGTGGAGCTGCCGGCGTCGGCGGCGCTGTGCACGACGACCGGCGCGTCAGTCACAGACACGCTCGGCGGCACCATGTTGTTGATGTTGCTCACGTGCGTGTCGTCAGCGGAGTCGACCGTCACCATGACGACAGAATCGGCGCTCGCCAGATTCATCACGCTTTCTGCCACGCTCTCCGCCGTCTGACAACAAAAACGACGAAACGTTTCACATTGACTCGAACCAGAAAATAAACCAATTTGCGACGTAAATGCTTGAAGCGGGTACCATTTTGATGGTTGACGTGAGGTTTTCGGCGGAGGCGGCTTGCTCAGTGCTGGCTACAGATGACCTGGACTCGGACACATCACTCAGGCTGGGGGTGGAACTACTCTTACTGCGGCTGGTTAACACGGTGACCTACAAACAGCGAATGACCAAAAGTGCACAGCATGTTCTTGAGAAGGAAGCTACTTCCCAGCCAGAAAACAAAAGTTGAATGGTTCAATGAGATGTGAGACACAACGGACAACGAGACAGATTTGACTTGCACGCACCTTGGATTTGGCCGCATCTGCTGCTGTGAGGCCTTTGGGCTTGACGGCTCCCACAGGAGGCACGCCGCTCCCCACGCCCTTCACCGCCGCCAGGTTGCGCTGCAGCTTGTCCGGGTCGTGGCTCGGAGCCAGCACCAGGTCGTACTTGCCTTCGGCGCCCATGCGGTACGAGTTGGAGCCTCCCGAATCCCAGACCACGTCCACCCAGCCTGCAACACGATGTCCTCAAAATCCAGGTTTCTTGAGCAAATTTGGTTTCCCCTGATCTGAGCATTTTAGAGAATTTCCGCATGCATTTCACCAAGGTGTATTTTAATTGCAAGCAGTGCAGGCTTAACTCCCGTTACCATTGTGCAGTTCCCCGGTGACGGTGCCCTCGCCGGGAGGCGTCCCGTCCTGGTCGCGCCACTTCCAGTCCATGCCGCGCATGACGCGGGATCCGGGCAGCATCTGCTTCAGCACGTGCGTGCGCAGCAGGCGCCGCTGTCTGCGCATGTTCGCCTCCGCCTCCTTCGCGGCTTTGCCTGCGCACAATCAGCGACACCACCAGTGTTCGTGAAATATGTCGGATGCAAGCAAACTGAGTGAAGGTTAGCTTTTGTGTGCGGAGCTTCGGCAGTGCCAGTGACACAAATGTTGCAACAAAAGAAGCAGACCCAGAAAGAAGCGGCATTCACCCAGATCATCACAGACACCGGTCACAGTTCCGTAGATTTCGAAGCCGGACAGTGACAAGTAGTGCGTCTGGCCGCTGGCGTTTTTGCCCATCTGCTGAATGCGGATGTGTCTCCAGCCTTGCTTCTCTTCGCCCTTCACCTCCAGGGGCCACGAGGCAGTAGAACTGCGAAAAAAATTTGTCGCTTAGTTTTACCATTTCAAGTTGTCAAACGTTCACATGTCCAGCTCGAAACCTGGCATGGTGACAACCTACCCTGGCTCGTTGAGTGACGTGTCATCCACGTGGTTGTACATTGTTGTCCAGAACTGACCGTCCTTGGAAACCTGGAACTGCCAGTTACGCAGGGCGGACCTCCCGTACCCGCGAGCGTGCCTCAGTGTGTAGCACGTTGGAACGATCCACACGCCAAGGTCGATTGCAAACCATGCATTCCTGCAAAGTTTCAACAACAACGAATGTGTGCGCGGGTGCGGATTTTACGGTCGTTTCAAAGGATGATTGCGAGCTGTGCAGTCCGTTCCAATGTAGGGGATCAATGACGAAATGTCTCACTTGTCATCGTTCGTGTGGCAGTTCAACGCCGAGCTGTCTCTGCTCAAAATGTCCTCCAGCTTCCCGTAGGGCAGGTTTTTGCCTTCCGAGGACGACACGACCACCAACCCGTACTGAGCTGGATTCACCCACTCGAAAGCAGCTCTGCGAAACACGGTGGAAAAGTGTGCAATCGCTGGAAAAGTGTCACGAACCAAAGCAAAATGTTGGAATATCAGGGCTTGAACGGAGGCTGGAATTTGCCACTCACTTGGCGTTTGTTCCGATCCAGTAGAGAAGGCCGTTCTCGTCGTAATCTCGTTGCCGCACGAAAATCAATTTGCACAACGGCTCCTTCAACTTCTTGACAAACGAGAAGGTTGATCTTTCGTAGTCGTACCACTGCTTTGCAACCTGTAAGGATTTGAACGGAAAACCTCACGAACCAACAATGAAGGAGCAGACTCGGTCGAAAGCAAGCATTGCCTGTGTATCAGCACGACTGTGATGTGAAAGAGCTCACCATTTTGAGCAAGTATCGTTCAAGTGCGGCCACCGTTGTCAGTGGTTCCATCTTGAGGTTGCGTCCGGTCCTGTCAATCAGCGCCGTTTCCCCGACGGCGCGCTCCAAGCGAAACCTCAGGCGCCGCGTCAGAATCTGCACCAGAGAGGAGTTTTCCGAAGTCGCGCGGAGGAGCAGTTACATTCGAACAGACATTTGAACAGTCTGTGATACTTCAAAAGGACCTAAAGGAGAACACACCTGCAATCCGTATCCTGAGCTGGGCGAGTCGTACGTGTACACTGGCAGTTTCTCTATGGATTCTAATACTGCTACCAATTTCCTAACTAAGGCCACTGCTGGTGGTGTATTGCTGCAAAGGGAAGTAGAACATGTCACAAGAAAGATGAGGTCAAGGATACTTGCCAAGAAAATAGAAACAAACGTGCGTCTCCTGAACGTACCCATTTTCTAAATCACGGAAGACACTTTTGAACAAGTTGATCCTCTCCACGGCGTGCCTCTTGCTGGTGTTTGACAAGGGTTCGTCATTGTTCTGCAACAGACAAACAAACCGATCACTGAACGCTTCCTGATGTCGCCCAATCTGGGTGCGATGACCTTGCGCGGCGGCGGGAGAGCTCACGTTGAGGCAGCTGAAGAGCGACTGGACGAGGCCGCTGCTGTGCAGCTCGTACGCCGACATGGTGTGCTCGTCGGCGAGCAGCGCCAGCAGCTCCGTAAAGGCGTTCTCCATCTCCTGCTTCCAGTCGCTCTCCGCTTCCTGCGGCTGTAAAAGAAGCAGAACAAGAATAACCTTTCTGAAGGTTGGGACGCAAAATTGACGTCAGCTGAAAAACGGAGTGGAGAGTGCGCACCTTGACTTGGTCTTGATGTTTCAGACACGCCGCTTCCAACTGGTGCATTATATTTCGGAGTTTGGCAACAACTCCCCTCGGTGTCGACTGAGCTTCCCTGAAGTACTTGTCGTAAATTTCTCTCGCCATGGTCTTGACCTGCGAACAAAAATTTTCTGTGATGCAACACCAAACTCCAGAACACTGCCTCCAGTCCAAACAATAACATTTTGCATTTCCAAAACTGACTTCGTTTTCACAGACTACCTTCTGCTTGACGGCTTCTATTTTGGATCTGAACTTCTTGCTCCTCCTCCCGGTCCACCCGGCAGCGAACTCGGGGCCAAGCGACGTCTCCGCCGTGAAGGAATGTTTGGTTCCTCTGTTCGACTCGAAAATGAATCCCTGAAGATCTTCTTTCAAAATCGTGCATTGCTGAAAGATATTTCGTGTTCATATGAAACAACAGAGGACACAGATTATTTGTTGAAACGAACAAAACAAGAGTAACCCCAGACAAAACAAAGCTGAATCTGCAGGAGAAAGCGACTGACTGACCTGTTGCCCGTCGGAGTTGTGGATCTGCAGCTCTCCTTCCTTTTTGCACGCCAACGACCAGTTTCCGACCATGATGCGCCCGGTGTTGGGGCCCGACAGGATCGACTGGACACACGTGCCCGTCTTCACCTGACTTCGAGCTTTCTGCAGCTTCTCCAGAAACTCGCCTCGGTTTTCTGAGGGGAAAACCACACCTCGTCAAAATCACGTTGTGTTGCGACAACTTGCCTGTTGAGGCTGTTGCAAGGAAAGAGCGTCCACCCACCTGAGCTGTCGGAGCCGCCCTCGGGGCTGCCGCTCGAGTACATCGTGGCCAGCTTCCCGTCCAGGATGAAGCGGAACCAGCCGTTGCTCCCGTTGGAAAGCTCAAGCGCCGCGGCGTCGCTCCAGATGTAGAGGCAGTCGCGGCCCCGCACCATACACCAGTCTCGCCAGTGATAGGGCTTCCCCTGGACGATCTCCCGGGCGTCCTCCGTGTGGATTTCATCCTCCTCACCCTGACACAAGGACGACTTCAAGTTTTGCTCACGTACGTCTTCTCCCACTCCCGCCAAAAGGTGAGTCAAAACGTCTGTGTTGTCGTGCAATGGCTTGTGGACTCTCACCTTCTCATCCCTTGACTTGGCACCATCTTCTTCACTCATTGGGGGACCAGCGAGGCACAGCACCTTGTTGAACACGCCCAGTCTGGCGAAGCGGTCGAGAAAAGTCTCCCTGCACTTGTCCATCAAATCCTGTATGATCTGCAGACATGTCTGGTGACCATCTTCATCCTCCTGTGCGAGAAGTTTATGATCGCATTGAATTTCAACACACGAGTGCGAAATCACAATCGGATAACATGCTGTGAGAAAAGAACTTCGTCGACTGACCTCACTGTCCAGAACGATGGCGATGACTTCGACCAGTTGTGAGGCGAAGTTGATGGTCAGCAAGTCGGACTCTCCGAGCTCCGTCAGCAGCGCAGGCTGCGCGTAGTGCACCATCTTCCGGATCAAGGCCAAGCTCGCTTTCCTGCACACAGACAGGAACACGAAGTGCTGAATACGAGCGGCTCCGTTGTCAGCAACAGAAGTGCGATGTTCACCCAAATGGCGAGTGTCCGTCCCAGCCTCACGAAAGGTACACAATTCAACAGAAGCGAGCGTTCAGGTGCCGGGCCGTACCTCACAGAAGGCAGCATCGTGCTCTGGTAGACCTGAGTGAAGACGGGTAGCAGTCTCTGCAGATACACAGGCGCCATCTCCGGGTCTCCCTTCACGTCACTCGCTGTCTCCTTCTCCTCGACCGACTGCTCTTCCTTCTTGCTGCACGTCGCCTCGTCTGATGTCGGTTCGGACGAGGCTGTCGGAACCACCGGAGTTGACGCTTCTGACCCGTCGGACGCCGCTGGAGGTTTGTCCGCCGCTGCATCGCGATTCACGGCCACCATCCACTCGCCTATTTGACACCAGAAAGCCTGTGTTTATTTTTTTACCCTTTGATCTGGTTTTCAGTTTGGATAGACGAGAGAACGTTTTTTTTTTGCGTCGAATTCAACACATGCTGCCCTCGAGTCTGGAAGATTGTGAAGGACAACTTTACCTGGTGACTGCAGGATCTGGATGACTTCTCTGTGACCTTCGTCTCCTCGCTCTCGCGCCTTGTCCAACGGCGTCTTGCCGTCTTCGTCCCGCAGATCTGGGTTGGCGCCGTATCGCAGTAGCGTCTGCGATGAACCACCAAATTTCTCAGCATTGTTTGTCGGGTCGTCCAAAGCTTTGCGTGATTTTTGAGACTTGGTTGGAAAAACTGCACGTACTTTGACAATCTGAGGCCGTCCGAAGCAGGCAGCGTAGTGAAGCGACGACGAGCGAAGTCCTCTGTTCACGTCGGCTCCTCTCTCGCATAGAAATTCAACCTGCAACGCATCAATTGGATTAGGGGAGGAGATGTCCGTGAAATCTCGTGGAAGTTTTCAGCAAGCAAAGGGAAACACACTCAACAATGTCTCCAGTACCATTTCTTGTGTGCCAAAAGCAGACGCCCAATTCAGCAACGTTTGGCCAACGTCATCCATAAAATTCACTTCGAAACCTGAAATGAAAACGGGAGGTGAGTGCACACGAGACAAATCACAGGAGCACTGCGGAAGAAAATACAACCACGGATCAAACATGTAAACCAGGTTGCAGGGCGTTTTTGCTACACGTACTGCCAGTATCCACCGCATCAATGAGCGCGTCCGTGTCCTTGCTGCGGATACAGTCGATGAGCTGCCTGTGCGACCGCTCCCCGGCGCTGTCCATGCGTCGCAGGCCCGGGATGCGACTCGCCATCCCTGACATCCCAGACTTGGGCAGCGCTTTGCGACCCTCGAACAGCAACACCAGCAGCAAGTCCACCAATCGCATTGTGTCCAGGACACACCTGTCAATGCACAAGCCGAAAACCACTCGAGGTGAGTCTTTTCACTCAGAGGCACGCTTCTTTCTGAGCCAAACAATGCCCACACACAATTCTGTGACCTGACACTGAAATGCACGTCAGAGCAGCCAATCAACCACATTTGCTGCATACCTTTCGTCTCCCTGAAGTGCACTTTCAATGGCGTCTGGCAACTCAGAATGGAGCAGATCGTGGGTAACTCCAGGAGATCCTCTGCACAGCGTCGACAGAAGACTTATCACAGTCGAAATGCTTGGACTACTTTTCGTTTCCGGGGTGGCAGTGATGGCGCCTGGCGTCCTCGAGACGGACGTGTCGAGGCCGGGGCCGCCGGCGTTGCCCAGTCTCTGCAGCAGATCCTCCACCAAGCCGTGTTGAGCCAGCGGCGCAGGGTCCACGCCTCGCCTCGTGAAGCGATCGGCCAGCGAGGCGAAACACCTCAAAGCACCATCAGCAACCTGCAGACACGCACGGTCACTCAGCTTGTCAACAACTTGCGACCAGTTTGATCATGTTGACAAGAGAGAATGCTGAAAATAATGTCGTGCACTTACGAATTGGTCCTCGTGTTTGAGAAGAGTGGAAAGAGATTCAACGCATGACTCCAGTGATGAATCCTGTGGTTCCATTTTGCCGCACAACCTGGATACCACGGACATGGCGGAATGCAACGTGTCCTTGTGAACCTGAGATCCATGTTCTCGGATGAATGTCAACACGCAGTTCAAGCCGCCGGCCTCGAACACCGAACCCGACTCCCTCGTGCAGATGAACTCGAGCACCTGCAATATCGGCCAAACAATTGTCACGACTGTCGGGTGTTTGGATCTCAGGTGAACACACGATGAGCTGGTTCGCTCGTTTTCAGGATGTTCTCAGAGTCCACGCAAATGGCACTTGTCTCGGTGTTGGTCTCTGTGCCTTTCTGAACTCCTTGTCGCTGGGAGCCAGTGAAACGACTTAAACACCGTGTTGAACAGACATGGAAATTGGGTACTCGCTACCAGATTTCACGTTTTTGTCTGAAGAAACCTCGTCTCTTCAGATGGAGATTCGACACACCTTGATGCACTGCTCAGCGAGGTCTTTGCTGGTCCTGGACGACATTTCGACGACCACGAGGCGGTTGCAGATCGCCTTGATGGCGCCATCGACAGCCACGATACGGCGCGTGCATTCCGCAGACACGTCCAGGTAGTACGTGATGGCACGAGCAGTCACCTCGAGCACGTTGTCAGGGGCGCATTCGTCCAGGAAGATTCTGCACAAGGCTGGCAGGAATGTTCTTGGCGGGCAACTGCAAACATACGCACCAGATGTCAGAACAACTGGTTGGTTGGGATTCTTCTGACAGCAAAACTGAGGTCGAACTTGTCTGAACATTTTATCTTCCTCATCTGTCAACAAATGTCTCGCCGTGTTCACAATTCAGGTTATCTTCAGGCCTAAATGTGGCACAAAGGTAGAGTGTTCTGCCTCAATCTTGAAATAATTGTACGTTTTCAGAACAAGCAACAACATGCTGAATCTTGGGAAAACAGAATCTTGATGGCCTCAACCTCGTGTCACGCGTTCCAACGTGGGACCTTCCCATGATAACTTCCTCAGTTGTTTGGACCTGTCGTGGATCTGACCTGCAATTTCATGTTGGTTTGTTTCCCCATCCCCTGTCCAAGGCAAAGGTCCTTACCTTTCAAAGCATCTGTCAACGTTGTCGGACATCAACAGCAGCATGCACAATTGTTCCAAGGCGATGAGCTGCATATCTCTTTCATCACCTTGGCCCATTTGCAGCCATTCCAGCAAGGTTTCTGGGTCGACCTCCGCCATGTTGGGATGACTCCTCTATTTCCCCAACTCGCTAATATAGATCTTCCAGCCTTTGGCCACTCCGCAACCTCAATTCTCTCATCTAAAGTCCTGTTTTACAACAGCGTGGTGAACAAGGAAAGGTCATGATGTCACTTTGTGATCCGAACGACGACGCAAATATCGCACAGATGACTCAGTCAGCTGATACTGCCTCACAGTCGAACACTAAAAACTGAACTTTCATCAATAAAACAATGTCCAAAATCAGTAAATATGAAACAAAATAGGTCAATCCTTCTCCAGAACGTTTCCAAATTGAAATATTCAGTCCATTGTGCGCAGAAAACGCCACAATTTTGCACCACCGTTTGTTTCCGAGATTGACAATTTCACTGGCGAATTCTCGTTTTCGATCTCGTCACATGATCGAGACGAGACGACGCGTTTGAACCAGCGCGCGCTCTCTGAAATTTCTCAGAGAAAATGGTTTAGTGATTCGTCATTTCAATCCGACTGAAATTGGCTCGAGACAAACCACCCGAGCTGAAACAAGATGTAGATTTGAGTTACAAATGGAACATTTACATGAACAAGAGACGCAGTGTTTGGGGCAACTGCGGATGCGATGTCCCCCTTCATTGTGCGAAGTCCCTTCAGGGCGAAGCACCATGTGGCAGTGCAGTATATGGCAAGGTGGATGAAATGTCCCCTGCCCCCTCCCCCAACTCCCTCCCCAACCCCCTCCCCTCCCTCAATCCCCTCCCCCTGCCAGACCCCCTCCCCCCACATGGACCCCCCCACAGAGAAGACAAGGAGGACAAGGAAGAATCAATGACATTACCACATTACCAGCAAGGGATTTTGCACTGCAGTTGCCTTTCAAGAGCACTGCTTCTTATTTTGTTATCAAGTTTGAATATTTCAAGGTTTTCAGACAAACAGTTCAAATTTTCAGGGTCATTCATGTCAGACTTCACTGTACAAAGTGGGTAAATCTCAGATAGTACAAATATTTGATGAAATGTAGTAAATTGGCTGGTGTTGGACTGGTAATATTTGTTCTTTTCATTTTTCAAATATTTACTTGGTTTTCAGGTAGGTCAACATTTGGGTACAATTTGAGGATTGGGAAAAGCATTCAAAATTCAAAATGGAAATTTGGCACAGATGTGTAAAAAGGTGATAAGTTTCAAGGTACAGACTATTTGGGGGCATTTGGGTGCATTCTAAAGAGCAAAAATGATATGAATATTTATTGCAGTGGGGGACTGCGGTTGTGTCACCCTGAAACTGCTGGTCACCAGACAAATTTTGCTTCCCACCTGGCCACTGGTCCAAAGACCCCAGGGACCAGTTATTTTGGGTGCAAACAAAGGACGCAACGCTTTACTTGTCATCCACAGAAGAAAAACGCGCTTATCTCAAACAAAAGGTTGGCTGGAGACTTGTTTCATAAGACTCGACAAAACAGAATCCCAAACTTTTCTCCTACCTTCTTCTCCAGATCCAGACATGATGGCAATTGGTTTTCCCCAAACAGTAATCCCCTTTCCCCCTCCAAGTTGTGTGTCCAAGATTTTTCTACCTTTTAGAACCGGATTTTTAGTTTCGATTTGTGTCCACGACTCCAAATTCCCCAACCCTGAACATTCTTTACCCACCATACTTTGGTGCAAAGGCACAAACTCGTCTCACATTTCTTTTTCTTTTCTTTTTTTGGCAAGATTGTCCGCGACCTTTGCATGCATACGCTTCAGAAAAGTGCAGAAGAAAACAAAAATTGGAGGTCCTGCATATGCACGTGATGACCAGAGAAAATAGACAGGTTTCGATGCAACACATGCGACGTCCGGTATGACGTCTGGTCTGACGTCCAGGGGTGTTTACATATGAATCTGTGACATCACACACCGTCTAGACAGTCACCGCCACATGGAAAAATGCGCGAAGAGAGTTTGGCACGTTGTCCGTTTCCGTTGTACTTTTACAGAAAAATCAAGCCAAAATGGTACAGTTTTTCAGTGTGAGTGTGAAGTGGAAGGCCTTTGCTTTGTTGTGACCAATTTTTGAGTGAATCCACATTGTTCTGAGGTGTGTGTCGTGAGTTGAAGAAGCAGTGGTACCTGTCGTGTGTTTAGATCTATATGTTGAGCGACACAATTTGGTTTTGTCCTGACAGATTCTGTACTCCTGCAGTCTGTGTGAAACTTGTCAAAAGCAGTGGCGTAGGAAGTGTCACCTTTTTTGTCATGAAGCGCACAAACATTGCAAATGCAGGAGTAGTCACTTGTGTGCTTTACTTGCAGGTTGTTTACTTCTATCCGGACATGGACATAGCTCTGTTAAAAGAGGTCGTGGCTCAGAATCCATTCCGGAACAATGGCAAATGGTCTGATGTGACTGAAGTGGTGAATACTACAATTCAACAGACGCGTCCTAGTACACCAGATATTCTTGAGAGGACACTGAAGGAACATCTGACAACTTTGTTGAAGCACTTTGAACAAGACAACAATGCCTCGCTGAAAAAGTGCGTGGACTGAAATGTCTCCGGCAACTGTTTTGCTTACTATTCATTGTTCTTGTCCCTGTTGCTGATCATGTTTTGTCATTGACAGGTCAGGCACAGATGAACACTTGAAAGAGAAGAAGAAACTTCTGCAAGATGTGTACGACTTGCGCAGAGATGGGGACGAATGCAAATGTGTGCAAGCATTGGTGAGAAAAGCTGAGCAGGAAGCCAAGAAGAGATCTGCAGATCTTCGCCTCATTGCCATGCACAATTCAAGGGCAGGTATGTTGCTGCTTGTGTATGTATGCGTTTGTGTGCTTGTTTGTTTATTTTTTTTCTTTTTCTTTTCGAGTGAACTAAAGCAACTTGTGCATCAGTCTTGTCTGTCATATTTCAGTTGTACCCAACATGGAGAAGGACAATTTGGTTGGTGAAGGCAGTGACAGTGAAGGAGAAATTGGTGTGTCTGACAAAAGAGCCGTCCCTGAGAAGTGTGCAGCGGAGAGCAACATTGAAAGACAAGAACTACTGCACAAAAGTGAGCATAACATGAAAGTATGTGTGCATGTGTGTGTGTGTGGGGGGGTTGGATGTGTGTGTCTGTCTGTCTGTGTCAGTATCTGTGTGTATGTTTGTGTGTATTTCCATTGCATGTTGTGTGTCAAAAAGTCATGGTTTCTGGTAGGGAATCATCGCAGTGTCGCTGGAAATTTTGACGCATTGACCTCAACACTTCGTGAATCACGCATGAGAGAACTTGAACTGGAAGAATGACGTTTGAAGCTCGAAGAAGATAAGCTGAAATTCGAGTGTGAGAAATGGCTTCAGCAACAGAAGTCCGGCCAAGAAGAACAATCCAAGCATCAGTATGAAATGCAGATTATGGAACCGCAACAGGCACAGCAAGTAGGGGAGCACCAGACCCTGCAACCAGTGCTTTTCTTTGCAAATGATGACTATCAACAAGGCACAATTGGTTTGGATGAGCGTGTACTCAACCCATCAGAGTACTGACGTGACATGTGTATTCCTCTTTTTGTGCATTGCAGTCTGGTGAGGTGTTTGGCACAATGAGAAGGCTGTCAATAGCACAAATACTTGCCCAATAGGAAACAGATTCTGACGAAATGCAGCCGCCTTCTCCCAGTGAATCAGATGTCTCAAACACGCCTGGATCTCCGCAACTGTGTGTGCTTGCGAGTTGCAGCGACACAAGTTCTGACTCCTCAGTCATCTTAAATGTTCACGATTTGTGTGATTGAGTTCTTGTGCGATCTTCTTTGCAGTTTCAAACAGCAACAGTGTTCTCCCTTTGAGGAAGTGTTTCATTCTAACAGGTTTTTATTTCCATGACACTTTGCATCTTGTAAGTTGAGATAACAGTAATAAATTTTGGAGAAACCAATAACAATATCTTCACAGACTTGTGCTCAGACGATAATGAAGACAATACCTGCCCTGCAGGTATGTGAACAAACGGATGACTTGTCCTTGACTGCAGGAGTATTGCAAAAACAACGGAGTTGCAGATAGTTACTGGAGGTACATATCCAAGGGGGGAGGGGCCACTCTGAAATATGTGGCGACTTCGGATCCATAACAGCATATGTGACAATTCACCAGAAGAGTCGCAGTTTGGAAATATTGACCAAGCGGCTGCAAGTGCAACTTCAAGTTTGCATAGAAATTTATGAACGCAAAATAAGATGTCACCTTTGCGAAGCCCCACTCAACTGCGGACCTGATTGGGCTCATTGCTGAGTTGAAGTTTTGCTTTTCTTGCGTGAAGTGCGCATTGTGCTCAGGAAAGGGAGCAAACAACCAAGGCTGCAGTGGGTAGGCGGCATTGCCGTAAATTGCGAGCTGTCACCCATCAGAACCCTTCAACTGTGCCAGTTGTGCGTCCAGTTGACTCACCCCATACATTGAAGCATCATGCCTGCTGCCAGGAAAGGGGCCAAATGAGTGGCAAACAAGGCCATTTGGCAGCATGACATGCTGGAACTTCAAGCTGTGATGTCTTTTGTGCCCACTGAACAACTCGTGTTGATGTTATCCCGGTCTGCATATGTGGCGCAGTGTCCCATCAACAAAACCAAAAATGTTGTTGACAGGTGCACCTTTGTCCACTACAGCAGCGCAATATTTCTCGTGATCCATCCATGGTTGGGAAACAGTTGACATAAGATAACTGAAGCGATGGTGCACATCAGCCAACATATTGTTGACAATGAGCGAACATTCGGGCACAGACCTACCAAAGTAAGGTGCAAGATCGCGTAACCGGCCTGGATAGCAAAGTTGTCTGAGTAGCATACATGTGCCTTCAATCGGGGACCAAACAATTCCGTTCTGACCCACATACTGCTGTGGAAGTGCAAGCAACTCGGTCAACTCAACCAAATCTTCTTTTTCAAAACGGAACAAAGCTTTGCACTGTGCATTGTTAAAGTTGTCCAAGTCAAACTTGTCAAAGTTTTCATGTGCTTTCTCTTTATCTAACAAATCTGCAGTGTGCGCTGCCATCAGCATGAGCAGTTCCTCAGTGGAGACTAGATTTGTCATCACCAAAGCTGCGAAGTAGTCATAATCTGTCGTGCGTGACATAGCTACAAGAACAAATAATTTTAAAATGAAATGCAAAACCTTATTTGTCATGACTTCAAGCTGAACCGTTCAGGGCAACTGGATTCTGATACATTTGGTCTTGCAACAATGCATGGGCAGCTTTATGCTGCCTCACTTTGCGCTCTACATTGCTCACTTGAACTTGCCACAAAACAACCGGCTTGCCTGCACGAGGACCATTGGCAATGACATGAAAGACACTAGTTTTTGCTTTTTTCACGAGCTTGTTGCCCATCATAAGCTGCACACCGACAGGGGACTGCGCAAAGTGGGGTGTGTTGTACGGCCATACATTTGGAAAATTCAGAAGTATGGTATTCACTGACAAAAGGCCAGGCATCTGAAATACACACAAAAAATATCTCAGTAAGTATACTTATGCAGTAGCATGCATTGAAATGCACCATCGTCAAGACTGCAGGAGTACTGAAGCACCACGAAAAAAGGTTGGTTGCTTGCACCAAAAGGAGCACATGCACATACAATTGACACCATGACTGCAGGAGTAGTGACCAGCACGCATCGAAGACATACAAAAGCGATTTACAGAGGACACAAAGTTCATAGTGCAGATGCGAAGCACAACAGCAAAACGGACAGAAATGTAATAGTGAACAAAATTTCTGTTTTGTGACATGTCAAACATTACTTGCACTTGTGTGCAGCAACTTGTGAATGCCAGCGGAAAGACCGGTTGCACTGCAGACAGCGCATGGTGGGTCCTTTGTGGACCAGCTCGTGCTGTTTCAAACCTCGAGCTGAGTTTCCAGTGTATGCACACTGGGAGCACGAAAACTTGGACCCACCATGCGTTGTCTGCATGTGTTCTTTCAAGTCCTGCTTGCAGAAGTATTTTTTGTGACATTTGTCACACTTTTGAGAAGGACGCTTTTGGTGAAGAACCATGTGCCATTCGAGTTGGAAACGGTGAGTGAACACAGATGAACAATGTTTACACTGCCTTTTCTTTGGCATGTGGACAGCTTCATGAATGTCCCTCCCACTTTTGGATTTAAACCCCACAACGCAATGCGCATTTCGACAAGTGTACATGGCATGGTGCTCTTCAACATGATGCTTGATGGCTGCCCTGGTGGTTTCCACACATTTGAACTCTTTGCACACCTTGCACGTAAACATGGTCTTGACACTCTGACTGACACATGGCCGCATGACAGCAACACGTTTGCAAGTGACGCTTGGATTCAGATCAGCAGGTACAGGCCCTTTCGCAGCTGAAACTGCACGGAACACACATTGCGGAAAAGCTTGTGAGCATGATGGCCTTTCAGTGGGTCCATGCATGCTGGAGAACAAAAAACCAGGTTTCTTCCCAGTGATGGATGGCTTTTCCTGAGGAACGGTACACCCATGCCAATCGTACGCACTGTGGAATTTACGATCAGGAAACAGTGATGATTTCGAAGGCTTTTCACTGCGAAACACGGTACCCGGACTGAGCAGAGAATGTGACATGCGCTCAACCATAATTCGGACCTTGTGCCCCGACTGTGGGAAACATTGCACGTGAGACAAACGTGTAAGTGAAACAGAGCACTCCTTGACATTTGTGTCATCCATTTGGGGGTGGGGCACATCAAACACACTGCTGACCTCAGAGCACACAGATTCAACTTCCTGCTGAACACTCTCAAAAGCATTGTTGTTCACGTCCATGTCCATGTCGTCATACACAAAGTCATGTGAACACACAGCTATCTGCCCAATCATGACCTCCACTGACTCTTGGTCCAGCGAACTCAACATGACAAAACGATCATGAACTGCAGCAAATTCCACTGCTACATAGTACAGCACTTTCTCACTCACAGTTGACCAAGTGCAATTCTTGAAATGCACTCGAGTATGCGCGTTGCATGCTCTCGCGAGCAGGTAAATGAGAGCAGGAGTGGCAGACATGAACCTCTTGCACATCTGTGTCGCGAAACGCACAACTGAATGCATGGGCCCACTCACTGTGGAGAAGTACTGACTTGTGTCCTCCTTCAGCTCCACAGTATTCTCAGACACAAAGTCTTTGACAATTTTGCACATCTGCCACTCCTCCTGGCCCCAAAACAACATCTGCAAACCCGCATACTTGTGCGAAAAATAATGCGGCATTTCCATAACTCGACTCATCTCTGGGTAGCTGGCGCATGTTGTTGTGTCCACCTGAAGACCACGATCCCTCAATGCATCGTCCACTTGTGTCACGTCTCTGAAGGGCCGCGCACCAGACAGGAAATGCTGCAGTTCTTGTACAGCGAACATCTCAAGAAGTAACTCGAACGCTCCTAACACAAACAAAAAAAGAACCAACTTGTAACATGAACGAATCACAAATTCAATTCAAATGAAAGGACAGTCAAATTCACTTCATGTCAGGTCAAAACCACTACTCCTGCAGTCATTTCACACACCATTACAATGTAAATGCACTGCTTATCAACACACACACACCTTTGAGACAAATCAGCTTCTTCCAAGTCACGTTGCGTCCACATCCACGTTGCAGCAAGCAGCACGAACTCATCATACAGCATGCATGTCCAGTTGCCACAGATCCCTGCAACACATGCACGATGTACAAACTGTCTTCACATCAATCGAAAATGAGCATTGTTTCAAGACAAAGTGGTCACGTCATGTCAACACGTCTGACTTCACGTGCAACATGCATTTACATGTTTAACGTGTTTTTTTGACATGTACCTCAAATCAAAGGGCTTTTCAAGTTCTTCCTGATTCTCCTAAAGGCACAACATGATGAAGGAGTACAATTCAGAACATCGCATGAAAATCTAACCTGCAAAAATAAATCATAACTAGACATTGCTCGCAACTCAACATAGGCCGATTGAAGCGTTTCCTAGGGCAGGAATGAGTGTTCCAAGGACATACAGTGTTCCAAGGGCA
>JAAUXT010134738.1_pt1 | contig 24760 bp, 18 predicted proteins | sample 7278171 | NCBI WGS metagenome assembly JAAUXT01 (sample SAMN14350112, study PRJNA611818) | marine sediment metagenome | isolation source: surface marine sediment (1.8m) | place: French Polynesia: Moorea | collected 2018-08
ACCAACACCCCCCCCCTCCCTGCTTCCGCGACCATCAGGGTTCCCGCCTCGGAACTTCTTGTTCAATGGTCACTTGTTTTGGCCGTGCTCACCCTTCCCAGGCTTCCAACCTCCTTTGGACAATTCCTCGTCAATGGATCACGTTCCGAGTATTTATTGGTTCTGGTGGACTGTGCGTGTCCCTGTGGCATTCACTGTGTGGACGGGAAGACATATCTAAACGAAGCGACAGGCAAAGGGAAGAGACGTACCGTGATTCGTGGCAGAAAAATAAAGGGAATGCTGCAGTTTGAGTTCAGGAAAGTCTTCCAACATCCACAGGAAACTTTCCTCATTTGGAGGACGTTTAGGCTCTATTTGCGAACCTTTCAGGGGCAGATCTCGAATGAATGTCACACAATTCGTGAGAACTTGTGGAGAATAATGGATTATCTAATTGTATTTAGCGAATTGTGGGAAGATGTCTTGGTTTTGCAGTTCCCAAATGGAATCATTTTATTGTGGAGACTGCAGCTTCTTTCCACATTCGCTCCGGTGCTGAAAGCCATTTGCAAATCTTCCAAATGCAACTTTCGTCAGAATCCCCTTGAGGGAAACTTTGAAGCTGTTTTGGAGAGAACATCATTCAAAGACAACACGGCCCAAATTTGTTGACAAATCTGAGTTTGATTGGTATGCCTGTCACTGCTGGTTTTCTGCAAAATGTTCTTTTTGTTTCTCTTGTACGAGCAAAAAAAGCACAAAATCCAGACAAAACACCCTTTTGGGTAAATCGGACACATGATGTGCGATCTCCAGCAGATCCACGATATGGGTGGAATGGGCCTGACCCCTGCAGTCCTGACAGTGGTTCCACGGGGCGAAAGTTCTCTCTGTGTCGGAAGCCTGCTCCTGGATCGGCTTGAGACGATTTGGGGGTATTTGCTTGACCTTCGAGTGCACAGTAAAGGCTTGTTTCAGTTTTTGATTTCCATTGAGGATTCAAAATCTGATCAAATTGAGTTCTGTTCACTCAATGGGAGAAAATTCCATGAATATCAGCTCACATCCTTCCGGCTATTCCAGGATTGGGGAGAGCAGTGACCGACCTCTCTCAGTCTGCGGAACCCCGATTTTGCAAGGTGGAAAGTTTGCCACTACTGCGTCAGGGGTGGACCAATGCACTGTGTAGGGCAAAAATATTCACAGCACACCGTTCCCTTGCTGCATGGTGAAGAAGTCACTCCTAACCTTTGATGACAAAATGTTCATGCAATGTGGAACTCCGAGGTTCAACAAATGTTCATGCAGGGCCACGAAATCCCTTGCACAGGCGCGAGAACAAGCGAATGTCTAGAGAGAGGCAGTTTATTTTTACCCTTTCTTCATGTTTTGACAATGTTCATCACATTTTGTTTTTGATTGATGTTGTGTGAGGAACAGATCTTTGCTGGGTCTGAAGAACAATTTGTCACTCCACCGTCCCAGGACAATTCGAAATCCTATTTCAGGGTCAATTATCTGAATAGCTGTTGAATACTACTTGTGGGCTTCCCTCAGCTTGTGTGTAGTGCTGTAGTGTGACCAGCATTTTCACCAAGTTCGGTTGTACTCGTGCTTCAGGAACAGTTGGGGCCGTTGTTTCAGCTTTGTCCATCCTGTGTTGGTGTGAATGTTTGTTGTTTCCCTGGATTGCCTGGAATCCAGATTTTCCTTCGTTTGTGTTTCACCCTCCACACAAAAATGAAACAGATGTGGTCAGAAAAGCCCAACCCCTGTGAGCATGCAGTGTTTGGTCTTGCCGGAGGCCTCGCACGCTCCGAGAAATACAAGCGAACACCCTGCAGAAGCAACTTTGTCTGTCTCCAAAAAATGCCGTTGAAAGGCCACGCACGGCGCGTCAATACCTCTCAGGGCGGTGACGGTTGGTGAATGGAGCGGGACCCAGTCAAAGAGACTCCAAACGTAGAAGTCAATGATGTTCTGCAGGAACACGATAGACGCGCCTAATAGAAGTTTTCAATTTCTCGGGTTCGCCGTGGTGATCCCTCCTCGGAACTGCGCTTTCAATGCTCGCTCGCCACTCTCAAAGATGATCAGAGGACGGAGACCTCTCATTTTCTGTTGCAACTGCAATTAGGTTCCTCGCAGTCAAGTCGTCCGAGCTGCAGAGTAGCGCAACAAAAACGATCCACGGAGCATGAGGAAATGGGCGCAAGGCTCCAAATTGCTCTCACAATGGACGATTCTTCAACTCGAATCCTCTTCAGCGCACGAAGGCAGTTCTTGGGAGATTTTCCGGCTCAGAATCGGCGAGGCATAAATGTCGATTGAAGAGGTCTTGATCCCGCACTGAGAGGCCGGGCTCGGCGGCGGAGTCGGAGGGCGGTTCAGGACCTTGAGTTTCTTGCGGCGCCAGGCGCGGTTCTCGGGGCAGGTGCGCGCGCGCGGGCGGAACAGCGGGTTCGGCGCGAGGAACGAGTCGTGCGGCGCCCCGGGACTCTCGTCCTCGTCGTCCCCCTCCCCTGCAATGAAAAAGACGGTGACTTCTGAGGACGCACCGAGGCTCGTCAACGGAAGCTGTGACCTGCAGCTCATTTGTCGGTGATGGCAGACTAATGACAGGTATCATCCTGGGGTGTGGTGTTCGGAGTTTGAAAGGGGCAAACGCGATGACGGTTGCATTGTTTCCTGACACGATGAGGAAAAGAAACCCGAAACAAAGTAGCAGCGTGCTTGCGGGAGCACTGTGGATCGCTTGCATGGCAAAGCGGTAATATATAGCCCCGAAGCACATGCAAAAGGTTCACGACTTCTTGACTCTTGATTGACTGAAAGTGTGCCATGTGGAGTAAATAGCTTTGTTGCGCCATGGATGCAGCCTTCACATCCACGTCCACATTTGTTCTCTGCAAGGGACGCATTTTCTTGCCCTTATTCGGCTGTCTGGAAACAATGGTCCTTTGATGGAAATTGAATCGTGTACCGGACAGACCGCGATAAAGAAACAGGTCTGCACTGCTTGTGAAGCCCAAATGATCGAAAGGAAACCCTCACAAGAGAACATTCTTTTGAAATGGAAGACAATTGATTGCTCCCGTTGGGACTTGAGGTGACAGGGAAAGTGCATGTTGGGTGCTCCCGAGAGAAATTTGAGCAAAGTGGGATGTGAAAATCCAGGGAGCAGTTTGCAGATATTGTCACGCACATCTTGTCTGAATCTTGCAGAACGGGGGACAGTATGGAGAGAAGATGACTTAGCTGTCCACACAAACCGCTTTCCGATGATTTGATTTTGAATGGTGCATGATGCAATTGCTGCGTCCAATGTAATAACATGTCCAGATTTCAGATGAGAATTTTCCTTCTACTCGGTCTGGCACGGGAAAGGCAGGAAAACAGTGACACGCATGTTTTTGTCTTTTGTCTTTGAAAGTCGTTGATGGAGTTTGGCTTCTTTGGGGGCAGATAAAGACAGCTGCGCACACACGGTGCACAAAGACACAACAGGCTAATCACCCAGATGTGGCACCACGGCTTTACCCACAAAAGACGACTCTTGCGCCAAGAACACAAAGCCTGTTGATCAGCAATTAGAGTCTGATGTTGTTTACGGCTCAATGCCGGAGCAATGAATCAAAATGTGGCTCAAAACAGCTTGTTTTGAGGACTGAATGTTTATGACAGAATCGTACATGACGCAAGTTCCGGCAGTTTCCCGTAAAAATAAGCGAAGGAAAAAAATCCTCGTTTCCAGAGAGAAGGGATTCGGAAGCCCGGATTCACCTGAGGCGCTGCTGTGTCGGTCGGACGAGACGTCTGAGAAGCTTCCTGAGCTGGGCTGCACTGCGTCCCGAGGGGTGTTGATCCTGCGGCGAGCGGGGGAGCAGGGCGGGGAGAACCAGCGCGCCCCCGCCCCGGGACATCCCTTCACGCTCAGCACCTCCGGTCGCGTCAGCTGCCCCGCGCTGTAGGTGTTCGCTCTACGCCGCTCCACCGCCGGAGACAGCGAGAAGTGGTTCGGCGGACTCGGAGACACCGATCGCATCCGCAGTGGAGATGTCCGTCCAATACACAGGGTTCTCAGGGTCTCGTGCAGTTCCGCAGTGACCAAGTCTTTGTGGCCGTTGATGGGGTCGTTGGGGGTTGTGATGGGCGGTAGCAGCAGGTTGTCTCCTCGCTCCCGCGCGCACGGCGCGGAGGCTCTGTGCGTCTGCGCGGCAGAGGACGAAGCCCTGCAGGGTTCTGCGGGCGCTGCGCCGGACATTGTGAGCAGTCGCGCCTGATTACCTGCATTACCACGAGACTCGACTCCGAGGATGCTCGGCAATTTATCCGCTTCTGCGCTGAGTTTTCCACTCGAGTCTTCTGCCATTTCGCAACAATTACCCGACATACGTCTTCCAAATTAGCTGCTCGGGATTCTCTGAATTCATATCAAATGACAAAGCGACATTCTGTGGTGCGCATGTGTCCGCCTGTTGGTTCGTGATATTCCCCGCGTGGCGTGCTCACCGCAGGTGCAGTGAGCACTGCTGGATATGGCGAACGCCAGATAATGTCAAGTGTCAGAGTTTTTTTCTGCAAACATTGATTGTTCCCTGCGCGGGAACGGATGGAAGCAGTGTTGGTGTATTGATCCTCGTGTCACTCTATTGTGATGTGTGTTCGTCCATTAACTTTTTCTCCACCCACTCACTCAGCTGATCCTGATTCCCACCAAATATAGAATGCATTGATCAGGTCCTCTGTTGTGAATAACGGTTGTTCTTCGGTGCATTGACAATCCCACTGTTGATTGATTGTGTAAATTGGTTAATATCGGCTTCTATGCCGAAGTCATTTCCCGAGGATCATGGAGAGGCTTAGGTCGCTGCGCTGCACTGGACCAGTATATTCCCCAGGGGGGGATGTCTTAGTGCGGCGCTCCGTACATCTCGACTGACTTGGGCGCCCGTAGATCCACGCAGAGTTGCATGCAATTCTCAGTGTCTTAGTGCCTCGAAGCTTTGCCAAAGCTGCTCGTGCGCGCACACAGACACGACTGGCGACGATGTGTTGCTTTTTGATGGTTTTTTGACACATCTGCTACGTGAGATCATCAATGATTCACTACCTTCGCTGTCCTGTGTCTGTGTGTGCCTCTATTTCGTGCTGACATCCTCTGTGGATTTATGGGAGAACAACCCATAAATCTGCAGAACGAAGGGAAAGTATCCTGAACACCTGATGGTGGCGGTGCTTCTGAAATTTCCTCTTGCGAAATCGGAGACTTTTCTTGGGTTTTCTCCAGAGGAAACGGAACACTGTCAAGACTGATCGTCCAGAAATTTCGTCCTGACACATTCATCGGTCCAAGGCGTCTGTCTGTCCATTTCCATGCAGAAAGTTCACAGTTCCTCACACGTGGATTCAATGGACACCAGTGCACTGCTGAGATCCTCCACATGAAGCACAGCTTTTTCTAACAAGCGCAAGGAACAGCTTTTAGCGTCAAATTCAAGGCAGCTTTATGGCACCAGATGCAGAAAGGCCATCTTCGCCTGTGGAAACAATGTGAAAGCTTCATAAAAGTTTCAGGCACTTCTTTCTTTCAGTGTGTTTGTAACAGAAGATTGTGCAAACTTTGTAGCCTTTGTTGACTCCTACATCGGCCGGACCATGAGTATTGACATTCTGCCTGCAGAGCGCATTGCAAAGTCCAGAGTTTGACCTCCAAACCGCTCCGGACTCTCAGTCTGTCTCCAACTTGGGTTTGTGTTGCACTTCAAAAGTAACACGCAGTATCGCAGTTTATGAGCAGCTGTCGAACTCAAACGGACGGAGTGGCCTCAGAGGCGCATTGTGCGGAAGACTGAATGAACGCGCACATGATGCGTCGGCTGTTGAACGATAATGACAGCCCAATCATGAAAGACAAACACACTGAAACCGACAAGTGGAGTCTGACCAGAATAACAACGTGACAGCTTATTAAGTGTCTGTGACGAGGCGTGTTATCCGGGAGGTCCGCATTAATTGCTGTAGAGAAGCTGATTAGCGACGCCGGATCCGAGGCTGATTGCGCGAACACGCGTCTGCTGTTGACACCTCAAGAAAAAAAAAAAGTTTTTCTCCGAATTCTGTTTCAAGTGAAATTTCACAAACAGGTGACTGCACCCAGAGGCAGTCAGGGTGATGATGCGTGCAAGTCCTGCTTTGGCTCGTTCGCAGGTGCATTATCCAGTGAATTCTTTCTTCCGGCGCATTGGACTCTTTCTCCGAACCGTAAATTTGCCACTTGTAGCACCTTTATTCGCCCTTAATGGCAAAAGGCCTTCTCCTAAAGCTGCCATTGCACCTTTTACAGGCATTTTGCGTTGATTTATTAAATTTGTAAAACGGCTATTAACCTGACAAGCTCCCAGATTGTTTTGCCTTTGGGTAGCTTCAGGTCACTGCGGGCGGTTGTCTTTCAGAACAAAACACCACGACAAGGTTAAGCCTCAAATGTTTGCACCCAGTCAAACACTCTGCGTGATCAGTATCCAGAGCTGTCCAATTCTACGATATTTCAGGAAGTTCTTCACCAAACAGTCGGCGAATACAGGGTTGCTTTTCTCCGTAATTTACTTCCACACAGCTTTCATCAATCTTGACAAACTTGACGTTTTCACACTTCACGTGATGAACTTCTTGGAACACTCTGGAACACACGAGCTCACGCAGGGTGTTTGGAAAGCTCGTTTAACCACACAGAATCTGTGAGCTTTGGCTGCTCATACAACCCTGACCAAGGAATGCGCATGCCAAAGGAGATTCGTGACGAAAACGAGCAAAGAACTGTTTTGGACCTTCGGGAGTTTTCGTGGCAATACCGACACACAAATGGCAGTGTTTTGGGAGCAAGAAAAAGTCTTCAAGTCTCATCCTCAGCCTGTTCTCGCCTCGACAAAAAACGTGAAACAAAATTTATGTACAATTATTTTGAACATGTTTGATCGAACAAGTGACTTCTTGTCTGCCTGTACAAATTTATCCATTATACCTGAGACGACTTAGAAAATTGACACATTCACAAAAAAGGTCACCGGTTAATGTTTTTAGCACAGCTCAAATCACACAGTGATGAGGATCAATGCCACTGAATCCACTCTTGCACCACATTTTGGTGACAACTCGAGACAACTGGGTGGGTGGGTGGGGGGAATGGTCATTTACAGAAGAGGACGGCAAGTCGTTGGCAACATCAGCACCAGTACCCATGGCAACGAAGGTGGGTGGGTTAGATGTGGGAGATGCGGGAGGACGAAACGCTGATGTTGTCCCCGTCACCCACGGAAGAGAGGTCGGAAATACTGGACGCGATGGACCGACTGTCGTAGGGCAGCTGGTCCCGAGGGTCACAGTGCTGGCGACTCAGGTACTTCTTCTTGATCTTCTTTCTGTGGCGTCGTCTGCAATTTGTATGAAGGAAGGAGTGACCATTCAATTTACACGCAATCATTTCGCTGCAGTGGTGAGCACTGATTTCCTGCAAACGCAATGCAGGAGCGTAAAACTTTGGATCTGTGATTGCGGAGCAGCGGAACCTCGGACTATCAGGATTTTAACAGTGAATTCGCATGCAACGCCGTGGTCATTCTTCTCCATCAACGTCCCCGGACGCGCTGAAAGTGCCCAGCGTTGATGACGGTGCGCAGAATGGTAAACAAAACTGAGTTCAGAGTCCACAACACAATCAAGCTAATGGGGAAGTGTCCACGCCGTCATTTGAGCCTGATCGCTGTCCTGGCAAGTGTAATCAGCTTCAGAAGCATTTCATCGTGAGCAAGACAGGAAATACCATTACTCAGGGTCGTGTCTCCACAGCTGGAAGTCCACTGCAATTATCATACATGTGTAAATCTTTGTCGAATCCAGGTGCCCACAAACAGGATCACAAATGTTGTTGCCTCCACAAAAGGAAACTTTTGTCAGGTTTTGTAATGAAAGACTTCATGAAGTGTTTCAAGCCCTTTTGGTGAAACTTGAAAAAAAAGAGAGTTGAGAGTCTGACCCGCAGAAGGAGACGAGAGCGACGGTGACGACGATGTTGGCGACGGCGCAGAGCGCGATCACGCCGACGACAGTCGCGGAGAGCCCCGCGGGGGACGTGGCGACCGGGGCGCCCAACCCGACCAGGGCCTGGGGCCCGTTTCCGTTTCCGTTTGCTGAAACGTGGGAGAGGAGTGAAGGAACAGGGGGAAAATGAAAGGCATGTTTCTGTCAAGACCTAATGCTGTAGATGGCTGTGAGTTGCAGTGACAGAACGAGCCTTGTCTGGGTGATGTCTTACAGAGATGGGAAGTTTGGCTCAGGTGGCCCAGTTGTCAGCCAGTGGATGTGACTGACAGTGAAATGTACATATTACATTGGCTCATGTGCAAGAAAGTCCAGAGAACAGCTGAGAAAATACGTTGAAACTCACTTCTAGAGCACAAGTATCCGCCATGAATGTTGATGCAGCGCGACTCGCCGCAGTTGTTGTCTCGCGGGGACAGACACTCGTTAAAATCTGAAATGAGACGTCGAGATCAGTTTCCCAACTCATTTGACACGGGAGAAGCCGCGAATCTCCTTTCGAGAGTCGCAGGCGAGAATAGGGCTCGGAGCAAAAATAACATCACAATTTCTTTATTCCCTCAAATTTAAGTCATAACGTTTGAAAGGATGCGACTTGAGACTCTCAAGGCTCCTGTGAGTGATTCACGGACCAGACTAATTGACCAATGCACAGGACTCTCAAGGTTCTCTTGAAGGACAGCAACCGATTTGGCAAACTGGACACGGAATGGGTGTGCCGCGACTTCACTGACGGAAAACTGCTGCCAAGACGCGAGACGAAGGACATTAGATTTGAGATTCTGTCAATGGTGGAGTCAGCTGCCTGCGGGGTGGGGCGGTACCTTCACAGCTGTGCTGGTCGGAGGACAGCAAGTACCCGGTCCTGCAGCTGCATGTGTAGCTTCCGTCCGAGTTGCTGCACGTGTGCTCACACCCTCCGTTCTGCTGCAAACACTCGTTGTCATCTGCAGACAGCAACAAAATGCTGCTCAACGGCATGTCTGTGGTTCTTTGCAAGTTCACCAGCCGTGAGCAAGTGATGGAGGTTCTCGTATTGGGATCAAGGTCAATGGCACCACCCGAGATTCCATTGACACATCAGGGCGCGACCCTCGGACGCTTCCGTGCGATAATCTGAAACGGATTTGACAGAATCGTGAAGAGACGTGAGGTGAGGGTGTCGGGATGAAGCGGCGCGCAGAATGAGGCCACACCGCGAAGCCTTGCCGTTAATTTCACGGCCGCCAGGCTGTCAGATCTGGTGGAACGACTCCTCAAGGCCATCTTTGCCTGCCTTTGTCCAGAAACCCTTGCCGTACTCCTGTACGAGTACCCTTGCATACCCGTGTGGAATGTACGCACCGACGCAGGTGGTTCCGTTGATAGGAACGATGCGGCCGCCCTCCAGGTGGCAGACGCACTGGTACCCGGCGTCCAGCGTCTCGTAACACGTCACGTTCTCAACTGCGAACAGAGACGCGCAGGTCAGACGTTTGAACGCGTCTTGAGTTCCTTTTCTCTTCGGGAACGTTTGGTGGTTCTTGCACGCGATAAACCAGAAATTCATTCCTGTAGATGCAGTTTGGTCAGGAGTGTCCACTTTCTCAGTGCAGTCTTGGTAGTTTCTGTATCCAGTGGACATCTTGACCAGTTTTGCACTTGATGTACCAAAACCTCGCCGATGGCAGGTGGTGGAATCACGCCCACAACATTTTCACAGGACTGATTGACAACACATTGAAAAGTGCAGGGCGTGAACCATTTACTTGAACAATGAATCGCCTCCAGCTCGACGGGCTCCAGTTTGAATCCGGGTCTGCACATGCAGCAGTACCCGTCGTACGTGTCCACACAGATGTGAGAGCAGCCGCCGTTGTTCACCTCGCATTCATTCACACCTGCAACCAAATCAAAACAAAGCTGCCGCTGTCACAATTTTTGCGCATCCGTGGCACAAATAGATGACTTTAATTGCAATGCTGGATGTAGAGCTACCTCTGCCACCAGATCCTGGTTGACCCGGGGAACCTCTCGGGCCCACGGGTCCGGGTGCTCCAGCCCGCCCTGGTGGACCTGCCGGTCCCGGCCGCCCGATGCCCGGCGACCCTGGAGCCCCGTCTCTTCCTGGGTTGCCTCGGTCGCCCTGAGGCCCCACTGGGCCCCGGGGTCCCACCACTCCTCGGGGTCCTTGAGCTCCAGCAGGTCCGGGTGGCCCTGCGGAACCCGAATCGCCTCGGTCGCCTTTGTCGCCTCGTGGACCAGGACCACCAGCACCATCTGCGCAATAAAATTCAACATTTGTGTGTTTGGACGATGCAGGATCTTTTGGGAGCAGAAAAGGGCCTCTTGGTGTGCGACATGTGCTCTTTGTTGATTCCATGTTGCTGCAGTCCCGATTCCGGACTTTGCATGCGAAAGTTTCATTTGCGGTGAAGCACGCAAAGAATCAATCTTGAAACGCATATCTCTGTATCTTGCAATTTATGAGAAGGAAACCAAGTGAAGGCGTTGAGCTGATTGGAAACTGTGAAAAATAAGGATTTTTTTCTTGATTTTATCAACAAAGTTGGACACTGCAGCACACACAAATGACGTGTCTCTCTCTGCCTTCTTGTGTCGCGACGAATAGAGCCCCGCAGACAGTTCAGCATCTTTCTATGTGCTTCCTGCGAAGCACAGATGGTCAAATCCCAGCCAGGACGGCAACAACGCCACAGAAGAAACGCCCGGTTAATGGAAAAAACCTTTCTTGACCCATGTCCGCTCTCATCGTACGTTGTAGAAATCCATGAAATGCTGATCAATGTTGTTTAGCGTTCCAGAGGAAAATATTTCTTCCAGGGGCTGACAAAAAATAAGTTCTAGAAAGATAGACGGCTTTGCACCTCCTCCTGCTCCAGGAGGTCCCGGGGGCCCAGGGTCTCCCCGGTCGCCCTTGGTCCCGGCCGGCCCCGCCGCTCCGTCCCGGCCGCTGGTGCCCGGGGCGCCCGGAAGCCCCCTCGCACCCTGCTCTCCCTTCACTCCTTGCTCTCCTTGAACACCTAGAAACAGAACAGAAAGTGTCATTTCAGACACTACCAACTTGGTTTCACGCACACAAGAAAGGAGCGTGATTCAGCAGTGGTTGACTGTGAACCAAAACGCAGTTTATGGAACTTTAAAAATCTCAAATCTCCGAAATGAGTGGGCTATTGTCTTCTGATGAGCGTGAAAATGTCTGTAACAGAAACCGACTCACGTGACGGACTGCCAGGCATTCCTGGAGGTCCTGCCGGCCCGGGCAAACCCACCCCAGGATTTCCCCGCATTCCTGAAAAAAAGACGAGCATCACACTTTGCGTAAATCGAGATTCAACAAAATCAACGAGCCTTGAACTTTATTTTGAGAAGCTTCCTTGCCGGCTGGTCCGACTGGTCCCCGCAGTCCGTTGGCACCAGGTGGACCGGGCAACCCTCGCAGTCCTGGGGAACCTGGGTCCCCAGAGTCTCCCTTCAGGCCCTGAGATCCAGGGGCACCAGGCAGGCCTCTCTGTCCGTTCATCCCGGCAGGTCCGCTGGGTCCGGGCGGCCCTCGCTCTCCGGGGCTGCCGTTCTGTCCCCGAGGCCCCTGAGGTCCGGCCGGCCCGACTCCTCCTCTCATACCGGGTGAGCCTTGAGGACCTGAAGAATGTGGACTTGTCAATGGTTATCACCACAAACAAAAATTCGCACTTTCATGTTCTCAGTGGTTGTGAACATTGTTTTGAGTCCTGGCACTTTGGGTGGAAGTAAGACTCGTTCACCAAGTCGCCCGCACCTTGCCTGCCGGGAGTACCCGGGGAGCCCGGCTGACCTCTGGCTCCATCAGATCCCTTCTGTCCCGCAGTGCCCGGGGGGCCGCTCGGTCCGGCAGGACCTGCAGGCCCCTGTCGCCCTATTTGTTGGAACAATGACGAGTGCGTAGTGTTATTTCAAGACCTCGTGTCATTGGATGAAGGGATGCCTGTGTAATCCGCGAGGTCACCCTCAGGGACACAACATCATTCACTCGTTCACAGGGAAGAACATCTACGTGCCCTGATTGGGAGACATCGCGGGACTGGAGCACCGGAGGCTGACGTCGTTCAGCGCTCGCTCATTCCATCAATAACGTGACAGAATCCAGTAAATCGCTCACGAAAACTCCAAAGAGAGGTTGTACCTGGATTCCCGGGAGATCCGGGTGTGCCGGGTGGACCGCTGGGACCCCGCGCTCCTCCCGGCCCTGCGGGTCCGCGCTCCCCGTTGCTCCCCTTCATCCCCGCCGGGCCCCGAGGCCCCATGGGACCCGAGGGGCCAGGCGGGCCAGCCCTGCCTGTTTGAAGCAAGATGTCATGTTCGTTTGTATGTAGATGGAACTGCCATATTCCTGCGGGATTTAGTGTCGCAGTGTTTGGAGTGCACAACAATTCTTCGTTTTCGAAGGACCACGACAATTGTATTTCTTCTGCGCTGCTCGAAGATTGTTTCTTGTTGAAGACCCCAAAATAAAGTTGACATTTGAAGTCTTGGGGAAACTTTTCATTTTCAAATTGCAATTCAAAAACAGGAAGATGATGGAGTTTAAATTTCTTTTGGATGCTCATAAGGCTGTCTGCATACCTGCTTGTCCTGGTGGTCCAGCGTTCCCCCTGGATCCGTCCCTGCCCGGGGATCCTGGAGACCCGGCGAATCCCGGCGTCCCAGGAACTCCTCTGTCGCCCTTGCTTCCTTTCATCCCCGGGCTCCCCGGCTGACCCGGCAGTCCGTTGGTGCCTCTTGAGCCTGGGGTCCCGGGGGAGCCAGGGCTTCCCCGTTCTCCGGAGTCACCTTTCTGTCCCGATGAACCAGCAGGTCCAGTGAGTCCAGGAGAACCACGCATACCTGTGTCCAGAAAATGGAGAAAAATGTGTTGAACTTGAGTAAAACAGTAGACAGAAAATGTTTTCACGAAGTTTGTGTGTTTCTGAAGTGTTGTTTTCACCTGGGGTCCCTGGTGTGCCTGGGCTTCCCCTCTCTCCGTTTCTCCCTGCCGGTCCCGGAGGTCCCGCCATTCCAGGGGGTCCCCTGTCTCCTGGCTGACCATCTTGCCCGCGCAGACCTGGTGACCCTGTCAGTGAGAGCACAAGCTTGATGTGGAGGTCGCGAACACACAACAACACAATGGAGAACAACTTCCAATGGTGCAGCGAGCGAACCTGGAACCTACCTGCTGTTCCCGGAGGCCCAGCGCTGCCCGCTTCTCCCTTGTCGCCTCGATCTCCGCGTAGACCCGGTTGTCCCACAGGTCCGATGGGTCCGAGTCCTCCGGGAAGACCCCGCACACCCTGCTCTCCTGCAATTTGTGAAGTCGTTTCTTGCACACACATGGGTCAAGTTCACAAGCTTGAATCAAAGTGCTCAGGTTCGTTGGGATGGACCCACCTTTGTCCCCTCGGCCACCGGGTGTTCCTGGTGTCCCATCTAAGCCTCTCTCACCTCCTGCATAAAAATACATATTTAAAAGCAGTTAGCCTGTTGATTTCTGGAGTTTTTGAATGTTTTTTACTGAGTGGCTGGTGACTCACGTGCGATACCGCCCGGTGAGCCAGGTGGACCTGGAGGGCCGGCGGCGCCTGTAGGTCCTGAAACGAAGAGAATGTGACTTTGACCCAAGGGACCACATCATCTCGGCAGGTCATTGTGTGTGTGTGTGTGTGTGTGTGTGTGTGTGTGTGTGTGTGTGTGTCTGTCTGTCTGTCTGTCTGTCTGTCTGTCTGTCTCTGTGTCTCTGTGTCTGTGTCTGTGTCTCTGTGTCTGTGTTGAATGGTACACGCCATCACGTTTGAGGTTGAACTGCGGAACACGTACCTGGCAGTCCTCGCAGCACAGCTCCAGTGATCGTTCCCGGAGGTCCGGGGTCCCCTCGGTCCCCCTTGGCGCCCCCGGGTCCAGGCGCTCCTCTCGGCCCCACGTTGCCTCTCGGACCCCCAGGGCCAGGCGGACCTGCACGTCCAACAGGACCTCGAGGACCCACCGGTCCAGGAGCCCCATTCACACCTGAAGATTTGTGAAAAGATTGACGAAAAGTTCAGATCAACCAGACTTGATTCCGTGTTTGGAACTTGTACTCGCAATGTTCATCACTTCAATGGGGAACGACATGACTTTACCTTGCTGTCCTGTTGCTCCTGTTTCTCCAATCAAGGCTGAAATAAGAAGAGAAAAACACTGAAACATGCCACGTAAACAACAACGAAAATCAAGCGATCAAGGGACACATAAAGTGCTGTTGACAAAACGCGGGCTGCAGTTACACAGGGAGCGATCTGCAGGACAGTGACAGGGAGCCTTGTGTTTTCCACATTATGTACTGGTGCCAACGACACGAAATCTTCACAACCAGCTCAGAAAGACCAACAAAGCACAGGGTTGCTTTTGTCTTTGAGTCTGAGGCTGTGTACGCGGAATTGGGCCACGCCACGAACAGACTCTCCGCGGGTTTTTCTGGCTAAAATTACCGCACCCAGACAAAACAGGAAGACTTGCGTGCAGTACCATCTTCACACGCCACCAGCATGGAGTCGAGAGTTTGAACACAAAAAGTTCAAGTGCTTCTGCTCCCGGGCACATTCGCGTGATCCAAAAACTTGTCAGAAGACAAGACATACGAAGATCTGGGCAAGGCTGGCTTCGTCCTGAATCAATGTCAAGGACCCAAACTCACTTCGTCTGGAGCTGTCAGGTGATCCGGGCGGTCCGGCTGGTCCAGGAGGCCCCGGTTGGCCGTCAGTTCCTGCATCGCCCTTGAACCCTGAAGAACGAAGGGACTCACACAAATTCTGTCTCACATAAACAACACTCTCCTGACAGTACCACCGAATCTGGCAGCTCGCTCACCTCTCGACCCCTGGTCGCCTCTCTCGCCCTTCTCTCCTGGGGCCCCGGCCTCTCCTCTCACTCCGGGTTCTCCTCGTGATCCGGTGGGGCCCAGGCCGCCAGGGACTCCTGAATTTTCAATACACAACACTTTGCAATGCCAGGCAAAGTTCCATGACAGCAATATTGCTGTAGCAGTGTGGTTCGTACCTCGGATGCCCTGGGAGCCCGGCCTACCGTCCTGACCCGACGGTCCCGGCTCCCCGCGCGCGCCCTGCGGTCCACGAGGCCCGATCGCCCCCGAGTCTCCCCGATCTCCCTTCTCACCTGAAGACAAAGCAAGAAAGTCAGGCTGGGTGCACACCACGACCCACGGAAGGAAGGCATTTGGACGGGGCGGCCTCTCCGGGTGTGCTATGCAAGGAAAGTTTCATGGAACAGTCTGGGCAATGGGGCAGCCCGTGCAACTGCCCCATACTGTGAGGTGTGTCTGCATCCATTGAAAATGGACTGGAGTGGTTTGCTGGATGGGGCAGTTGCGGCATAGGCTGCCCCGAGCAGCCGGCCCGTCGGTGGTGGTGTGTCCGCACCCTCAGCCGCAAAAAAACAACCACCATAAGGCTTTCGTAGACTGTCGCACCGGTGACGTTTTGTCTTTTGTCAAAAGAGTTTGTTCTCACTGAATAAGGTATCTGTAGGAGAGAGAGTTCTTCTGACCTGGACCGCCTGGGCTTCCGTTCCTCCCGTCTCTGCCTGGAGACCCAGCGACTCCGCGGGGTCCACGTGCGCCGGAAGCTCCCGACGGACCGCTCAGCCCCGTGGCGCCCTGAGGTCCGCTGGGGCCGGCTCGGCCCGTCGCGCCCTGCTCACCGACTCTCCCCTGCGGCCCGGTGGACCCACGTGGACCGTCAAATCCCCTGGGTCCTCGCTGACCTGTCACCCCGGTGGCTCCTTGAGGACCTGTTGGGCCTGGTGGTCCAGTTTCCCCCTGCCTGCCCACAGCTCCGTCCGCACCGCGTGGCCCTGTTTCGCCTGGTTGACCTCTGAAACCCTGGGGTCCTGTTGGACCAGGTTCTCCTGTTGCTCCAACCCTGCCCTGTGCTCCTGTTTCCCCTGTTTCACCAGGAAAGCCTCGGGGTCCGGTGTTTCCTCGTGGCCCAGTTGGGCCTGTGAACCCCACACTTCCCTGAAAACCTCGAGGTCCTTGTGGTCCAGTGGCTCCGACAGGGCCTTGTGCACCAGTTTCTCCTTGTGGACCAACTTGTCCAGGTGTGCCTCTGAGTCCTGTTGAACCAACTTCGCCAGGAAAGCCTCGTGGTCCGATGGGCCCTGTGGGGCCTGACTGACCAGTAGCACCTTGTCTTCCATCGTTTCCTGGTCTTCCTGTTGCTCCCACTGGGCCAAGTCCTCCAGTTTCTCCCGTTGGTCCTGGCAGTCCAGGTTGACCAGTCCATCCTGGGTTTCCTTGTGGTCCTTGTCTTCCCGGTGAGCCGGTAGCTCCCATTTGACCAGGATCCCCAGTTGCTCCAGCTGTACCCGGGAATCCCCTCAATCCAGTAGCACCTTGTGATCCACTGGGACCAGGTCGGCCAGTCGGTCCAACTTGTCCAGGTTGTCCCCTTGAACCCGGTTGACCAGTTGCTCCCGGTTGTCCCGGTTGTCCATTCTGACCTGTGGAGCCTCTTGCACCTGTCTCACCCGCTGGTCCTGGAAACCCACGGTTTCCCTGCAAACCCTGAGGGCCCGGTGGTCCGGGAAATCCGCGGGAGCCGGTGGCGCCACTTTCGCCTCGTGGTCCCGTTTCTCCAGGCTGTCCGGGAAACCCAGCCGGTCCTCTGCTTCCTTGTGAGCCTGGTGGTCCGGTGGCACCAGGCCTCCCGTTTGGGCCTTGCAGACCTGTTGCTCCAGGACTCCCGCTGGGTCCCGCTTGTCCTGTCGCTCCCGGTGGACCTCGAAATCCTGGCTGGCCGGGTGACCCCGATGCTCCGGTGGCTCCAGGTGTCCCAGGTAGCCCTCTAGGTCCAGTTGATCCAGATCCACCACCAAGTCCGGTGGCACCTTGAGAACCAGGAAATCCTCTGGGACCAAGTGGTCCTGGAGCACCTGACTCACCGCTCGGACCTGCTGTACCTGGAGGCCCTGCAGGTCCAAACGGACCTGGTTGTCCTCGTGGACCCTGAGGACCAGATTGACCTGTTGCTCCAGGAACCCCCGAAAGACCTCGGGTACCAGTAGCTCCTTGCTGTCCCTGGAATCCTCTCGGGCCAGGCACTCCCGTTGCCCCTCGCAAACCTGGTTGTCCTGTGGCGCCCTGGCCTCCAACGGGACCTGTTGCACCAGGCTGTCCTGTTTCTCCAGTTGCCCCTGCTGAACCACGTGGTCCAAATGGGCCAGGATTTCCTTGCAAGCCCCGCGGTCCAGGAGGTCCGGTGTTTCCCACTTGTCCCTGCCTTCCAGTTGGACCAGTTGCACCAATTCCTCCCACGGGACCAACTGGACCAGTCGCACCGATCTGTCCTGGGTCACCTTTGCTGCCTGTCAAACCAGGGATACCAGGTCGTCCCCTCGCACCAGGTTGTCCGGTTGATCCATCAGAACCAGGGAAACCTCTCGGACCTTGGAGCCCAGTCGCTCCTTGGGATCCTGGTCGGCCGTTGATCCCTGGTTCTCCTGTGATTCCCGTTGCTCCAGCTGGCCCCTGTTGTCCAGTGGCTCCTGGGTTGCCTTGCCGACCGGCTGGTCCGGATGGTCCTTGGACTCCCGTGGCTCCTTGTTGACCGGGAAGTCCTCGTGGTCCTGTCAATCCAGTTGCACCCACTTCTCCTGGACTTCCTCTTGCTCCTGTCTCACCAGGTCTTCCAGAGACCCCTGCAGGCCCTCGCAGACCTGTGGCTCCAACAGGTCCGAGTGGACCAGCTTCACCCGTTGCTCCCCTCGGTCCAGGTCCACCCCTCAAGCCCCTGGCTCCTGGAGCACCTCGCAGCCCAGATGTTCCCGTTTGTCCTGGAACACCAGTGGCCCCCGGCTGACCCTGAATTCCAGGATCTCCCATGGGACCTTGTTCTCCAGGTCTTCCCTGCTCGCCCCTGGATCCAGGACGCCCTGCAGGACCGACTGGACCTGGTCGTCCTGCTGGTCCCGGGGAACCCGGCTCCCCCACCGGTCCAGGCTGACCCGGAGATCCAGGGGACCCAGTGACTCCGGGAAGCCCCGGAACACCCACACCAGTTTCTCCTGCACCTGAAAGCATTTGGAACAGATGAAGATCAGAGAGAATTAAAACTACTGGAGGAAATTATTCACAATTTGCAATGGTGTTGTGTTGCAATTGTGTCTCCAAACGAATTGTGTTTCGGCGCGAACAACGTTGGATCATTGATGTACTGTTTGCTTTCTTCACTTGAGCGATTTCAATGAAAAGAAGGTCGTTGGTCTCGGGAGTGGGGATTGTTGTGCGTTGACACGAGACGAAACTGAAGCGACGACAGTGCCTTGAATTAACAATGATCCTCGAGAAACAAACTGCGAGCATCATCTCTAAAGGTTGAGACTTATCCCAACCCACAATTAACGACGAGGACACCACGTCCGATGAAATCTACGGTGAATAAAGCACGGATTCTGCCTACCCGCGGCGCCCTTGAAGCAGATGGCGGACTTGGTGTAGCAGGTCGTGTAGATGGCGCGTCCCGCCCCGACCACGTCCGGCCCGTCCGAGTCCTCCTGACTCTCCACTGTGCGGGCGAGGAAAACTCACTCTGTTGCTCATATCATTGGTGATCCTTTGCTTTTGGTGCCCGGAATCCGAATTGCGCAAAGCTCCGCTCGAAGGAGAAAAGTTCTGGCAGACAGGTTCATGTGGGAGACCGTGTCCAGTTGGGTTGATATCCCGTGTCAAATTTCACCCAGATGGACCTACCGGTATTTTCCGTGAGCACAGATCACACCCGAGTCATGCTTTTCCTGCTGTGTGTGATGTGAGAGTTCAGACAAGCTGAATCACACCGAAAGTTCCCTGTTTGATTTGCCAACCCGGGTTGCAGCGACCCAAACAGCAACCTGCTTCATTGGTGGGTTGCAGTGGATCGATCCAGGTTGGCCAAAATGTGTTTTATTTGCTCCAACTCATTGCAACTCGGGTTGCGAGATCGCGCATAAATCGAACGAAGCCTTACCCACATGAGGACTGATGATCAAGAGAAGCAGACCGATCACCTGAAATGAAGAACTCCAGGTGGAAAGTGTGGTTCGCAATTTAACTTTTCGACAAAACGTTAACACAGACGATTGAAGGTAGATATGCAAAATACGAGGTGCTACCATGGATTCATTTCAGTGAGAATATCCGTTGGGAGAGCTCACCACACCAACTGGTGGCGCCATACTTGTGAACGACGCAACGATCCCTGGCCCCACCAGTTGGTGTGCCGGATCTGGCTCCATCAGTTTGTTTGGTGGATCTCACCCCAGCAGTCGGCACGGCAACAGAAATTCCCCCATTGCAATGGGTGATACGACCACGTACTTTTGGAAATTCAAAGTTAATTTGGGTGTGTTGTCTTTGTTTCGAGAATTCGCGAGATTGTGAATTTTTCACACAATGCCAATTCAAGCCTCGTTTTACCAAGTACAAAGATCGAATCAACCTCAACATGTTTTTGCACAAAGGAGCCACATCCAGAGCGTATCAATCTCCTTTTGTAGCCTCTCTCTATCACTCAGTTTGTTCAATTTATTGTCAGCCGAGTCTGGTTGTAGATTCTACAGCCTCTGCATGTGGATGAACGCTATTGTGAAGAGCCTCTTGTGTTCACCCGAAATGGGAGCGCCAAATGTTGCGAAGAAAATGTGTAAGAAAATGGTTTGTTTGCGTGTGTTTTGGCATTTGAAGATATCGAGATTTCGGATTGTTTGTGTCCATGTCCACCGCGTCCAAAAGTGCGTGAATTCACAAACTCACAACTTTCCAGTTTTTGGAACTTCTCAAACGGGAAAACAATAAACAGGTGGAACCCCATCCACGATGTTCATTGCGCGAGCATGAGACGAACTGTGCCTCAAAACTATTTTCCTTGCAGCTTGCATGACCCTAACGTTTTTCGTTGTTGCGCCAAGATTCGTTTTGTTGTCAACGAAGAAGATGAAACATGTGCAGCCGAACAGTGCACGCGAGGAAAGTGAAATGACCAGGTGCAGGAACAGAGAGATACTCACCTCCTTCATCTTTCTATCCTTTACAAACCCCCAGAAGAATCATTTCTTCCCCTTTTGGAAACACTTGCACCAAGGTTACAAAGTGAGGTGATTCTTGTGCGGGTGATTTCTGTTGTAGACTCTTCACTGCTTTATGGCTCTAGTGATTGATGCCATTAGGCAGGGTGACAACTGAAAAGTTCGTTCCGAGTGTTTTCTAGACTTCTTGAAGTTCTTACCAGAAAGCAATGAACACAGAATTCCGTACATAATCGGACGTTTTGGTTTGAGTTTTGACGTTTTCCACCGCTTTGGCAGCAGACTGCCATCGCTTCTCTGTTCAGCTTTGTCGAACTGGTTTCCCGGGTTTTTGGGACAAATGAACAAAATTTTGTGCTTTGTGTTGGACGAATGTCGCGGTATGCATGCAGGTGTGAACAAATTATGCACAGAGTCCAGATCGTACCACTTGGGTTCGGGCTTCGAACACCGAAAGCGAAAAATGGAGCAGTGTCGGGATTCTGCGTGAGGGGAACAAGTCTTTGGGTTGGTACCACACACTCTGCCTGGCTGCCAACTGGACTGGAAAGTATACTTTGGGTCGCTCTCAATAGATAGGTATGTACTCTGAGGAACGATGCCATTTGAGGTATAGTTACGTCCTGGCGTGATGCCATTTTAGAGAAATAAAAGATCAGTGTCCGCATCAAAACCTCAGGGTAAATTAAATCTGCACGATGACTTTTTCATCCTGCGGGCATGCCAGGGGAATTTGACTGTAAAGGCATCATCGGATTGTGCTTGAAAACGTGATTGTTTGAAGACGCACTTCTTGTTTTCGACTTTATCTGTCAGGATGTCACCACATGCAAACAGGCATTTTCTGTGTTCATCGGGTGACGAACAAAACAACGGATTTTAAGGTCACCTTATTGCTGTGGGACAAACTGGTCAATGAAATCGTAGTGTTCCGGGGCACCAGTGGCCATGTAGACAGATGGCAGACCGTCGGCCGAGCCGTCGACCCCGCAGGGCGGGTAGCCCCAGGACGTCAGTCCGGCCTGAACAAAGTCGGCATCCGCGCTCTCGCGACACACCAGAGGGCCTCCGGAATCCCCCTGGAACACGAGGCAAAATGATTCACACGCAATTCTGATGGTAAACTGTTGTCAAAAACGTCGACCAAACATTGATGAAAAAATCGTTTTTGTTTTGCGCAAAATGACTCACGTAGCAGGACGCGGTGTGAGCGTCATCGTCCTCGAGTTTGAAGATGCAGATGGACTCATCGTAGACTTGATAGACCGTGGAACTGTATCTTTCCTGGCAGTCGGCCAGTTCCAGCACGCGGATCTGAGCTTCCTGCAGTGTGTCCGGCATATTGCCTCCCCCTGCACTGGCTACAAAGTCAACAAGCAAACTGCTTTCCTTGTTCGTGTTGTCAGGTTTCGAACCAACCGTTGTAATTTTTGTTGGGAAACTGCGCCCAAATGGAAGTTGACGAAAGAAACAACCACTGCATGAAAATGCGACTACGACGTACCATCTCCCCATCCGGTGATGTAGCACTCCTGGCCAACAAACATGTCCCCTGCGCCGGAAGGTGCCCGTTGAACAGGCTGAAAAACAAAGGTGACGATCGAGATCCCGAATCACACACGAGTTCCAACTCGTGCATCAACCCAAGATCACCTCATGGTGTGCTGCAGATGAACCTCATGTTTGTGAGTGAAATGCAAGCAAACAGATGCAATCGATCAGAAAGTTTGAACATTTAAGCGCGACCTGTGTCTTATCGTCGAAGACGAGCTCCTCTTCCAAGGTCACGACGGCGACATCGAACCGGGGAACGCCAAAGTTATCAAACTCGTAATCGGGATGCTGCAAACGTAAAAACAACGAGGCACGGACTGCAAATGTGTGGCTGACTTTTTTGTTTGAACTTTTGTTGCACAAGCCACAAATGCACGTACTTCTACGCAAGAACTAGCTTGGTGTTTGTTGTTGTCACCGGGGTTGTCGCTGAGATGTCCAGTCGAAATTTTTGTGGAACTGAAAACAGTTTCCTCTTTGAGGTTTCTTTCTGAAACGTCAGACAATTTTACCCTGACAACTAAAAATAAGGAGTGGTGAAACACTACCTGCAGGGGTTGCTGATGCAGTGTGAAGCAGTCAAAATGTGAGTCGAGTCAAGGACTGAGCAACCGCAAGTAAAACTATCTCCGAGTCCGACAAGCACCATGCACTGAAAGCAAGGAGCAAGTTTTTGTGTGAGGAACCATCAGTATGAGTAGCACGCAAAACACGGCCTCTAATGGTGGAAAAAGAAGAAATATACAGAGTGAGAGACAAGGAGAAACGAGAGAGAGAGAGAGAGAGAGAGAGAGAGAGAGAGAGAGAGAATGCTTTCGTGTGTGTAGACATGTGTGTGTGCGTGTGCGTGTGCGTGTGTCTATCTGTCTGTCTGTACATTTGTGTGCTCTTTTACAAACCTGCCAGGGCCATTCTCCTTCGTCAGCGTCGTCGCCGTTGATGATGAACGGAGTGCCGCTGAGTCCACGGAACGCGGACCTCGCCTGAGTCGCCACCAACAGGCACAGGACCACAGCAACGCGCAACATTGTCTGAACCGTCTACAAGGCTGGAATTTAGTGCGAGATGGTGAGCTGTCCAAAACAGCTGCACAGGGATAAAATGACAACGGAAACAATTCTTACAAGAAGGTCTTTCCGGAATAATACAGAGAGAGAGAGAGAGAGAGAGAGAGAGAGAGAGAGAGAGAGAGAGAGCGGCAGCAGCAGCAGCAGCAGCAGCAGCAGCAGCAGCAGCAGCGACGATGCCTCCAACAGATCTGTCCGTGCAAGTTCTGCAAATCAACACAACTGAAAGTAACAAAGACGGTCCTCACCCGAACTGACGAATGTACGGATGACGAAGTTGTGTGGACCTTTGTAGTCCACGCAAAACAAACGGCAACATGCTTTTTTCCCATGTACGTGGTCTAATCTGATTGCAGATCTGAAAAACGGCCATCAAGACGTGATTTCTCACGCAAAAGAGTACAGAACAGTGACACCAGACAAAAGGCTGAGTGTTTGGATCTATTGTGTGAAGCCACAGTGAAAGTTTTTCTTGAAATCAATTGAGTTTATGTTTGTTCACGAACGTGTTCTGTTGGTACGTTGGTCCCAGACCACAAATTTTACTGAAGTGGCAGCGGTTTTATTTTGGCGCGCGTGGTTTTACCCGAAGTGCGCAAAACATCCCGCGGTGCGAGAGTTTCCGGAAAACAGGAGACAGAGTAAACAAAACGAACAGTTTTGACAAAAACGCCACGTTAACCAGCAATGAAGTTGCGAGGTGCAGACACGTTGCCTCTTGGTATTGTGCAGAAATGCGGAAGGCTAAAAATGATCGCAGTGTGTTCGGAACTGGAAGAACAATGACCCACGCTGACCCTCAATCTTTACAAAAATATTCCACTGGACTGCTTGCGTGTCTCAACACTGTTAGATCTAGAGCTTTGTGAAATATTTGCATTGGCTGCACCCTGAGAGTTTTGAACGACTTGTTGCACCTCACACAAGTTAAGCGAAGGTACCGATTGCTTGATCGCCGTTTTTGCGTTTTATCTGCAGAGCCATGGCTGAAGAGCTGCCAGACGACGCGAATCAAAGTTCACCGCCGAATGAAGGACCTGAGGGTCAGAAGAACCTGGACATCTGTCAGCTCATGCACCGAGTAGAGCGACTGGAAGCTCTCCTGGAACCCGCCTCCTACATCCTGTCACTTCTTGGAGAGATTGTCAGGTGCAAGGTTGTCCAATGAGTGTTGTCGCGTTGCCTGCCTGTTGATTTGCATGTTTGCATTGCATTGTTCTGCAATACTTGTTTTCATAAAAACTATGAACCTTGCAGATGGGAGTACGGAAACTTTCACACCATCTTGCTGCTGACTGCAAACAACTTGCTGTTGTTTCTTCCCACCAGTGAGTTGATAACCGAACATTTTGTTGTTGTGGACACGTGTTAGTCAGCCAGGTTGGTTCAGAATATCTTGTTCGTCAATTTGTTGTGGGTTTTGTCTTTGCAGGTGTGGTGTTTCTGTTGTGGACGTGTTGTCTCGTTGTTTGTGCCACAATGGGCTACGCTCACAGCAAAACAAATATCTTGGCCAAAGTTCTCCCGTGCACCGACGAAGACGACGACGGTGGTTCAGATATCGACCACCGGCTTCTGATACAGAAGTACAGAAACTTGTGAGTGGAGAAATGTTCCAGAAACTATTTTGACGTGAGAAACAACAGCATATGCTGACGATTGATTGGTTGAGTAATCGTTCCCACGTTCACTTTGTGAGAAAGCGATGTACCCTTCAGGTTGTTCCAGCTTGACGAATGGGTGACGTGGGCGAACGACAGACTTGTACGGCTGTTCAACCTTGTGAAATGGAAAGACAGTCACTTGTCATTCAGGTTGTAGACTGGAGCTTTCCAGTTTTGAGTTTGGCCATCGAAATGTGAAACAAAAGGCAAAAGTACGAGGCAGAAAATTTAAGTGACCGATTGGCTATCGTATTTCAAGAATGACAAATTTGAGTTGCTCAGATCTTTGTGTGATGGAAGTCCAATAGCAACACAACATTCTTA